>Ga0209816_1000125_pt1 | contig 60857 bp, 56 predicted proteins | sample CoawatmetaG01DNA_FD_187509 | JGI IMG/M metagenome (GOLD analysis project Ga0209816, IMG submission 187509) | Marine microbial communities from the West Antarctic Peninsula - Coastal water metaG017-DNA (SPAdes) (version 2) | ecosystem: Environmental > Aquatic > Marine > Coastal ...
AAAGAAATATATGAAGAATAAGAAAAATAAATCAGAGCCTGATAATGATGATGGCGACTCTTCTCCTGCTGCAGAGAAAGAGGAAAGTACAAAAGAAAAAACCTTACAAGAAGCAATCAAAAGAATTGCTAGAGCTAAAAAAGTATTTTTAAAAGGTAAAAGGATTAAATAATGAACCAAAACGAAGAAAAGCTTTTGCGAGAGTTCGTTAGAAGAACTATTGTTCCTCATATCGCTACAAGTCTCAAACAAGAACATGTTGAAGAGAGAAAGGCTAGAATATGGGCTAGAAATCTAATTAAAGAGTCTAGAGAGAAGTCTATCTTGGAAACATTGTTTGAAGCTAAAGATATGGCTAATCCTCATCCCAATACTGGTATAAATAAATTGAGGGACGCCATTCGAAAGGCAAAGCCTTCTATTAAATCAAAATATCAGCAACTAACAACAGACGGGGAACAAAGAGAATCGTTCACTAATCACTTTTTAGGTGCAATGGTTCGCTTGTTTGACGAACTTGACGCATTAAGTGCACAAGGTGAAGAGGCGTTAGATGTTGCTTCTGAATTTGATTCTGTGAATTTAGGTTCTGATATCGAAGCTCCACCATCTGATTTATCATCTGATGATCTTGCTGATGACATCGAAGATGATTTGGGAATTACAGAATCAATCCTCAGAGAGATAGATGTCGACATCGAAGAAGATGAAGTCTCTGGGGATATAGTTTCTGATGAATTCGAAAACAATGAAGAAAGCGAGAAAATCAAAAACAGATCTCAAGCAGAAAAAGATTTTGATAAAAAAACTGAAGATGAAGAAAAGAAGAAAGATTTTGGTGGTGGTATCGAAGGAGATGCAACCGGTAGAAATCAAGCGTTCGATGCTTTCAATCTAGTCCAATCTTATTTTTCAGATGCTTATCTAGACTTAAACAATCCTAATGATATGGAAATGTTTAAGAAATGGGGTCTCTACAATGTAAAACTTCTTCTCGACAAGTACGAAAATGAACTAGAGTCAAATCCACAAGCTCCAGAAATACAAAATCCAGCATAATGTCCTCCACGACATATCTTATAACACAAAACAAAATACACAAATAAACTACACTCTTGTATTATACCATAAGGAAAGCGGTTTGTCAAGTAAGGATAAGAAAAAAAAATCATTTATTTTAGAACTTCGAAAAGAAGGTCGTATAAATGAGGACTTTCTCAATATTGTATCTGAATTGAGACTTGAAGAACTGATAGCAGTTAAGTTGGAAGTAAGTTCTAGAATGACAAATGGAAAGTTATATAATTTTCCTCTTTGGTATTCCATGCCTAGGATCTGTAGGGATGCATTAATGTTATTTGCTAGAACATGTTCTTCTACTAAATCTGATATGGCTTACATATTAGGTATGCCATATGAACATTTCTTAGAATTATATAAGAAGTATGGATATAAAGATAAAGATATTAAAGATATTAAAGATATTAAAGATATTAAAGATATTAACTAATGTATATATATAATAATAATAAAATATGCACAGACTTTTCTCGTTTTAAACTTTTTTAAAAAACCTTTCCTTTTCAGTTGACATAGCCTTTCGGATATGGTATAATAGTACTACACAACAAAACACACACACTTGGAACAGGACATTAATAAGAACATTAAAGTTTTTTAAGATTTGGGGTTACCACTCCATTAAAAGTCCTCCTCTACTATGGAGGGGTCCCTTAATCTTAATGTCCTGTTCCGATTTTTTAAAAAGGAGTTTAACCATGAGTCTAGATAAATTTTCGGATATGTTAAAATTTGGAATCCACCTAAAATTATCAGGCTCAGATGAGGATAAGTATTATGCTCAGAGATTAAGATTTTATATAATGGAAATAGATGGCTTTGATTGCGAAACAGAAAACGATGTGGATTTAAAAATATACTTTCTAAGTGAAAAAATATTAAACGTAAATATTTATGATTCAGTACTAACTTTCAATCCACAAGCAGAAGAGTCATATGATGGAATCATGGCAATACTTTCTTTTGTGTCAGAATATCACGATATTGTTCAAGAAGATTTTAAAAAATCCTCTAATTTTAGAGAAGAAGATTTGATACGACAGTCTTTACCAATTGAGGAAGATAGTAGTGACGATAACGATGATGACCTTGAGTGGATTTAATTATGAAGATTTTTTATTTAAAAAGAACTGAGGACGAAAGCGGCGTATCTGGTACAGGTCGTGTTGCCCAAGGGTTTGTATTCGATAATGGAAAGGTAGCAGTCACTTGGTTGTCTGATCATCCAACTGTTACCATTTACGATAACATTGGTGAAGTTCATGCTATTCATGGCCACGGTGGAAAAACTGAGGTAGTAATGGAGCCAGACTATAAAAAGGCGTTTGGTGAACTGAAGTCTTTTGTTGACAACTTTTCTCTTACTGATGTAGTGAGTGCCAAAATACCTCAAGAAGGAGCAGCATCAAAACTGATGACCAAGAACTAGTTAGAAGTGTGACAAAACTATATACACTAAAGTTAGATGCAGCATGGCAACCGATTGAGATCATTGACTCGTTCAAAGGATTTTCATTAGTGTACTCAGAAAGAGCACAAGTCGTTGAGAATTACTCTCATTTGGCCTGTGCTCTTTTTTATTTTCCATCAGTAATTGTTTTAAAAAAATACATCAGAAAATCAGGATACGAAGTACCTGTTTCTAGAAAAACTGTCTTCTTCAGGGATGACTATCATTGCCAATATTGCAATAAAAAATTTATGAAACACCGCTTGACTTTGGATCATGTAATTCCAAAGTCAAAAATGGGCCCTAAAAGCTGGAACAACCTTGTTACGTGTTGTGTGTCATGTAATCAGAAAAAAGGCAGTAAAACTCCTTCTGAAGCCTCTATGGAACTATTTAGTTTGCCAATAGAGCCAAGTTGGAATCTGTGGAGCTCTTCAGAGTGGATGATGAGGAAGCATGGTACGAAAGAAATACCAACGAATTGGAAAAAATTTTTAGGGGAAAAAGATGAGTGAAGAAATAATGGACAAGATTTTGGAAAAGTGCAAAAATAACCCTGAGTTTGCTGAGTGTTTTGATCACTTACTAAGACTATGTCAAAGAGCAGCACAACTTGGATTCTCGAATGATGAGTTAGCGAACACATGTCTCATGGGTTGGATGATTGGAATGGATCCTTCTCTTGGTGAAATGGTGGCAGCGATGTCTAAAATATCCAAGATGGGCCTCGATATTGTTGAGAAATAAACTAGTTAAACTTATTAAAGGAGATTTAAATATGAAAATTACAAAAGAAACATTAAGAGAGATGATTGAGTCAGAGATGGATAAGAAATCATTTGGAGCAGACACAACCAGCACATCAGATGTGTCTAAAGACTTAAAGCAACGCGCAAGAGAAGCTACGCAACAAAAAGGTATTGACAACAAAGAGCGCGGTATCATTGGAAGAATGGAGAAAAACTTAGCTAAACTAGCCGATCTTACTGACATTAAGTCGGGAAGCGTGTTTGCTGTATTAAAGAAGCTCAATGCTGTCATTGAAGATCAAATTGCAAAACTCGAAGGAGATCCGCAAGATGAAGAATAACATGAAACTCATCATTGCTCAAATGACTGCAACGAGAGATCTCTTAAAACAACCAATGTCGACATACATGACTGACACAGCAACTGAGTCCGCTAGAAAAGCATATGGTAAAATGTTAGATCTAAAAAGAAACGTCACAATTAGCAAAATATAACTACGTAAATTTAAATAGGAGCCAACATGGCAAAAAAAAACTTAATCATCGATACAAACGTTTTCCTTTCGGATAGCGACTGTTTCGAGAAGTTCGAAAATAACGACCTGTTTGTTCCAATCAAGGTCTTGGAAGAATTAGACAAACATAAGACGCGCCAAGACTCAGTAGGGTTCCATGCACGTCAAGCCATTCGACGATTTGACGCTTTAAGGGTCTCTGGAAGCCTCTCAAAAGGTGTTAGGCTTGGTAAGGGGTTAGGAGTGCTTCGCTTTGTTAAAGCGGGGGACAACGCATTAGAGGAGCTCCCAAAGGGTCTCTCTCATAAGTCCTCGGACAACTTGATTCTTGCCGCAGCCTTAGCAATTAAAGCTGAGACTCCAAAACGTAAGACAATCGTTGTCTCTCAAGATGTTAACATGCGAGTTATCGCAGATGCTCTTGGGTTGCTAACCGAAGATTATGTCTCTTCACAAGTTGTTGCATCTCGAGATGTTATCTATGAAGGGTTCACAAAGTTTCTCGTTGACGACTTTATGGTTGATGAGTTCTATGATGGACAAGAAGTCTGGCTTTACGAAGAAGATGCATTAGAACAAGGCATCGTGTTATATCTAAATCAATACGTTATGCTAGTCTCAGTCGAGAACGAAAAGAAAACAGCAATCGCTAGATTCTCTGGTTGGAGTAATCCAATTAAACCAATCGTTCGTAGAGACGACACCTTCTCTTGGGGAATCAAACCAAGAAACAAAGAACAAAAGTGTGGCTTGGATATGCTCATGAACGACGAAATTCCGTTTGTAAGCATGATTGGACGTGCTGGTAGTGGTAAGACCCTCATGGCGATGGCTGCGGGCTTAGAGCAAGTCCTAGGGCTCGAGAAGGGACGTTATAACCGCATCATCATCTCGAGACCAGTGCAACCATTAGGGAAGGATATTGGTTTCTTACCTGGAACAATGGAAGAGAAGATGGCTCCATGGATGAAGCCTATCTTTGACAACATGCAATACATCATGGGATCTGATCGAACAATGCTTGATCTTTATCTCGAAAAAGGTGTAATTGAGATCGACGCAATCACTTATATTCGTGGACGCTCCATTTCAAATGCTTATGTCATCATTGACGAAGCACAAAATCTCACAGCCCATGAAGTAAAGACCATCCTTACTCGTATCGGAGAGAACACCAAGATTGTTTTAACTGGAGACATCGAACAGATCGATAACGTCTACACTAACGAGACATCTAACGGTCTAACCTTTGCGATTGAGAAGTTTAAAGAGTCTCCACTATCTGGTCACATTACCTTCAAGAAGGGCGAGCGATCAAAGTTAGCAACAGAAGCATCAAAACTTCTTTGACATATCATCATTTATATGTTATAATATATCAAAAGAGGTGAATATGTGGATCAATGAGTCAATAAAGAGATCAAAGAGAATGAAGGATCGTTTTAACTTGAATGGAGTTGTCGTTATAATCAAAGATAAGCTTCCAGCCGAGATTGATCTAGAATTCATTTTAAACTACATAAGTTCTCGAGTTCCTTTTTACTTAACTCAAAATGTTGAGATGATTTACGTAGGTAAGTTTCCTGAGATGAAAGAAAGGGACATCAATGCTTACTATGAGAATGATGCCATTTATATAACGAACGAACAAGACGATGAAATGGATATGATTGAAGATATAATTCATGAAATCTCTCACGCCGTCGAACACTACAATGGAGAGTTTGTTTATGGAGACGGAAAGCTGCAAAGAGAATTCATCGCCAAAAGGAAGAGGTTGTCTGCACTGTTATCGCAGAAATATGAAGTACCTTCTGATTTTAACATTAACTTCGAGTATGATCGAGCCATTGACGACTTTCTTTACCGAGACGTCGGATATGACGCACTTAATCAGATTTGCGTTGGTATCTTTTCTTCTGCTTATGCTTGTACATCGGTAAGCGAATATTGGGCAAAAGGCTTTGAGGAGTTGTTTATTGGCGAGCCAAATAATCTAAGACAAATGTGCCCTGTCTTATATCGGACTCTTGCTTTATTATTAAAAGAACTTAAAGAAAACACTTGACAAACATTCTCCACCGTGTTACCTTATTAAGACACGGAGGACTTTATGTCAAAACAACACATTTCTTATTCAGAATTAAAAATCTTTACGGAGTGTCCATACAAATGGAAACTTCAATACCTAGACAAGCTCAAGGGTTTCACAGGTAACATTTACACCGCTTTTGGGTCGGCCATACATGCGGTATGCGAACAATCTGCACTGGGCAATCTAGAACCAGAAGATTATGCAGAATACTTCGATACAGCTTTCTTATTGGAACTCAAAAATCTAGATGAGAAACCAAAGAACAAGATGATCGTAGACATGCGAGAACAAAGCCGTGAGATCTTCCACAAGGTCTTTCCTGCTCTCCAAGAGATGTTCCCTGGCTATGAGGTATACTCTTCGGAAGAAGACATCTATGAGCCAATACAGGAGCTTAAGTTCACACGTTATCTTAAAGGTTTCATTGACCTCGTCATCAAAACACCTGACGGCAAGTTTCATATCATTGATTGGAAGTCTTGCTCATGGGGTTGGGACATGAAACGCAAAAGCGAACCAATGACCACTTACCAGTTGACGATTTACAAAAAGTTCTTCTGCGAGAAGCACAAACTTGAACCAAAGATGGTCGAGACATATTTCGGACTTCTTAAGCGAACAGCCAAGAAGGACAACGTTGAGATCTTCCGAGTAACATCTGGGCCAAAGAAAACAGCCAATGCGACAAAAATCCTTACAGATGCATGCAATCTGATTAACAAAGGTATAACTGTAAAGAACCGCAATTCCTGTACAAAGTGCCCATTTAACCACACAGAACACTGTACAAGGTAGGAGAAACAATGCAAACAACAGAATCACTAATCCACATCCGCAAAGATTTCAAAAGACTCTGGAGAGATGAATATATAATCATTAAATCGGGCTGGAGATCTCACCGAGAAATCTCAAAACAATTAAACTACAATACAGGTTTGATAGATTTGTGTGAAAAGAATTATGGAATATATGCTTGGGCACCAGAGTTTGCTAATGTGCACTCCACATTTCCTTATGAGGAAAGACCAATTATGGTCACTGGAGAAATCTGGCCGCACTCGGAGGGTTACTTCCAAGCAATGAAGTCTTTCGGGAGCAGAGACTGGGACCAAGTAAAAAGCAAAATAAAACAATCAGATCCAATGACGTCTTGGGTCATTGGTCAGTCGTGCAAATTAAGACCTGATTGGGTAAGTGTCAAGGATGAAGTAATGATGCAAGGTTTGCGATCAAAGTTTAAAGACCCTTTTCTTCGAGACCTACTTTTATCTACAGGAGACTTACCACTTGTTCAGATTAAAAAGTGTTCCTATTGGGGCTCCGGCCATCGTGGTAATGGCAAAAATATGCTTGGAGTTTTACTACAAAATCTTCGAGATGAAATAAAAAAATAAAAAAATATAAAAAAAACTTGACAACCCCAACATCCTATGTTATAATAGGTTTAATGTTGGGGCTTTTTTGTTATTGTCCCCTAGAAATCGACAAAGGATAATAATATGTCTAAAAAAATTAAAGTGTTAACCTTGAGTGATCACCCACTTTCCCCATCTGGTGTTGGAACTCAAACGAAATATGTAATAGAAGCTTTGCTAAACAGTGGCAAGTTTGAAGTTCTATCTTTGGGTGGAGCAGTCAAACACAACGATTATACACCACGTACAGTCGATGAATGGGGAGAAGAGTGGAGAATCATACCTGTTGATGGTTATGGAAGTCAAGAGATGATTAGGTCAGTTATTAGAAATGAAAGACCTGATATTTTATGGTTCATGACTGACCCTCGTTTCTACGGTTGGTTGTGGGAAATGGAGAACGAAATCCGACCCTTGCTCCCAATGGTGTATTATCACGTATGGGACAACAAGCCTCTCCCAATGTTTAACAAGAAGTTTTATGAGTCAAATGATCATATTGCAACAATTTCCAGAATCACTCATGAGTGTGTCACCGGTGTAGCACCAGAGGTGTCAACATCTTATCTACCACATGCAGTAGATTCTTCATTGTTTAGACCGGTGACCCTAGAAGAAAAAAAAGAAATCAGATCAAAAATAATTCCAGATATAGATAATGACAAGTTTATTGTATTTTGGAATAACAGAAATGCCCGCCGCAAACAGTCTGGCACACTTCTCTGGTGGTGGTCCGAATGGATTGATAAGCGAAATTTGAGCGGAAAGGCACAGTTGATTATGCACACCAACCCTTATGATGCACATGGTCAAAACCTTAATCATATCGCAACAGAGCTTGGCATGACAAATAGAGAAGTTGTATTTTCTACAAAGAAGTTGGCTTTGGAAACAATACCTCTACTTTACACCTCAGCAGACTGCACTATTAATATTGCTGACGCTGAAGGTTTCGGCTTGGCAACATTGGAGTCGCTGTCTTGTGGTACTCCTATTATTGTCAACATGACTGGTGGATTGCAAGAACAAATTATGGGCATTGATGGCCCTTTCGGCTTCCCAATCTATCCAACTTCAAAGTCGATCATTGGGTCACAACAGGTTCCATATATCTATGAAGATCGAATCTCAAAAGAACAAGTATTTTCAGCTCTAGACAAAATGTATGCTTTATCTAAAGAAGACCGTCACGAGCTTGGACTCAATGGATCTGAGCATGTAAAGAATAATTATAATTTTGAGAACTTCAATCAAAGATGGGTAAATTTAATGCTTAAGGTTCACAACGAAGAAGGATCTTGGAACACAAGAAAGGGTTATGATGGAATCACATTCAAGGAAGTTGCATGATGTCAAATGATGATCTAAAACCAACAATAGATAACGGCCAAATGAGAATGTGGGCTAGCCAAGGCTATGCCAACATGATAGATGACTCTTGTGATGGAGAGATAACCTACAATGTTAATCTAAGGTGGTTGAAGGAGATAAACAACATTCGACCTGGTAACTTAGTGATAACAACGGATGATGAAACAGCGTTGGTTCTCGAACTTGTTTCTCGAGACATGCAGGGTTTTGACATATACAAAGTTTTGATTCAGGGCAAAGAGTTTTTATACTCAACGTTAGAATTAACAATCATTGGAGAATAAATGAAGAAAATGATTATGGTATCTGGAGGCTTTGATCCTCCACACATCGGACACATAAGAATGTTCAAAGAAGCTTCCAAGTGGGGCAAAGTGATTGTGGCGCTTAACTCTGATGAGTGGCTCACGAGAAAGAAGGGTTACGTATTTATGACCTTTAAAGAGCGATTGGAAATCATTTCAGAGTTTGCATCCGTTGACTACGTGATGGGTTTTGAGGATGCTGATAATACAGCATGTGATGCGATTGTTTGCATGAAGCCCGATGCGTTTGCAAATGGTGGAGATCGAAAGAAAGAAAACACACCCGAAATGGATCTGTGTGATGAATTAGGAATTCAAATGCTTTGGGGCATCGGCGGCCAAGATAAGCCGCAATCATCCTCATGGCTTGTTAATAAATTTTTGGAGAACAAATGAAAAAGAAAATTTTTGTAAGAGCCCCTGTATTGACGGCAACTGGCTATGGAGAGCAAGCGCGCTTTGCATTGAGAGCTTTACGCTCCAGAGAAGATTTGTTTGACATCTACGTGCAACCAATCCCATGGGGAAAATCTGGTTGGATTTGGAAAGATGATGAGGAAAGAGACTGGCTTGACGCGAGAATTGGAGAGACCCAAGTGTTGCTCCAGCAAAAAACGTTACAACCAGACATTTCACTACAGATTACAATTCCAAACGAATTTAAGAAGATGTGTCCAGTCAATATTGGATTCACCGCAGGCATCGAAACAGATCGAGTATCTCCTGTGTGGCTAGAGAAGGGTAATGAGATGGATAAGATTCTTGTTGTATCTGAGCACGCCAAAGCAACATATGAAAGTACCGTCGCGATGTTACAAGACGGAAACCAGTATAAGTTGGAGACACCCATTGACGTTGTGCACGAAACAACACCAATATCTGAACCTCAAGACATACCAGGATTTAACCCACGTCATGAATTTAACTTTCTTGCTGTATCCCAATTTGGTCCTCGAAAAAACTTCGAAAACACAATCAAGTGGTTTGTAGAACAGTTCCATGACCGTAACGTTGGTTTAATTGTGAAGACTTCTATTAAGGGCTCAAGTCGAATAGATTTGGAAGCAACACAAGGCCTGTTAAAGTCCCTTGTAGCCTCTTATCCTGATCGCAAGTGTTCTGTATCTCTACTTCACGGAGACCTCTCTGAGGGGCAAATGAGAGCCCTTTATGAGCATGATAAAGTAAAAGCTTTGGTAAACATTGCTCATGGAGAAGGATTTGGTCTCCCGTTGTTTGAAGCTGCACGAAGTGCTCTACCGGTTGTAACCATCCCATGGTCTGGACAGATGGACTTTTTGAGTCACGAAGGAAAGAACTATTTTGCTCCTGTAAGTTATGTAATAAATCCTGTCCAACCACAATCGGTTTGGAAAGGTGTGATCGAAGAGAATGCAAATTGGGCATATGCGGAAGAGGGATCGTACAAGATGGCGTTGCAAATGGTGCATGAGCGTTGGGACGAATACAAAGAACAGGCAGTTGAGTTAAAAGGTATTGTGAATACGAAGTTTAGAGCAGAAAAGCTTTATGAAGGATTTTGTGCACAAATTTGGAGCCCATCTGAAGAAGAATCAAGCTGGATACAAGAACTATCAGAAATTGAGATACTATGAAAAAAGTAGGGTTTATTGCTGACTTTTTCACCGATCAAATTTTGGGTGGAGGAGAGTCTAATGATTCAAATTTAATTAAATATTTGAGTGATTTTTTTGAGGTGATTTGTATTAACTCCAATGAAGTAACAGAAGGGTTTTTGCAAAGTAAAGACTTTATAATTGTAGGCAACTTTGTTATGTTATCGGAGGAGAACAAGTCTTACCTAGTGAGAAATAAAGACTATCTCATCTATGAGCATGACCACAAATATGTAAATACTAGAGACCCTTCTAAATTCCCTGACTTTCTAATTCCTGACGCCAACCTAATCAATAAGGATTTTTATGAAAATTCAAAATACACCGTTGTGTTGAGTAGTATTTGCGAAGAGGTGTTGAACAAAAATTTACCTCTTGTTGATACGAAAAACATAGGGTGTAGCCTATGGTCTGAAAGAAAATTTAACCTTTTAGAGGAGCTTTTGCAAACAAGTAAGGCGAAAGGAGTTTGTGTAATGAAAAGCTCTAATCCAACTAAGAATTTTGATTACACGATGCAATTTTGTGATAAAAATGAAATAACATGTCACGCAATCTCTAATAACAACAGTGAACAATTTTTGAGAACCATGTCTGAGTATGAAACTTTTTTGTTCATACCAACAGTGCTTGAGACTTTCTCACGAGTATGTGCAGAGGCGAAAATGATGAATTTAAATGTGATGACAAATAAGAAGATGATTGGTTTTTTTAGTGAAGATAGTTCAAACCTTCAAGGGATAGAGTTGGTCACGAAAATGAAAGATAAAAATCGTGAAGCACTAAGTTTCTTTAGGGATTGCATATGGGAGAAGCAATGAAGGTAGGTTTTGTTAATGGGTGTTTTGATATTCTTCATGTTGGTCATATTGAGCTCTTGAGTTTTGCTAAAACAAAATGTGATCACCTAGTAGTTGCTATCGATAGTGATGCTCGAGTTGTCTCCCTAAAGGGCCAAGACAGGCCTTTTAACGATCTTGAAGACCGTATGCTTATGTTGTCTGCAATTAGGCATGTAGATGAGGTTAAAAGCTTTGCAACAGCCTCTGAATTGGAAAGTATAGTGAGAGAGATTAATCCGGACGTTATGATAGTGGGTTCGGACTATAAAGACAAAGAGGTTGTAGGTAGCAAGCACGCCAAAGAATTACTGTTTTTTAGGAGGATTGATGGATATTCAACAACGAAAATCTTGGAAAATTCTTCTGATCGGTGATCATTGTTTAGACATTTATCATTACGGAGTTTGTGATAGACTAAGCCCAGAAGCGCCAGTTCCTGTATTAAAGCAATCTAAAGTAGAAATTAAAATGGGAATGTCTTCAAATGTAGCTTCCAACCTAAGATCTTTTGGAATAGAAGTGCAACATCATAAAAATGAAACCACAATTAAGAAACACAGATTTATAGATAGCAGATTTAACCAGCACATTTTGCGATTTGATGAAGGTGAAGAAAGCCCAGTAGATGAATTCGACATACAACAATTAGTTAATGTAAAAAGTGTTGATGCCGTTGTCATTAGTGATTACGATAAGGGCTTTCTCCAACCAAAAACAATCACGCAAATTTGCAAAATTTTTAATAACACCCCTATTTTTGTTGATTCCAAGAAACAGGACTTATCTTGCTTCACAGGCTGTTACATAAAGATTAACGAAAGAGAATTTTCCAACATAAAAGATTGGCCAAAAGAATCTGAATTTATTGTAACCCTTGGTCAAAATGGTGCCATTTATGATAATAAGAATTATCCCACTGTAAGAACAGAAGTTTTTGACGTCTGCGGCGCCGGTGACGTCTTTATTTCTGCTTTGGTTTGTGGATTTTTGGAGAGAAACAGCATTGAAGAGGCCATACCTCTAGCAAACAGGTGCGCAGCCTATTCTGTTTCCAAAATGGGAACTTATGTTTTAAGTGAGGAGGAAATTGATGACTTATGTATTTGATATAGATGGAACTATCTGCTCAATTGTGGATGGAGATTATGAAAAAGCAAATCCATTCGAAAATAGAATTAGGGTAATTAATGAACTATATGAAGCTGGTAATACAATCCACTTTTTAACTGCAAGAGGGATGGGTAGAACTGATAATTCGCCAATTTTTGCCCATCGACTTTTGCATAAGTTTACAAAAGACCAACTAGACTCGTGGGGAGTAAAATATCACAAACTGTTCCTTGGCAAACCTGCAGGTGACATTTATATAGATGACAAGGGAGCTCGAGATGTCGACTTCTTTAGAGATTAAATTTGTCCCAAAAGGATGGGGTTTTGAAAAGTGGATTGTGAATTGTGAAAAGTATTGTGGCAAACTTCTGTATTTTGTTAAGGGTAAGAAATGTTCTTGGCATTATCATAAGATAAAAGATGAGGTTTTCTATGTTCAATCTGGTAAGATTCTAGTAAGGTATTCCGATGGGGATGATCTTGACAACTGCCAAACAGTGGTTTTGGAATGTGGAGACAATTTTCATGTACCAATTGGTCTGAGACATCAAATGGAGGCCCTAGAGGACACTGAGTTGTACGAGTTTTCAACACAGCATTTTGATAGCGACAGCTATAGAATTACGAAAGGCGATTAAATAAGGAGAATAAAGTGAACAAAATTATAAAATATAAAGGACGCGAGATTGAATTCCATGACTTGTTATCCGACGGATATAATATGGATAAATTTATAAAAGAGGGCATTGTCTACAATCGCCCAGACCACAACTTTGATATGCTCGTGGGACTATTGGAGAAAGGCTCTATAGTATATGATTTGGGAGCATACATAGGTACTTTCTCAATTCCACTAGCAATTGAAGGTATGGAGGTTCATTCATTTGAGGGATTTCCAGACAATTTCAACCGATGTAAAAAAAACTGTGAACCATTTAATGTAACAAATTATCTATGTGCAGTTAGTGACAAAACATATACAGTAGAATCAAAGTTTAATGACTGTATGGATGGCCAACCCCAAGTTAGAAAGATTAATTATTATCACTTTGATGATTATGTTGCTACACATTCTATCCCACCACCAGATTTAGTAAAAGTGGACATAGAAGGAATGGAGACTCTCGCTCTTCATGGTATGAAAAATCTTTTAGAAAATGTAAGACCAATTTGGTCCCTAGGATATCATTTTAAATTTTATTCTGAGGTCGAAGGTTATCCGGGATGGGTAGATGTGGAAGATGGCGGTTTTGATTTTAATAGGTTTCATGAGTTAGGTTATCTAATTTTTGACGAACAAGGTAGAAGATGTAATCCAAGTATTTTTGACGAACGATGGGGAGAATTTATCTTAATACCAGAGGAGAAAATTAAAGTCCAACGAAGGAGTAAAAGATGATTCGAAACATGGATTGGTTTAATAGTAATCTTAAAAATAAAATACCATTTGCATTTGCTAGATTTAATGATGGCGAAATGATGGGTATTTCACAAGTGCATACCGTAGTTGCAAGAGGTGATCAATTTGTTGACAAGAACTTGCAAGATGCTCTCACGGAAGCTCTTGGGTACAAGCAAGAGAATTATTATGTTGGTATCCCTTGTTCGCTATGTTATCCTAAACACCATGATTTAGGTAATAAAATTGCTGGTAACGACTACCCATTTTTAACAAGTGCAGTTGTTACAACAAATAGAAACTGGAAACATTTTGTTGATTCATTTCCAAAATCCATGGGTAACCGTCGACTAATATGGATAGGTGGTAATGATCAGGATATAGACCCCTTAAGAAAAATGGGCTTGAACATAGTTAAGACAATTAAGGTCCCAAGAAAAAATAGTTGGCGGCTCTATGAGGGTCTGAGAAAAAAGGTTCCACCTCTTTTTCAATCTGGCGATGTCGTTGCTATTTCACTAGGACCAACAGCAAGGGTTCTAGTAAGACAGTGGTTCCAAGAGTATCCGGATGTTACTTTTGTTGACATTGGTAGCAACATGGACCCGTTCACAAGAAACATTAGGCACAATTGCCATAAGGGTTGGAAACAGACTGGTTTCAATCTAGCTCAACCCTGCAAAGAGTGTAATTAATTTTTTTAAAAAAACATTGACAGATCCTGCAGATTGTGTTATAATGTACAATATAGAAATTAGTTTTTTAATCAGTCAGGTGTAAAAAATGAAAATAAGTTATCCAAATCCATTTTGTCGCTATTACAATAAGCATGTTGGCAAAAGTGCCATACTTTTCGGTTCCGGACCATCAATACTTCAATTCGACAACTCCAATGTTCCAAATGATGTTCTTAGATTTGGTGTTAATGACCAAGTGTTCTTAAATTTAAATTTAGATTATTGGTTTATGGGAGATGCACTGCCGCAAGTTCCATCCAAATTTTATGACAAGTTCGATAAGTATAATGACTATGAGCCAAATGAACAGAAGTTTGTAAGATATTGTACATGGCCGGATGATAGGGAAATTTCTGTACCAAACTTTGGAAAAGTTCCTAGAAATGGACAGCTTCCATTAGACATGGACGGTGTAAAGTACTACATGTGTGACTATGGAGGAAATCCTGAGGAGTGTTTGTTTAAAGATGACATTTCCGAAGGGCACATGACAACAGTGTCTTCAATTTCTTTTGAGGTTTTACAATTTATGTTGTATTGTGGAATTAAGAAAATTTTTCTTGTTGGACATGATTGTGATTATTCCAATGGTACTTTTGCAAAAATAATGATTGGTAAATCACAAAGCGCTGGTCACTACATTTTAAGATATTGGATCCTCGTTGCGCCATGGATTTCAAAAAATTATCCCGATGTGGAAGTGAAAATAATAAACCCTGTTGCTTTGAATGTTTTTCCAACAGCAACAGTTAATGAAATTAAATAAGGAAGTTTAAATGTTAGAAATAGAAAATTTTGAACAAAAGTTTAAAAAGATTATAACATCACCATCTTGGAGAGAAACTGAGAGACTCTTCAGAGAAGCAGAAAATGTTTTTCTATTTGGAAACGGTGGAAATTTAGCCATTGCTGATCATGCTGCAATTGATATTTCTAGATTGACGGATAAGAATGCAATTGCACCCGGATCAGGAGTAACAGCTACATCAATCATTGGAGATAAAGATCCAGAGTCTTGGTTTGAAACTTGGCTAAAATACAGACTGAGAGGGTTGGACCCATCCAAATGTATGGTGATTTGCCTATCTTGTTCCACTAGTGGCACTAGTTCAAATGCCTCAGTTAGAGCACTAAATTATGCTATAGAGAATGGTATCTCATCGGTTTTAATTTCTGCCCAACCAAAAACAGATTTAGATGAAAGAATAGTGGCGGTATCTCAAAATGTTAGTCTTTATCATACCTCGGAAATACTCTCTTTAACGCTGACTTACCAATTAACACACTCAGCTGGATTTCAGTGCCCTTCTGTATTTAAGAAGGCTAGACAGAGAAAGTTTGAAAAATTAGGGATAAAATCAGAGGTCAAAGAGATTTTTGATAAACATGTCCCACCCGGATTTGAAAATCAATTGAGAAACCTAGCCATAGATTTTGATGGTGTTATTCACAATTTTGATAAAGGTTGGCACGATGGAACTTGTTATGGGAACCCAATTGAAGGCTCGCTTAGTGCAATAAAGTCATTATCGAAAGATTGGAACATTATCATTTTTACTGCGAAAGTTAGGCCGGATAGACCACTCGTAAATGGCAAAACAGGTCAAGAACTAGTAGAGGAGTGGCTTGAGAAACATGAAGTTCTCCAGTTCATCTCAGAGGTAACTCATGAAAAACCTAGAGCAGAGTATTACATTGACGATAAAGCTTTAGAATTCAAAATGCCCCATAATGATTGGGACCACATCCTATCAAGGATTTCAAAATGAAAAAAATCACAGCAGTAATTCCTGTCAGAAAGGGTTCGCAAAGAGTCAAGAATAAAAACATAAAAAAATTTCATAATTCCAATTTGTTAAAAATTAAAATAGAATCTTTAAAAAAAATTGATCTAATTCATAGAATAATTGTAAGTTCCGACTGCCCAGAAATGCTATCAATTGCTAGAGAACTAGGGGTGGATACGCATCATAGGGAAGCCTTTTTTGCTTCCTCAGAAGCATCAAATTCTGATTTTTTTAGAAACTTAGCAGAGTCTATTGAGGGAGATTATCTCATGTATAGTCCTGTTACGTGTCCGTTAATTTCTCGAGAGACAATTGTAGAGACCATTAACATGTTTGAAAATAGCGACAACGTCATAACCGTTGCACCAGTTAGACACCACATGTGGTTAAACAATGAACCACTCAACTATAAGATCCAAGAGTCTCCAAATAGCCAAGACCTACCAGACATTTACATGATTACGTATGGAATATGTTTGATCCATAGAGAAGACATGATAAAGTATGCCAATGTTGTTACGGACAATCCAACATTTAAGGTATTGGATGAGATTGAATCAATTGACATTGATACTGAATTTGATTTCATGATTGCAGAAATGATTTATAAAAAAATAAACCAAAAAAGAGAAAAAAATGAGACATAATCCATATAAAATAGTAAAAATGTTTGAAGAAACAGTGGCAGATTATTGCGGCTCTAAGTATGCAGTGTCAACTGATAATTGTACTGATGCACTTCTATTGTGCTGTGAATATTATAATGTTGATGAGGTTACGATTCCATCTAGAACATACTTATCAGTACCACAATCTATCACGCACGCCGGCGGAACGCCAAAATTCAAAGACTATCGCTGGCAAGGCATCTATCAATTAGAGCCTTATCCAATTTGGGACGCAGCAAAAAGATTTACGAGCAATATGTACATTCCGGGTTCTTTGATGTGTCTCTCGTTTCACATCAAGAAACATTTGAAAATCGGTAAAGGTGGAATGATACTAACAGACAGTGAAGAAGCTGCTAAGTGGTTTAGGAAAGCCCGATATGAAGGTCGTGGAGAAGTAATGTATCATGAAGATGTTATTGAAATTAATGGTTGGAACGCCTACATGTCTCCTGAACAAGCCGCACGAGGATTAATGCTCATGCAGAATTACCCAAATCAAGTAGAAGATTTGCCTGAACAGCCGTTTTATAGAGACTTGAGAGAGTTTCCATTGTTCAAAGATGTCGAGGTGGTAAAATGAAACTGGTCGTCATCACAGGTTGTCTAGGTCTTATTGGTTCACATGTTACAAGAATGTGTTTGGAGAAGAATTGGAAAGTCTACGGTATTGACAAGTGTACCTATGCAGCAAACCTTAATCTTCTAGAGGAATTTAAGGAGGATGGTAACTTTACATTCTTAAAAGAAGATATAGCTACTTTGTCATGGCTGCCCGACTGTGACTATGTCATTAACATAGCAGCGGAGTCTCATGTTGGAAATAGTATTTTAGACAGCAATCCATTTATTCACTCCAACATCGTAGGTGTGAAAAACTTATTGGACTTAATAAGAAAAAAGCCTATCCACGATGTTGACCAACCTGTATTTTTTCATTTTTCAACTGATGAGGTGTATGGAGACATAATAGAGGGAGCTCACTTTGAAAGTGATAATTTAAATCCTTCAAATCCATACTCTGCCTCAAAAGCCGCAGCGGATATGTTCATTCTCTCAGCGGCAAGAACTTATGGTACTAAATATGTAATTTTAAGACCTACAAATAATTACGGAATCGGACAATATCCAGAAAAATTAATACCGGGAAGCGTTAAGAGTTTGATTAGAGGCAAAAAAATCAAGCTTCACGATGAAGGTGAGCCATATAGAAATTGGCTGCATTCTAACGATACTGCAAGGGCTGTAATTCAAATAATTGAAAGTGGTCAAGTCAATGAAATTTACAATGTAGCAGGTATTTTTGAACAAAAGAATCGAGACACTTTTCGGAAGATTGTAGAATGTTACTATGATCCCGATGAGGACTGGACAAAGCATTGCGATTTGGGATATAGACGCCCCGGCCAAGATGTTCGCTATGCCTTGAATGATGATAAGCTTCGTGCTCTTGGGTGGAAGCCTCAAGAATTGTTTGACACACAGTTGCCAAAGATAGTAGAGCATTATAAGAATAATTTTAAATGGTGAAGAAATGAAAAAACTAATAACAACTCGCGCAGATAGTACTGTATTGGGCTGGATGGAATTAACTCACCCAGTTTTTAGAAAATACGCAGAAAAGCATGGTGCTGATTTTATGGTGCTGGACGATAGCTATAATTGCGAAGAAGCAAGGACTGGTATCGGTCACGGATTATGGCATTTCAGAATTATGAATCATTACGACCTACATTCTGATTATGATAGGATAATTCATCTCGATACAGATATGTTGTTGATGCCTGATTGTCCAAATTTATTTGATGTCGTGCCTTATGATAGCATAGGAACCATCCTTGAGGATAAAGGCTCCCGAGCCCAACATAGGGTAAATTGTATGATGACTGCCCAACGACAATTTGGAAACATCGACTGGAACACAGGCTACATAAACACTGGAGTGTTTGTAACTAGCAAATGCCACAGAGACATTTTTCAAAAAACTAATGGTAGATATTTTACTGATTGGGGAACCGATGATGTTCACATTGGGTATAGGATTAAAAAGCTTGGCTATAAAATAGAAGAATTGCACTATAGATTTAATCATATGTCGATGTATTCTGAGCCGTGGAACAACAACCCTTGCAGGTTTGATTCGCACATAATACACTATGCCGGTCGTGGAGTTTTTGATGATGGCATTTCAGACAAGTTGGAACAAGCAAAGATGGATTACAAAAGGATTTACAAATGAAAACATTAATAGCAGGCCCTTGGGTTGGAGAGTTCGGATGGGAATTGTTTGCTTGGCAAGCCTATGTACGCTCTCTATCGACCTCATTTGATAAAACAATTATTATATCGCGCACCAAATCGGAGTATTTGTATAGCGACTTTTGCAATCAATTTGTGCCATTTGATAAGGTAACTGGACCAGCAGATTCATTTTTTATGCACAACTTTGATTCTAAAAAAGAGGTCTTAAGGATCATAAAAGAATTACAAATAAGTCTAAAGAATACGACCCTATTGATGCCTAGAAGAGTTGGTATGCCACCCTACACTCATTATAATGATGTTGTTAGAGTTGGAAATTTTAATTTGAAACCAAAGTATATAAAGTTTGGTGAAAAAAAAGAAAGTCAATTTGATTACATTTTTCACATTAGAAATAGGAAGCTCAGAGAGCAAGATAACTGGTCTATGGATAATTGGGTCGAACTTAGGAGTCTGTTTGAAGATAAGAGGATAGCCTGCATCGGAACCAGTTCGCAATCCGGTTGGATAGAGGGAACTGAGGACTTAAGAGATATTCCTTTAGGCGATCTTTTTGGTATAATCTCTAGTTCCGATTGTGTCTTTGGCCCGTCATCCGGACCTATGCATTTGGCTAGTTTGTGCGGTTGCCCCCATGTAGTATGGGGAGATCAAAGTAAGTCACTAGATAGGTACTCTACAACGTGGAATCCTTTAGGAACCCCCGTCCTTTTCTTGGGAGATAAACTTTATCATCCTAGTCCACAAGATGTATTTACTGAATTTAAAAACTGGAGTTTAAAATGAAAATTGGAATAGTTGGAAATGGATTCGTTGGATCGGCGATAATCCATGGCTTTGTTTTACATGTTGATGATATTTTAATTTATGATAAAGATCAAGGTAGGTCAACCCATACATTGCATGAAATTGCACAACAATCAGATGTTGTCTTTATTTGTGTCCCAACACCCATGTTTGAAACGGGTGAGTGTGACCTATCAATTGTTGAAGAGGTCGTCGATGAAATGTGTTCTTTTGGCGATAGAAACAAGGAAATGGTTGTAGTAATTAAATCAACAGTTGTTCCCGGAACCGTTGAGTCTTTATCTGAGAAGTTCCCAAACATAGACTTTGTATTCAATCCAGAGTTTTTGACAGAAAGAAGAGCACGCCTAGATTTCATTAATACATCTAGAGTTGTCCTTGGTGGAACATCACAAATCGCTTTAGAAAAGGTAGAGTCTTTGTATAGAATTAGATTTCCTTACGTAAAAATTGTCAAGACCGACTTTGGAACCGCACAGCTTATAAAATACATGGCTAATTGTTTTTTCGCAACGAAAATTTCTTTCATGAATGAAATGAAACAGATTTGCGATGCAATCGACGGAAACTGGGATGAAGCAATGGATGGTTTTATCTCAGATGGTAGAATAGGTAATTCTCATATAGATGTTCCGGGTCATGATGGAAGTCTTGGCTTCGGTGGAAAGTGTTTCCCAAAAGACATTAATGCAATGATATCAAAATCACTCGAGCTCGGAATTAACCCAACAGTCATGATTGCTGCATGGCAAAAGAATTTAGAAGTGAGAGAAGATTTGGATTGGTTGAGAATAAAAGGAGCAGTTAGCAAATGAGAGCATTAGTAACTGGAGGTTGTGGCTTCATCGGTAGTAACTTAGTTGATAAACTAGTTGTATCTGGCTGGGACGTGTTGGTAATTGATGACATGTCATCTGGAAACCCGCACTGGAAAAGTAACTCGGCAAAATACATTTTCACAGATATCTCTTTGGCACTAGAAGCGACTAGGTTTGAGAAAATAGATGTCATCTTCCACCTTGCCGCAGAAGCAAGAATCCAACCGAGTTATGAAAACCCACTAAGATGGCAGCAATCAAACATTTTAGGTACAGCAGCAGTGTGTGAGTATGCTAGGAAGAATGAGTGCAAAGTTATTTTCGCAGGCTCTTCTTCTTGTTATGGGGGCAAATTCATGAATCCCTATACTTTCTCTAAGAAGATTTCTGAGGAAATGTGCCAAATGTATTCAAAAGTCTTTGGAACATCAACTGTCACAGCAAGATTTTTTAATGTTTATGGACCAAGAAATCCGATAATCGGTGAGTTTACTCCCATTATAGCAAAGTTTGAATCCCTGAGGAGAGAGGGGAAACCATTAACCGTAGTAGGCGATGGAGAGCAGCGAAGAGATTTTACTCACGTATTCGACATTTGCACCGGACTAATAAGTTTATCACACCAACAATGGTCTGGTGAAATTTTCAATCTAGGGACTGGTATTAATTACTCCATCAATGAATTGGTTGAAATGTTTGGTTGTGAAAAAAAGCATCTCCCTGCAAGACCTGGTGAATCAAGAGAGACAAAAGCAGATGTTTCTAGAACAACAGTTGCAACAGGGTGGTCTCCACAACATAATCTAGAAAAATACATAAATAATTTAAAAAAGACTTGACAACTCACCAAAAGGGTGTTATAATGGTATTATAAATTAAAGGAGATTATTATGGATCATAAATTATCAAACCAAGCCGTCGGAGCAATCATGATGGCTTTACAAAAATCACTCATGGAACAAAGCGACATCACACCAGTGCTGCAAAGTTTTCAAATTCAAGTTGACGACGCAGGACAATTGGTTGTAATGAATCCACCAGCATTCGAAGTCAAGGACTCCGTAAAGGTTGACAAGGATGCCTAGATACACTTACAAGTGTCTAGACTGCGAAGAGGTGTTTGACGTCGTCCATGGAATGAATGACGTCCACTTTACGTGTGGCTTTTGCACCTCAAGCAATATTCACAAAGTGCCTCAAATGCCTCATGTAGCTCGCCAAGCCACTCCAAAGGGTGGTAAGGTAGGCGACGAAGTAAAGCGCGCCATAGAAGAGAATAGAGCCCTTCTAAAGGAAGATAGAAAGACAAGAGTGGAGTTACCTGATGGAGATTAATATAGTTTTGGGATTATGCCTTGCGGTATCGATTGGGGCCAACATTGTCCTTGTTCGTCTAGCAAGGTGGCAATCAAGCGACTTAGCAATCATATCTGATAGTGTTGGGGACCTTGTCGAGATCGTAGATAACTATGGAAAGCACTTGAAAGACGTTTATAGTCTAGATGCATTTTATGGAGATGAGACACTACAAGCACTTATGGATCACACTAATGCTGTAAGGTCTTTGTTGGAAGAACAATATGGTGATGTTATTTCAATAACTGAACCAATTGAGTATGAAATAACACAGGAAGAAAACAATGGCGAGAACAAAATCGACCAAGAAGAAAAACATGTACTTTACGCAGGAACACGAGAACGCAATAGTTAACTATTGTTCGATTGAATGCATGAAGACAAAAGAATTGTTATACAGAGACATGATACAACCTGTGTTTTCGCAGATGGTTGACAAGATTGTCTTTACTTATAGATTTACATCTTTACCAGATATCGATGACTTGAGAGATGAGTGCAAGGTTTACTTGACTACTATCTTGGGTAAATTTGACCCCGCAAAAGGATCAAAAGCTTTTTCGTATTTTTCTGTGGTGACAAAGAATTGGTTTATCCACAAAGTCAAAAAGAACAAGAAGCGCCTCGAACGAGAGGTCCCTCTTGATGTAGTTGAGATGGATCCAAATCTAAATATGATTGATCAAACACCATCATATCAGGATGATAAAATTAGGAAAGAAAAGATAGAAGCTTTGAGAATGGAGATGTCATTGTGGCAAGTAGATTTCTCAAAAGAGAAAGAGAGAAAGGTGTATGATGCTGTGATGGTTTTATTCGATTCTGTTGACGAAATCGAAATCTTTAATAAGAAGGCGATATATCTCTATCTACGAGAGATTACCGGCCTAAATACAAAACAGATTGTAACCCAATTGAATAAGATGAAGAAAAGATATAAAGACTTTAAATTAGATTGGGATAATGGGGAAATCTGAGTGAGAACTAATTATTGGCATGAGCAGCGATAAAATAATAGAAGAAGCAATTGGTAACATCAGGGACGATCGGGAAACAACTCGAGAACTCCTTGACGATGCAATGAGGTATTTATCTCAAGATCAATCTAGACATAGAGATATAGGCCAAACCCTTGCTAAATATGTAGAAACCTTACAACGCTCAAATGAGCAACTTGTAAAGCTTTGTAGTCTTTTGTCAAAAAACGAGAAAAGCGATGAATTATCGGATAATGATTTTGCTCAAATATTTGAGCAAATTCAGAACTCGGAGGATGAATAATGGCCCGGTGGAATATTAATCCATACTTATACAAGCAGTTTTCCAATGATGCTGGTGAAATGTTTGACTTTACTATGACAAACATTATGGATGGATTTTATAACAGCTCCTTGTCCACTACCACAGATGGGACATTTAAGGCTGTGTGTCTCTCGGGTATCAATGACGAAGCTAACGATGGAACCAGTACGTCAATCAAATCAGCCCAAACCTCATCGGTTAGTTTTGATCTTAGTGGTTTTTTTTCCACAAACTACATTAACATAATAGTGAGACCCTTGCAGCCTTTTGGCCAAATGATAGTTGACCCTAGACTTCACATGGGCAATTCGGATATGATAAATGACATCATATCTATGCACAAATCCTCATTTACAGCAAGATCAGATTATTCACTCAAATACACAGATGCCATACAGTTCGGACAGATCATCGAGTGCTACTTTGAAGATGGTTCTATTTCTAATTCCGACTTTAAATCTTTAAGGTTTAAACAACCAACTGGTGTCTTACTTGACCCAACATTTGTAGAGTTAGGCACAGCCCTTGCGGCTGATGGCGCTGCCCTTGATTGGGATTGGACATCTGCATCTTTGTTGGGCAACTCTACGCCTTATGATGGTAATTTAGTTACCGTTTCTGGAACTAAAAAATACTTAGGAAGCCGAAGTTCAGGCATTTCTCCTCCAGGTTTTTGGAAAAGCTTCAGAAAAAAAATCGAGGCTCACATCCAATCCGAATATCCCGAACTGGGGTTCAAAGTTGCCAATCTCGGAGTGACTCGAGATCTAGCAGCAGCTGCAGACAGGGGATCTAACAAGGCCCGTGCTAGTGGTTCGAAACATGGTGCCGGCCTAGCGCAAGACCTCTATCTACACACAGAAAAATATGGAAAGTATACTTCGTATAAGAGATTTAATCCCATCTTAGCTCAGGATCAAAAACTTGTCAACTCCATTATTAGATTTGTGAGTAGACCGGAATACTCTAGAATACAATGGGGCGGCGCCTTTGGTTCTGGAAAAAGAGCTCTTAATATTGGAGATACTCCAAAAGGGAGAGGGGAGTTGGAGTTTCACCATTTTGAATTTAAAAATAATGAAATACCTAACTTATTCAAGGGCTTTGAAGCAGAATTAGTTAAACTAGGGATAAAACCCTCAGAACTGACAGGCACAAGGGCGCTTGCAAAACTTTACAAGAAACTCTTGTAATATTGATGAAGAGTACAATAAGAGGTTCCAAAAATAATGTCAACAAAACCAACACAAGATCAAACCAAAGCACTCAATAAAGAGTATGTAGATAGGAACAAGAAAGTAGGAAAGAGACAAGGTATCGCTCAAAAACCTCTCGACGAGCCGATTCCAACACTGGAAACAGCGCAATGCGAAAAGGTGATTCATGGTGAAAATAATTCATTGATCATATTGGGTAGAGATAGACCCGGCAATGTGTATTCTGGAGCAGGTGCTCGAGGAGCAACAGGTGCTGGTCGTATAGATTTAATTGCTGGCTTGGCCTCTACTTATAGGCACAAAGATGGATCATATGGCCAGCCAAACGAAGGAACCATTGTCAATCCAAACTTTGCTATGGATGCAGCAAGGGTATATATTACACAAAAAGGACATATTGATAGATACATGGGTCTCGCCGAAGTTCCAAGGCAATCACCAGCTAGTCGTTCAGCAGTTGGAATTAAAGCCGATGCCATTCGTATTCACTCAAGAAATGATATAAAGATTGTAACAGGTAAGGCCCGGTTTTCCGGCACTGGTAAGTCAGGTGAAAGACTGTCTACTGGAGGTCAGAACGACGTTGTTGGTACTATTTCCCTGATAGCAGGAAATTATACTGGGAAAGAAAACAGAAGCATATTAGATATCTTACGTCCCTTTGGGAGAACTAGTGATAGTCGAGAGACTCTCCAACCACTCCCAAAGGGAGATAACCTAATAGAATGTCTAGAGGATATTGTAACATCTATTGAAAAGCTATCCTCTTTAGTAGGTTCAAACACGGCAATGATACAAAAGATGGACATCAACATATTAACACACACTCATCCTGTAGCAGTATCTCCAATACCTCCTCACCCACCAATAGCTTTACCACCAGTTCCTGCTCCTGGAGTAAATGTGCCTGGATACAAAGTATCACCATTGGTACAATCTGGCTGCATAAAGTCAATAAAATCTAGACAATCGTTTAATAAAAACCTTGGACTTATTAAATTTAACTACTTCGATAAAAACTTCGGGTCGGATTATATTAATAGCAAGAACGTATTCACAACATAGAGGTAATACATGGCTGAAATAGAAAAGAAATATTCGGACTACCAAACAAGCGAGTGCGATACTCAAGATCTTGTCGAACCAATTGACGAACGGCTTTGTCCTACTTGCGAGATAGACCCGGACTGGAAACTACCTGCTGCTCACTGGTCTATGATACAAGAAGCATATCTGAACAAATCAGTCTGCGAGTATCACGTACGAGTCTATGGTAGCGAAGCAAAGAGAATAAATAATACCCCCATGGAATCTGAAGAAGATATACGCAGTGTCGCAGCTGGTCGAATCCTCGTAGACTTCGATAAACCCCTCAATGATGGCACCAGACAGCAACTACTCAATGCTTCTTTCATTGTTGACAAGTTTAGAGACTTAAATTCGAAGGAACTCGGGCTAGTGTATCTAGTAGCTGTACCAGCATTTAACGTGGACCAGATTCAACCAAATGACGCAGAAGATGCTGACATCAGCGAAATAGAAGAGGGCAATGGTGGAGAGATCATTGTTGATGTTTCAGGGTTTAGTCGAAAACTAAGACAATTAAGATTGTCCTTGAGTACGTATGGAAAGTATTACGCAACAGCTGTTAAAGCTGGGGCAGGATTTGTAATTCACCAAGAGACTGATGAAACAAGTAGAATAAACTATGAAAATACCGTCCAGAAAATTAGAAACTTTAAGTCAGAGTTGAACGATAGGCTGAAATTAAAGGGGTATCCCAAGATAGGCAACACTGGTATATTTAAAAGCAAGACTGCTAAGAGAATAAAGTTTGTCTTTAGATCCAATGGAAAGCCGTATGACTTGAAGAGAGTTTTCGTTTACGATGAGTCTTGTGATAAATACATTAAGATTCCAATACCAAATGGCCATCTATTAAGAAAGCCATCAATGAGGGTTGTCTATCACTTTCTAGAAAATCTAGACCAAGTCGTTAATGATGTCACAGCGAAAGAAACAAAGCCGTGGCTTGATTTCACATTGACTAATTTTTACCCTAAATACATTGTAGATCGTGGAAGTCTAGCAGAAGCTGAGGATGTTCGATCTGGGCTGGAGTGCTTGATTGAAGCCGACTTGGGCTTGGGCAACGGCCAAATGGTTGACTATTTGGTCTCTGAAATCATGTCTGCTTTTGACTTAATAGAAGAGCAGCTTGCGGAACAGGCATGTCGATCCCTGGCTGAACAAGCCAGTGGCAGTGCAACTTCTTTAGCGGAGAAGAATAAAGACTTCGGAAAGCCCCCGAAAGAAGAACGTGAACTCGCAATGAAAGCGAGATATGAAAAAGAATATGAAAACAAGGCTTTGAATTTCTTGGTCGACGGCCTCAACGATCAATTTGAGATAGAAAATGGCGTGAGACAAGAAATAGCAAATAAGAAAAACATCTTTGACTTTATCAGCAAAGGATATGCAGACTATATAGACACCAACCCAATGGTAAAGATTGACTATAAAGACTCCAGTGGAGTGAAGCGCACAACCAATTATATTAAAGTAATATTGACAAAGGAAGAACTAGAGTCTGCAAAGAAAGAGTATGCAAAGAAAAAGTTTGATCTCTTAGAAGCTGGTTCATTTGGAAATCAAATCCAAAATTCCCCACACTTTAATGAGTCAATGGAAGCAGCTTCAGAAGTTATAGAGAATTTTGACAATACATTCATACAACCCGTACGAGACGCAATCAAAGGCCGATCAGAGTTTGAGTTGGTAGATGTTATTCCGATAATTGGTTTGTGTGGTATGTCTAAGACTGCTGCAAAAGCAATGGAGTGCTTATTGGCCGGCGTTTCTTTTGACGATTTCATGGACTTGCTGATTGAGAAAACATTCGATTTTATGGAAGTAAACACTCTTGGCTTGTTCATGAATGGTCTACCGTACTCGTTTAGAACAGAACTAAATGAAACAATCGAAGAGCAATTCGGCTCTGGTGTTGACATATCAAGTCTTCTAGGAATAAAACAAGCCGAAGGTGGCGGCCAAAAAATGAGAGACTTCGTCAAATCTAAACAGGTCGCCAAAAGAATTCTAGATTTATTTGAGAAATATGAAGAACCGTTGAGTCAAGGAACAGCTGAGGAGAAGAAGTTCTTAAAGAGCTCTTTGGGGCACAACACGTTTGGCCTCAACCCTTATGATCAAATCGCATTTGAAATGTCGAATCATTACAATAGAAGGTCAAAAATATATATCGACGGTCCCATAACTAGAAAGATTGATGACAAAGAACGGGAATATAAGAAGAGGGAAAAGTTCGTACTAAAATTTATCAAGAACAAATTGCGAGAATATAAAAAGTCTCAAAATTCGTTCCGCCAAGCTATGAATAGAGTGGCAAGTTCCATAGGATCGACAATAGATGATGTTGTAGACAGCGTAGGGGATATAGCATCAGAAAGAGGAGAGATTAAGGACGCAATATCCAATGCGGAGGCCATGATTGAATCGGAGAGATCTACCATAGATGCAATCCGATCCGGATCTTCATTCAATGAAGATGGGACAATATCCAACCTTCCAATTCCAAGAGGTGAACAACTCCGACTAATGAAAGAAGTAGCTGGAAGAGTAGTTGACTACAAGTCTACCATAGCAGACTTAGAAGAAGAGTTAGATGGTTTTGTACAAGATCGAGCAAAAGAAGAAGTTTTGGAACTAAAAGAGAGGGTTGACTTCTTGGTGGACCAAGCATCTCAAGATGTTACTCAAAATATAGCAGAAGCATTAAGAGAGTTGGACAATCTTTATCAAAAAACAAAACAAGGTATCGGGCGAGCAATTGATAGTTCGATCATCACAGGTACAGAGATTGCTGGAACTCCAGATGGGGAATTAAACCCATTTGAGAGCGCAGCTAAAAACTTTCAAGAAACAGCTCTTGGGGTAAAAGTTGACGTTGTTTTTGATGTAATATTTGATTTTGTGATAGACTCAATTCTTGGATTCTTTTCTGTGGATGATTTATTTGAGAGAATGCGATCATATCCAGCAGTTGACTTCGTGTTAGATAAAATTGAAGACTTGTTCATTAAGCCATGTCCCGTAGCACCAGTGATATATCCACCAGCAAACGACTTTATGAAATCTTTATCGATAGATTTGTGCAATCCAAACATCTCTCTTACGTTTCCAAAAATTATCCTTCCAAACCTTGATTTCAGATTTCACATTGAATATCAGTTTGGTGAAATATTTCGAGAAGCAATCATCAAACTAGCAACTGACATAGCGCTTAATTTACTAAAAAGACTGATGTCTACTTTGGAAAGCGCTCTTTGTAAGCTAGTAGAGGGTATTGGTGGTATTGCAACCGATGGATTGCAGGGAAACCTCAAAGGTAGCTTCTATCGTTCCCTAAATGAAGCTTTCTGTAACGATGGAGAGAATCCCGAAACAAGCCAAAGCAAAGCAGAAGAGTTAGCTGAAGCTTTGTTTGCGCCACTTTCCTTTAATGAGGGAGGAGACTATACAGGTGCTGGAGCTAGAGTATCAAATATCATATCATCGGTTGCTACAACTAAAGAGTTTTTAGAGGCAATGGTTGCCTATGAAGGTGAAGAGAATGATCAGTTTAATCAAAGAATATCAAATGCCGTCTCTATCCTATCACCAGAGATGGAAGTTTTATTGGGAGATCCAAATCAAGTAGCATACTTCTTTAAGAGTCTTGGAAGTTTTCTACCACCAGAAGATAGATCTAGAATTAGAGATTTGCTGGATGCAGGGGTACCTAATCTTCCGATTTCTGAAGCAATATGTTTGTCGAATGATCAGTTGGATGAGTGGAATAGGTTGAGAGAAGAGTTGCTTGACGGCAACGCTGATGCTGTTACAAAATTAAACGAGGAAACCATCATCAGCTTGGGTAAAACAATGGATGACGTCGCTATTCTTGGAGCTGATGGTCCATTCATTGGCGCCGCCACTAATGAAATTTTAAAAGATGTTTGCAATCCAAACAATGTATTTAATGATAGTTCCCAAAGCCAGTTTGACAGAGAGCAATCAGAAGAGTTGATTGATGGATTTTTTGACAACATATCTAGATCGTTGACTAGGGGTTTTATGAGCCGTGGTGGAATATTAGCGGAAGCAATGAGAGACACAGAGGGTCGTAGAGAGTTTGGAAGAAGTTTGCAGAAACTCTTCCGACTGAACTATGGAAATTCTCAAGAAGAGCGAGATCAAAAATATACTGACTCTTGGGCATTTCCAACAAAATTCATAATGGACTTGGGACAAGATGAAGATAATGACAACGTGGCTGATGTTCAGGGTAGATATCCAGACACAGTAGCTATCAAACAAAGAAAAGAGATTTTAGAAGGCGGAATGATATATAACTTCGATAGGGTCAAAAAAGGTCTGCCTTCATCAAGAAACGTTGTGTATCGATACGTGGATGTCCAAAGTAGATTTTCTTACAAACAAAAAGTTGCAGCGTCTAATCTACGAAGACCAAAAAAGACATTTGGGTACAACTTGCAAGTAACAGAAAACATTGACGATGAGGGTCCACAAGTAGAAATAAATATAAACACCCCCGTGCCAATTTTAGAAGGGGAAGATAAGTTTATGGAGTCAAAAGGTTTCCAATATAAGAAGAATGAAAAACAAGATATCCGTAAAGAAGCATTCCAGAAGATATTGCAAAGTGAAATTCCAATTTCGAAAGACTTTTCTATACTTTTCGAAAAACTATTCGAGACATCTAATAAAAAATTAGTAGAGGGATTGTTGACGAATTATTCAACCACACCACCCAGCTTACCAGTGGGCTATAAGTTCGGATACACATCGGATAATCTAACTGATGAATCGTTTGTGTATACTCCAAATTCAGATCCAGACAAACTAGGAACTTTCGGTAACGACAGAATCATAGCGTTGGATCCCAACATCTACGGTGGACGCTATTCGAATCCTCCATACTATGTAGAGCCACGTAAGTTTACAGGATGGCTTGAGTTGGCAACCTCGGCCTTTGAGAGTCAAGATGGTTGCGACCCTAAGACTCCACCTCTATTGTCTTTCATGGACATCAAAGAAAGAACTAAGAATCTAGATTCGTCTTTAGTGACTGATCCGAGACTCTCAAAGCCTCGAGAGTGTATTTCAAATAAGCCATTTCATCTTCTTTTGAATAGTAAAAGCAAAGCAGTCCTCGATGGTGTTGTCCGTACAACTATCAGAACCTATGTCGCAGAGTTTTTCATGAAGGGCTATGGTCTCTTCTCGAACCTACAAATCAGGCCGGATAATTTCGATGCATCTTTTTCCTCATATGTATCGAAAAAGATGCAAATGGAAATGCAAGACTTGGGAGCATTTACTTCTAATAAAAAAGTAAGGATTGTCCGCGAAAGATATTGGTACACATTTCTGGAACAATGCGTAGAGGCATATCAAAGAATGATAGATGTTGATAAGATCAAACCACCAGAGGCAGTGTTTAACGCTCTAAACAAGATCCAACTTGGTTTGGATAGGTATCGCACAGTCGATGCAGAGATGAAAAAGAAGCTAAGAAAAGAAGTTGATGAAATAAATCTAGTCCGACCAGCAGCCAACTATGATCCTCTAGTTGAGATAACAAAAGGACCAAGATATAATCTTGCCATGGCTGTGGCTTTCCGTCTCGCATCTGAAGAAGAGAGGGAAAACTTCTTCAACGGTAGCGTAGAGGATAAGGTCAAAGGCAGAACAATAAGATGGTCAAACCTCAAGAAGCTTCAATTCTTCCAGAAAATTTACTTCATCAAGCTTTTTGAGAAAGAAGCGTTGTTGATAATGTCTGAATTTGTTCGAGATGAGCTCGATAGAATGTCACAATTAGTCATCGATGGTCCAACAGATAAGCCTTATTATTTCGATTTATACAAGTCATTTTTTGGAATGGACTCATTCTTCCCAGAATCATCATCCCGTGTTGGTTTAAATTCTTATTATCTAAGCAAGCAAACCACTGCAAACCCGTCAGCAGGCTCAATTCCAACAATAAAGAGTTCTAACTTATCCTCTCCTCTTCAGTCAACTTCCGAACCGCAATATGTGATTGAGAGTTACGTGAGACTAGAAGAGCGAGAAGAAGCAGATATTCCAGATTTTATCAGAACAAGACCAACGAAGATGATAGGGGCAGTATCTTTAACGGACATGTCTAGATTCGTAAGTGAAAATCAAGACAGACTTGAGGGTAAGAATCTGTCTGATTATTTTGGAAATCTTTCGTTCACATACACTGGCTCCTTTAGGGAATTAATGAGCAAAGGCTTTGCGACTCAAAAACACATTGCTAGATTGACAAAACTAAACAAGGATACCGAAGTAACCATAGCTATGTTGACAAGTGCGTTCAAGTCATATGTTGGAACTAGAAAATTTGATGATTTTGATGTAATATATGATGAATCATTTCTTCTACCTGGAGAAACACCTGAACCGACAGGGACAATAGGGTCTACAGGCGTCAAGTACGGATTGAGAGTGTCAATTGTTTTACCGCAGGGGACAATGTCCGCATCGGATATTGGGAGACTAAAGCAAGACCCCGAGTTTATGAATAAGTCAAAAGAAGAAAAAGCATTTCTATTTGAAGACGGCGGCGTCATGATACCACTAGCTTCCACAGAAATAGATGTCATCGACGCTAAGTTCGAAGACTTTGATCCAGTCTATGGAACCGAGCCTTATGACTTAGAGTGTTTGATAAATAAGATTGTAGAAGATCCGTCTTTCACGGTTATGTTTGATAAAATATTAAACTTCGGTCAAGCATCTTCTATGTTGGCAATCTATTGTATGGAAACATTACCGGCATCAATCGGTCGAGATGAATCGGAAAGAGATTCTCTAGAACCAAATCCAGATGTGGACGATTGGGATAGAATGGTCAATAAATTTGGAAAGAATTTCTTAAGAAGAGAATTTAAGTCTATATATCTTTCTGAAACAGAGGATGGACAATCCGATGACGATGATGATGACGGAATGTCATTTGGAAACTTATTCCAGCTTAACAATCCTTTCGATTTCTTATCTAGGCCATCAGTGAAGCTACCGTGGTGGATGAAGAGGAGAATGAAGACGAAAATATACGATGCGAATGGTCAAGAGTGTGCAGATCCTGAAAAAGATTTGCAATGACCACTAATTATTCGTAAAGGAGAAAGATTATGCCCTTGTATGGACCAGAATGGCCTTTGAAGTCAGGTAATAAAGATGTGTTTGCGATGTACGAGGATCCAAACCAGCAGATCAACTTCTATTTGAAGAATCTTCTTATGACCTCGCCGGGAGAGAACATCAGTGATCAAAACTATGGAGTAGGTATAAGACAGTTTTTATTTGAACAAAATGTTGATTCAATACGATCCTCAATAGCTACACGAATCTCGACACAAATAGCAACTTATCTTTCATATCTATCGGTCGTTGATATTCAAGTAGGTGCATCATCGCAAGAAATCGATGCCAACTCTATGTATGTTAGAATTATATACACTGTACCAAACGACGTAAACCAAAAGGTTTTTGAGTTAGATCTAACTCCAGACACAACAATAGGATTCTACTAATGTCAAATAAGAAAATTTTAATCAATTACACAAATAGAGACTTTAACTCTATCAAGAGCGATCTTGAGTCACACGCTAGGAGATACTATCCTGATACATATCGTGATTTTTCTGAAAATACATTCGGATCCTATATTTTAGATACAGTATCATACGTTGGAGATATGTTGTCTTTCTATCTTGACTATAAGGTCAACGAGTCCTTTCTTGAGACTGCGGTCGAATATGACAACGTCAGAAGATTGGCAAAAAATACTGGCTACAAATTTACTGGCCGACCAGCTGCGTTTGGCACGGCAACCTTTTATATAATAGTACCAGCCAATACGTCTGGCTTGGGTCCTGATAGGTCTTTGATCCCAATATTGAAAACAGGATCTGAACTCAGAGCCACAACTGGTACAACATTTGTTTTGACCGAAGATGTTGACTTTAATAATCCAAAAAACGAAATCGTCGCATCTAGATTTGACGCCACAACTGGTAAGCCTTCTAGTTATGCAATTAGGGCACAAGGACAAGTTAGGTCAACAGTGCTGTATAGAACAACCACCGACGTTGGCGCCTTTACGAGATTTAAAAAAATAAACATCGGCCCATCGTCAATATCGGACATAAAATCCGTAGTAGACAGTGATGGACACGAGTATTATCAAGTAGACCACTTATCTCAAGATGTGGTGTATATAAACACAACAAACCCCAATGCAGCATCAGATGGTGTCCCACAGATTATCAAACCTAAAATAGTTCCGAGACGATTTGTTTTAGAGCAAGACTCAAATGGAACGTTCTTACAGTTTGGATATGGTAGTATTGAGGAGAACACTGTAACCGATATTGCTGAGCCATCACAAGTAACTCTGCAGATGTCCGGAAAGCCATATATTACAGATTCAGCGTTTGACCCAACAAAACTTTTGGACTCAAATACTTTGGGCGTTGGTCCTTCTAATACGACTTTGACTATCTTGTTTTATCAGAATGATACTGATATGGTAAATGTTGCGCAAGGAAACTTGAGTAGTGTTATGATTTCTTCGTTCACTTTTCCGGGCCAAAATGGAATAACTGATTTTGCTCAAAGTGGAGTTAGGTCTTCTTTAGAAGTGTCAAATGATACGCCGATTATTGGCAACACAAGCCTTCCGACGTCGGAAGAGATACGTTACCGCTCTTATGCTGCAAAAGCTGCTCAACAGCGTTCTGTGACTCGGAATGACTATGAGGCCTATATTTACATGATGCCTTCGAACTTTGGATCAATCAAGAGAGCCTCAGTCATAAATGACCCATCTTCTTCCAATCGGAGATTGTCTATCTACGTTACATCGGAAGATTCTGATGGCAATTTGATAACTTCAAACTCGACCATGAAAGAAAATGTTAAAGTCTGGCTCAACAAGAATAAGATGTTAAATGACAATATTGACATTTATGATGCTCGAATTTTAAACATTGGTTTTGAGTATGAAATCATCGTTCACCCAGCTAAGGACAAAACGCAAGTCCTAAACTTGGTTAATCAAGCTATAAGGAGAGAGATGTCCAACAAGATGTATATCGGAGAACCATTCTACATTACAAATGTATATAATGTGATAAATAAAGTCGATGGCGTTGTAGACACAACCCGAGTGGTTCCCGAACTCAAGACTGGCATCGGATATTCTTCTGCAGCTGTTTCGATAAATGAAATGAAATCCCCTGATGGAACATATATAAAGGCTCCTAGGAATGTTATATTTGAGATCAAAAACTTTAACACAGACATAAGAGGAGCAGCGATATGATTAGAAGATATTATGCAACAAAAGACAACACTATAACAAACGCTTTCGATGAAAACCTTCAAACTAGAGGAACTGGCTCCAACATGGGCGCTTCTGACATCCTTGAGACATTTTCAATATATGGCCAAGCATCTAGCGCATCCGTAGAGCTCACGCGATTTTTGATACAATTTGATACAGATCAGCTAGGCTCAGATAGGACAGCATCGAAACTACCTTCTGCAGGAAATGTGTCCTTTTTTCTAAAACTTTACAACGCACCTCATTCACAAACAACACCGTCCAACTTTGACTTGACAATCTCAGCCGTTTCTCAATCATGGCAAGAGGGTTATGGTCTGGATATGGATTTCTATGAAGACATTACAAGAGATGGAATTGGCTCAAACTGGATTAATGCTGCGTCAGGAACTACATGGACTGCGCAAGGAGGAGACTATCATGCCTCTCCGAAATTTACTCAAACATTCTCAACCGGATTGGAAGACTTGGAAGTCAATGTTACATCTTTGGTTGAAGAGTGGCTAGCTGGTACAAAAGGCAATGATGGTTTTGGTATCAAACTTGCTGACGCACTAGAGGCAACCAATCGATCATTCTTTCGAAAGAAGTTCTTTGCCCGAGACTCTGAATTCTTTTTTGCGAAACCTGTCATCGAAGCAAGATGGGATAGTGCGAGAAAGGACGATAGAGGCAATTTCTACGCATCTTCCTCACTTGCTCCTGCTTTGGATAACTTAAATTCTTTATATCTCTACAATAGCATTAGAGGTCGCCTGAGAAACATTCCTTCGTTAGGTAGTAATGACATCTATGTTGATCTATATGATTCTATTGGTGGAACAAAGCTTACAGGATCATTCACTGGTTCAGTAGATGCAACAGGAATCTACAAATGTGATGTTCAGATTGCCACAACAGCCTCCACGATTTACGATGTGTGGTTTTCAGGGTCAACACAATATCATACGGGAACAATCTCGGTAGAACAATTTGGATCATCTGATTATAGTCCCGAGAACACTCGTGTGTTGTCCATGCCAGGCTTGAGATCAGAGTATAGAAAAAATCAAACACATAGACTCAATCTTTATGCGAGAGCTAAAAACTGGTCTCCAAACATTTATACTCGAGCAGTGCAATCTAGCATCCCTTCTCTTGTATTCGAAAGTTCGTCTTATCAAATTCGACGAAGCATAGACGACTATGTGGTTGTACCTTACGGAACAGGATCCACAATGCATACTGGACTGTCTTTCGATGTATCAGGAAACTACTTTGACTTAGATACAACTTATCTAGAAGCGGGATATTTATATGATATACAATACTCGTTTTATGATGAGGAAAACGGTTGGGAAGAACAGCCGTATAAATTTAAGTTTAGAGTGGTGAATTAATGAGTATTAAAGATTTATTCGACAATAAAGGACCATCCAAGATACAAAAATCTGTAACCTCGGATGAGTTGGTCGAAACCGTAGAATCCTCTGATTTCGTAGAAGCAAAAAGGGTAGAGCATGAACAGTTTGTTCCTCCGATTGACTTCTCTGAGCCTTCCAATTTTGCGAAGTTTGGTTCAGCCGAGCTTTACTATGAGAAGGCTTTTGAAAGAATTTACAATTATTATCCATATGATGGTACATTAGCTGAGAAAGTTGAGTTTGAGAACTCTTCATCTTATCTGGACAAGTATGTCTTTGATAATCTTTATCCTCGCACCAATGGTTACGTCAACTTTAATGGCACCAGTCAGAGAATTGAAGTGTTTGGTGGTCCGCATACTGCATCATCTGGAATGGCTGGTCTACCACTTGAGTCCACATTCGATTCCTCAGTGATATATGATGAAAGTAAGAGAAGAGATGTTGCTTTTGAATATAGAGCTGATTATGGATGTACTATAGAATTTTGGCTTAAAAAGACTTATTCAGGTGCCACCGCAAGAGAACGCATTGTAGATATGACAAACGGCGAAAGCGCAACCGTTTTCCAATTAGACTACAGGAGTACGAACAGCCAAAACAGATTTCAGTTTCAGATAACAAGTGGCTCAATAACTACAAATAGAAAGAACTTAATTGATGATACTGCTGTTGACGGCGATTGGCACCACTACGCATTCACTGTCTATAATGAAAATAGTGAAACTTTCATGGAAGCATATAAGGATGGAGCTTTCATCGAAAGAGAGGCCACTGGTAAAGAAATCTTAGACATAATCCCTGTATCTAGTGGAATGAAAATGGTGATAGGTGACAATCTGGTCGGACTAAGTGCAAACCTATCCGGATCCATGGATGAATTCCGATTTTGGAAAGTCAAAAGAACACCAGAGCAAATTTATAATTCTTGGTTCACCCAAGTAGGCGGCGGGACAAATAAGAATGATGCAAATCTCGACCTAGGGTTATACTTCAAGTTTAACGAAGGAACTACTGGAAACAGTAATATAGACGCGTCAATCCTCGATTATTCAGGTAGAATAAATAATGGCACCGTTGTTGGTTACACCTCTTCTTTTAGAAGTACAGGTTCAGCAATCACCGAAAAGCTAGGCCAGTCGGAGTTTTTAGACCCAATCATATACTCTTCGCATCCAGATGTTGTATCTAAAAAAGCAGAATATAAAGCTTCTGGATCTCTATCGGACCTGTCAAGCACATCACAGATTCTTTCTTATTTCCCAGGTTGGATGCAAGAAGAAGATGAGCAACAAGGAAATCAGTTAAAATATCTATCTCAAGTTATGGGATCATATTTTGATACCTTGTGGCACCAAATTGATTTCGTAGACAAGGTTCACGATCATCACTATGTAAGTGGATCAAATAAGTCAATCCCATTTGCGCAAAAACTACTGTACGATCGTGGCTTTGTTATGCCCGACCTGTTTGTTGATGCAACAATAATTGAAAATCTTCTTGACAAAGACGATAATGAAGTTTACGAGAAAGAAGTCAATGAAGTTCGTAACACGATTTATCAGAACATATATAACAATCTAGAGACAATATATAAGTCAAAAGGTACGGAGAAGTCATTCCGTAACTTCTTCAGATCTGTCGGAATCGGTCAAGATCTTGTAAAGCTGAACATGTATGCTGATGACTCAACTTTTGTCCTCCGAGACAATTATCAATACAAGTCCTTGGAGAAAAACTTCGTAAACTTCAATAGGGATGGTCACTACGGAGCTACTCTATTCCAGTCTTCAAGTAATGGTGATTATTATATTCCTGGAGACAAAGAGTATCTAGGTTCGTTTACCGTGGAATCTGAGTTTGTCTTGCCAAGAAAGCAGAGAAAAAACGAGGTAGACTATTTTGCTTTTCCTAGTTTGACCTCATCAGTCGGTGGTTTCCACTCGACAGGTTCAGCATTTGACTTTCCAACATCCAATGATTTGGGCATGTCAATCTATGTTCTCAAGAACACCTTGGAGTCCGGACTATATGGCGACGAAAGCCAAACTGTAAGGTTTATGGTAACTGGTGCATTCGGTGAATTAACATCTGATGAGATTTCGTATCAATACGCCAACAACAAATGGAACCTTGCAGTGAGGATGCGACATGCTACGTATCCACATGTCAACATAACCGGAAGTATTGAAGATGATTTTATTGTTGACTTCTATGGTGTTGAAGCAGACGGCAATACAAAGAGAAACTATTTCCACCTTACTTCCTCATCTGTAGCGAGAGAGTATTTCAGTTCAGACAAGATAATGTATGCTGGCGCTGAGAGAACAAACTATTCTGGCTCTATAATACACAACGCAGATATTAGACTTGGATCTGTCCGTTATTGGCATAGTTATTTGTCAAATGACGCAATTGACCAGCACGGTTTCGACCCGGAAACATTTGGATCAAACAATCCACAACAAAGCGACCTTGTTGACACGTATCCAATCGAAATTCCTAGGGAAAAAACCCTTGCTTTATATTGGGGTTTCGATACGTTAACTGGCTCTAATTCTTCCAAAGAAATGATTATTCCAGATCTATCGTCTGGATCGGCAAGCCCAACTCGCTATGGATCTTTGGCTCGCACCATTGGTCAATACAATGGTGCCAAAGGTATTGAGTTTAATGTTGACGACCCTAAGGCAATCGATAAGGACTTTTTGCATGTCGCAAGAAAGCGCTTAGCAGATAACTTAATGTCTTCAGACCTAACAACAATCAAGACAGATGAGACAGAACAGTTTTTCGTTGACGAAGATGTATCTGACAACTTCTATTCTTTTGAGAAATCTATGTATGGCGTCATCTCTGACGAAATGATGAACATGTTCTCGACAGCTTTGGACTTAAATAATCTAATTGGACAACCAAATCAAAAATACCATCATCGCTACAACATGATGGATTTCTTGAGAGATCGCTTCTATGAAGATGTTGAAAACGAACCAGATATCGAAAAGTTCACTTCATTCTACAAGTGGATTGACGACTCAATATCAATTGCGCTACAACAATTAATCCCAGCATCAGCAAGGTTTTCTGAGAAAATCAACAATGTAATCGAGAGTCATGCGTTAGAACGAAACAAATACGTACACCAGCTTCCCATCCTAACAACCTTTGAATCGACAGAGGGGTCAATCAAGGGTCTCTCCGAGATGAGATATGATTGGAAGCACGGCCACGCACCATCATATCCCGAAGAAGAACAACACAATGTGTTGTGGCAATCAGAGAGAAAAGAGAAGGAAGGTTTACGAGAAACGTTAAGATTAACAAAAAACAATCACTCTCTACAATCCTCAGGCCTCATAAGAAAAGAGATTGATGGCTCCACAAGAATCAGCGATACATATGCCGTTAGGCGATTCTCGAAGACTTATGATCTCTCGATTGTAACTCAGTCTACGTTGCATGCTGGAACTAACTTCTCGAGAAATAAAAATATTCACTTGTTTAATGACGCTGTTTTACCTGGAGGATCCGTTGGCACAGACGGGATCCCAAGCAATATCATTACGGTAGGTCTCGGCAATGGCACTGGAATTGTCGACGAAGTTAGAAATGAAGACAACCCTCCGTTAAAAAAGAAGATCGAGGCGACAGCAAACATACAAAAATATTCAGACAATGATTATATTGGAATTTTGAAGTCAAATTATGTCCTACCGATGAACATGATGTCTGGAACGGTCGAAACTGGATACAATAAGGTCGTCAAAGAAATGTTTAAGTATGGTGTGGTGTTTACAAATCTTCATCACGACATCACGGGTCGAACAAATGATAGGCCGATGCAGGGACCATTTACAGATACTCACGTTGGTGGATTGCAATATCGACACATAGATGTCAACAAGTTTGACGAAAGTAAGACGTTTCAAATCACTCCCACAACCATCTCTCAGTACCCAACAGGTACGATCGAATTCGATATCGGAGTATTGGATACTAAATACAATGCAGGAACAGGCTCGTGGGTTAGGCTCAGAGATGCCGATGGGTCAAGGGAAACTTTTTCATACGCTCCTTTTTATGACTTTGTCGACGGACAATGGTCGACGATTAGCGAATTATCCTATTTGATATCTCAAAAGCTTGACGTTGAAACTAATGAACAGTCACCCTCAATCTTGGAGGTTACCCAAAGTACCTCCGGATCTTTCTATAACGATACAATACAAACAGACTCGAACAACTTCATTACTGCCTCAGGTTTTGCAGGTGGCACAACGCCTTCATCAGGAACTCCAATAGATGTGCACTTGGATCACCAAGGACAAAGACCGGAAGGCTGGGCAATGCTCTTCAAGGCACACATCAAGGAAGATGAGACAGACGGTGCATTTGGATTTGTTGGAGCAGATTATGGTACTCCATATCCATATCCCTATTATGCCAAAGCCACTAGGTACCGAGATGAACATGCGAAGAGACCAATAAACACTAGAAACATCAAGACATTAACAGGCTCACAAAAATCTGGAAACTATAAGAATGAGATCGAACTGTTTTCTGTAGCTTCTGAGTATCAAAAATCTTGGGCAAAAAGAGTTTATGATGATCCGAACGTCGATATTTTACCACAGTCATTAACAGCATCGTTACCAGAAACTACACACTATCAGACCCTTGCTACAAGATTTCCTTCTGAAGTAGGGAATATTTTCGGAACAATTGTTAACAACAGGCAGGTAACCGGTGTAGATCAACCATCATCTTTTGCACTGAATGTGGCAGAAAAAGCAACGCTACCAGAGAGCGAGCTAGCAACAGCTACAACCACTGGGTATGCAACAACTGGGGCCAAGTCTTTTTCATTTTGGGTCAATCTAGATGAGGATGGCACTACAAACGATCAGTATGTTTTTTCGTCTACATCAGCCGGGAATGTAGACTCAATTAGAATATTGTTTGATATAGATCAAATATTCTTCTCCACAGCTACCACCGGCTCCGGAGCAGGAATTAAGACATTTAAGTGGACTGTGGATACTAGTGCTGACTTTGTTGGTATATGGAAGCATGTCGTCATCGTTTGGAGCGGAAACCAAGCCAATAACCCTAATTTGTATATCGATAACGTAGATGAGGGAGGGCCTGATAGTACAGCCGGAAGTGCCAGTGGAACGACAATTGTGCCAATGGAAAAGCTATACCTATTCGACTATAAATCCAACAATGACAACCATGAACTCCGAGGTTCATTGCAGAACTTTGGCATTTATGAAATATCACTTAGTACAGGTAACGTTACAACTATTTATAATTCCGGAGTTACACTAGATACGCCAATAAATACTGGTAATCTATTGGATTTCTGGTATTTAGGAAACAATATCTCTGGAATATCAGCTGGCACCGAAATCATAAATGGTCAAATTGTCTCATCAAGTTATGGATCCTTAAGTCACCTAACTTCGTCTGGAGGTGTAACGGTAGTTTCGGGAAATCCAACGCCAACACTTGGCGGACCTTCACCAATATCTCCTGATTTTTACAACATCATATTGTCTCCAACAAATGAATCCGGAAAATCATCTGAAAGAAACATCAACACGCGATTCTCCGCTCCTGGTGGAGTTGAGGTTCAAACGCTAAGCTATTTAGATGCTTATTCTCAAACATATTCGGTACACAATGCCATGCCATTCCGTAACCTGTCCGTATTGGGCTCTGGAAGCGGTGAAGACGGTACCATAAGGGTAGAAGACCATCTCGGACTTAGACGAGGCCTGAAGACCCTTAGAACGCTTCATATGGGACAATTTGGAATTGATCCTGACCATGGTGTGATTAGTTCTGCCGATTATCCTACAAGTGGATCGTTCGGTAAGCAACATCGCAATACAAGCAATAGAATGGAATGGAACGGAAGTTCTGATGTAGGTTTATCAGGCGCCGAACTAATTACGGGTAGCGCTTTTGATAATATGCACATCAATAGTCCAATTCCTAGAAGTGAGTTGCAATATTCATGGATCCACAATGCCACTTCTGGCTCGGATGCTCTGGAGCAAAACATTTTAGGATACGCACCAAGAGATGGAATTGTCTCTTCGTCTGCGGGATTTGTTGAAGCAATTGTTTTTCCAAGTGCGTCAAGTATATTCGCTAGATAGGAGTTCTAAATGTCTTTATTTGTTGACCATGTAGGGTTGAATACGCTTATAAGTGAGGAAATCACTGGAAGTACGAATACGAGAGGCCCGATAGTCAATCGAGACACGCCTAGAGATTCATCACTAGGTGTCGCGGCTAGTACATCAAATAACCCTTCTCTCTTTACAGCTGTAACCGGCTATCCTACAACTGGTCAATTGGGATTTTCTTTTTGGATCAATTTGGATAACTCCAGCACCGACACCAAGTATATCATGTATGCCGCCAATGCATCCACTTTCTCACACCAAATCTATCTCTATAACAATAAAATTTATTTTACTGCTAGAGACAGCAGTAACTCCAAAAGTTGGAATTATGCTTTAGCTGCTAGCTCCTTAGTGAACACGTGGAAACATGTATATATAAGTTGGAACGGGAACTTCGCGACCAATCCAGATGCTTATGTGAATGCTGTAAGCCTAGGGTCACCAACCGCTGCTGGATCTGCAGCTGGAACAACCCGTTTGGCCCCGGATGGCATTAGATTGTTTGACCATCCAGTTGCAGATCCAGCCAATGAGTTACAAGGCAGACTGCAGTCTTTTGCAATCTTCAAAGGCATTAGTTCTCCATCAGGTGTGGCCGCATCAAACCTGTACAACTCTGGCGTTCCGAGAAACAGTGCACCACTGTTCTCCTCAGATATGCTTGATTTCTGGTTATTGGGAAATGAGCCACAATTTTATTCGAAACAGACAGGAGAATCAATCGGATCTGGAATAACATTGTTGTCATCCGGAGGCACAATTGGTACCAATTTAACATCGTCAACGAGTGAGGTCATCCTAAGGGACGGCCTAACAACCGATTCACCTGCTATTACATTCTCGCCAAACTTTGTTGGCTCGGTTTCAAATACGAACCAATTGGCCGCCCTGAACACTCATCGAAACGGCCCATATGGATATTCATCGTGGAAACAACTTCGAGTATCGGAGAATCCAATCACGAGACATCACAACAAGAACAGCACCATGACCTTTATTGTCCAACCCGGCCCTGCGATAAATCTTGGACAAAATGGTGAGCTTAGAATTAGAAGTAGATACTCTGCGCTCTATAATTACACAGAACCAGCTATAGCACAAAAATCTTATCCGCTAATATGGAACGTCGGCCGCCACTTCAAAGATGAAGATGGTAATGTCGACTTAGACAATCCACAGAAGTTCTCAATTGTCTCATCTTATGGTAATCAACAGATTGGCTTTGCGAACGAGAAGGTGGACAAGCTTTTAAAATTTGATCCAGATGAAGAACAAACAGAATATGTTGCAATCTCAGCAATGTATCTGGAGAACGGTTTAAACAAACAAGATTCTCCTTTAACTCACTGGGAGTTCTTACAATACCGAGAGACCGTTTATCCTCACATGAAGAACCAATTCCAAAATGAAAACTTGGAGAGGCCAACATTTGAGAGCTTCTTTAGACACAATAGAGCAGATAGGACGCAACTTCTCTCAACCAGTAGTTTTGGAAACCAAACTAGCACATTGTTAATAAGTCAGTGGCCGCTAGATTCAGGAGAAGAATTCATATCTTTAACAAAAATAAATGACTCGAACATTTCAGATGCTAACAGAAAAAGTAGAGCTTCTGGGCAGCTTAATTCTTTCTACAACTTATTTAGGAAAGATCTCTCATCCTCTGATCTTGCTAGTTCAGTCCCAGCCACCGTCAGTGCAAAAATAAATGAATTGGATAGCAATTTTACACCCGGCCCCCTTTACACGCGTCGCATATCCTTGGCAAACTCTGCATCTGTATCTAACCCGTCAGGTATGGAAATATACGGAACTGGTAGTTCATTGGTATTGTTTGAAGGCAACGCTCTCTGGGAAGCTGGTCCAAAGCGACATATCAAAGACGCTACCGGAAGCTATGTGCCTGCTCCAAAACTACCTTTCTACGACACATACGAAGACTATATTGAAGAAGCGAAAAGAAAACACAAGAACTTCTCTGTTGTTCCTGAATTCAGAATGAGCACACAAGTCGAAGACTATCGTAGAACAAACAATGCAATTGAACTAGACATGCTCGACGTAACAGGTGGGGTATCCGGCACCACCAATTCATCCGATGCCGATTTTTACGAGATTTACTCAAACTCGGACTTCATGAGAAACTTTGAAGTGATTGACGACGACCATAAAGATTTCACAAACGGAAAAGTTTTATCTCTCCGTTGTAAAGCGGTCAAAAAGTTTCTTCCATACGAAGGATTTTACCCAGCTCAACGAACAGTTGACTTGACAAAGCAGTTTTATGATTCTTTTAAGGATCACATCAAGCTTTATAATGCGAATAACGTTGAGCTGAATGACTTTAACTATGGACGACAAATGGTTATGACACCATTGTTTGCACCGGGAGTTTTGTTTAACACCATCAAATCTGGTGTTGCTGTTGACTATCCTATTATAACATCAAGTACTCTAAATACTTTTGTAGATATAAATGGAGAACTTCTAATAACGCAAAACGATTTTGACAAAAGAATTCCATTTGAAGCCATTGTAGAGCCTCATAGATATCTTGCTGGATATGACATAACATCAAACGAGCCTCACCCAAGTGGCAATCTATCTGCATCCGCAAACTGGGATGGAGTCGGCGACGAGTTATATGGTCTAATGGTGAATAACTTCCTTGCCGAAGTACCCGAATTCTTCCTCCCAGATGGAGAATTAACCTCTGTTGTTTCAAAAAAACAAGGAGACATAACTTTAAAATCAGGCTCCGTATATGGAATGAGAGTCAAGATGAGGAGATCGATGGACAAGACACGAGGATCGGTTTATCATTCAGCCTCGTCTGAGTTGTCCTACTATCCACCACAAGATGTTGGATCTGGATCATATGCTAGAGAAAACTTCACAATGTATTCGAGACCATCGGCATTTGGCCCCCCAACGCGCGCCATAAACCAAATCCTCAAGCCCAACAGTGCTTTGGACCTCTCCACGGCCACACTTTTTGGCTTCGGAATACCAGATCGATCTTTTACATCCTCCCAGTCAATAGCGACTGATAGAGAATTCAATCAAAAGTCAGATTCCACTAATGGATATAACTTTCCATTCACTCCACCATATTATCACGGGGAAGCTTGGTGCGACATCACAATAACAGCATCCTCAGACAAAATGACAATATCAGAAATTCAAGAAAAAGCAGAATATGTCTTTACCAGATTTGATTCTAGCTTTTTTAAATTAACAAGTAGTCTTGGAGAATTTGACAGCACCGAGTTTCAATATTCTTACGGTGCCCAATCGTGGAAAAGGATCAACAATAATGCCGTCCAACTCTCAGCATCCTTGAACCTTAAAGGTATAGGTCGCACAAGAGACACTATCCGAAGATCTCGAGATCAAGATCTTGTTGTTGACACTGCTTTGGACGAATCGGATCGATGGATTATCCAAACAAAATTCGAAACCCCAATACTGAACTTCGCTCACGTTTCTGGAAGTGACCATCTTACTTTACCTGCTTATGGCTCCGGATCAGTTCCGAGAGGAATGTGGCATCAACATGGAAGAATACCTGAAGAGAATGAGGGTGTATTCCTAGGTGTCGGCCCAATCGAAAGAAACTATCACATTCAAGCAAAAGGAAACACAGCAGCAGCTGCTGATGAATTACAAGATCTCTCAGAAGCTTTAGGTTTCTCTGGTGCACCTACCAAGATTGGTCGCATAGCCTCAAGTAAGAAGATTTCCGAATGCGTCGTTGCTGTTCCGTTTATTGAAAAAGAAGGCGGAAAGAAGTTTTTCCGCTTACCACTAAGTGAAGTTCAATTGGAACAATATAAATCTGGAGACAAGCAACCATTAGTGACAGGAGAACCTCAATCTCAAATCGGACGCTCCGTATTACTCCAGATGGACAAAATGGAAAAATTTGTATTTCCTCCATCTTTTGACTTCTTGAGATTCCCCGATGTTGACCCGATTGCAATGTACGCTTTTGAGTTCTCTCACACCTTATCTCAACAAGATCTATCAGACATTTGGCAAAATCTACCACCTGAAATAGGGTCAACAATGGAAGTGTCCGAAGTTGCCATCACTCACCCGCTGCTGCAAAAAGAACTATTGGGGCAAGGTGGAGAAGAAGGAAATCAATTAATTGACATGCCCGATAAGTTAAAGTGGATGGTATTCAAGGTTAAGCAGAGAGCTGCCACAAATTACTTTAAAAAGACCGTTCTTAGGAACCCCGATGTCAATACTGATGTGAACGATTCCAATACCACCAAAGACGAATTCGGAGACACTAGCCCTATACAATACAATTGGCCTTACGATTTCTTCTCTTTGGTGGAGCTTGTCAAAATAGATGCCGAAGTTGAGCTTGGAAACTTTGATAAAGATGAGATCAACAATTACATTGACAATCTCCCAGGTTGGCAAGCCCAGACTGCCGATAGAGACAAGATTGAATATATCGTGGGAGGAATGGAAGATGATCCAATCCCAGAAGTTCAGATACCAGATGCCCCAGCCAAAACTGGTAAAACAACTAGTTCTGACCGTGTAGAAAATCAAGGCCGAAGATCTTTGCTAAATAAAGAAGGAATATTTGACATCCCAGGAAACATCCCACCATCTGATGGACAAGTGTATGTCCAGCTGAAGGGCCGCTTCACAGTTGAGGCAAACATCGACCCTCTAGCTTCGATCCAGAGTTTACAAGGTAAGGCGACAAACGAACTGTTGGCACTTGGAATTGGAGTTCTAAATCTCTCAAGTGTAACGGAACAGTCGTTCTTCACTTGGTCACAAAGGTGGTACAACACTGATTCTGGATTCCAACAAAAGAAGCAGCAAGCCCAAGCAGGTGCAACATCAGCTGAAGGTTTAAACAATCAAACTGCAGTTGCGCAGTTTGAACAAGAAGTTTTGAGATTCATAAGAGCAAAGTATAGAGAATATGATACGGCATTACGAAGCAAGAACCGAGCAAAATCAAAAGCATTCAATGAGATGAAGGTAAGATATTCTGGTGACGCCATGTATAGTAATGATCTGGAGATTAGAGCCTACAATTCAATTGACACCGGCGGAAATGCTGGTGTAACTGTGGAGTAATATAGTGACATTTTTTAATAAAAAGACAGAAGTAATGCAGATCGAAATGACACCCTATGGTCGTTATTTGTACTCTATTGGAAGATTTAAGCCTCATTCATATGAGTTTGTAGATGATGACATCTTATATCGTGCATCCGGTTCAACAGAAGCGCAGGAAGCTGCACACGCGAGAATCATAAATGAAACTCCAAAATTAAAAATCAATCGAGCGTTCCAAGATGAAGCCCCACAACAAGAGTCTCCACCAACCTTGGAGAAGCAAAGATTGATGGTAAAAAAGATGAATCTCAAACAAAACGGAATATATGCTCTTGGACGGTCATCGTATTCTACAGACAGAAGCCCATCATTCCAAACAACAATGCTGCAAGGCGCTATAGTGGACTCTAAGGTCACTTTCGAGACAAACTCTACTCAATACATTGGAGAAGACAAGGGAGGCGTTGTAGCCATACCACAGGTCGATATAGACATAGATTTCATTGCAACACTTAAAGACGTTTTGGATACAGATGAGTTCATGCTTGATTCGATAACATCTAACACGTTTGATAACGGAACCTATGTAAAAATAAATTATACAGAACCAATCATTCATGTCAAAGAATTTAATTCATTTTATGAGAAAGAAAATTTTGAAATAGAAGCATTTGATGTAGTTTCTAGTGGACAATTGCGTCCAATGAGGATAAGTAAAAAGGTAACGGCTATCGTCAATGGTTTGTTGTTGGGTGATGATGAAATACTTACTGCTGAACCACATGAAGAAGTGACGTCTGAAGAAAACCAAGGAGACAGCGAATATTTGGAATTCTTTTTTGACATTGAAGTAGATGAAGAGATAGATAGAGAAATACTTTGTGAAGCAATTGGAAATCTTGAGATCAACAGTCAGTTTCTCGATGAAGAACTTATATGTCCCGATCAAAGAACTGATCGTTTTAATATTTATGCCACACGAGTTGGCCCTGAAGATCTGGAGGATTGCGACTAATGAATGACATGACCGTAGGAATGGAAAATCTCCCAAATGTATTTATAGACAGAATCATGATAAATCCCCGAGTGGTATCGAGAGTACCCTTAAGAGTGCAACATAACATCAAAGTGTTTGTGAAGATGTTCGACAACGCCACAGATCCGTCTTGGAGAAACAAGGTGGCTGGATTAAAAGTCAAGTGCTCTTTTATTGAGGACGAGAGAATAGCGTCTCTTAACAGTGGAGAGATTAGTTTGTATGACATCTCAGTTGGAGCTGTGAACAAGACTCTTGTTGAGTCATGCGATGCTTTTAGTTTTCGAAATAGAATGTCGGGATATGAAACTTATATCAAAGTATTTGAAATAAACATTTTACAACCCAAAAATATGAATGTGTATGTCGCATGTTTTATTGATGATTTGGAATTTGGAATCCCACAGTTTGATAAGTTCTATGGTCCTATGATGGCCGAGAAGATATATGTAGACGGAATTCCAAATGAGATCACTGGATATTTTTACAACCCAATGACAAATGAAGAATACGGTGGCCCCGTACATCAACATAGTTCTGGCTATATGGAGGGATCTATGCATAGCGATGATCCACATGCGCGCCTTAGATTTGTAGAAGAGGAGAACTATAAGCTCACCGTGGTGTCCAATGCAGACAATGAAGTGTTTGCCGGTGTTGACCTGACAAGGGCACCAGAAGAAAATAGAACAGACTTGAGACCGGGATATGTAGACCCAGATCCAGATGGTAGAAGGCTTGGTCCCCAAACAAACATTGTTGACCCAGAAGTGGAAATAGAAGATCCGAATCTTCCAACAGACATTCCAACGGAGATTTACTAATGAATAAATCAATAGTTCTTAAGGTAGAAACCCAAACTCGAGACGGCGAAGTCCTATCTCTTTGTTTTGTAAATGAAAACACAATCGCCCTGGAGACATCTGAGATAGCGAGAAAAATGTTCAAGCTCAATCGAACTTTGTTTGATGAGATCAACACCTCAACTAAGATGCTTGGAGGATCATTGTATCGTGAAGAAATAATGAGATCGAAATCTAGCATCAATAGCTTGTTGGTACCGATCAAGAATCGATTTGACTCAAATGAGATAGAAATTTCTCAATTGTTTTTTGAGAATAATGTCTTACGCAGGCAGCAGAGAGCAATTACACCTTCTGGTAAGAAAGTAGATTTTGATCCAGAGTCAATAAAAGATGGTGGAACAATGGGCTTGTTTGACCCAGAGAATATAACAACCGATGATCTGCTTGACATGAAGATGGTATGCTCTGTTGAAGAGATATCTCTATTTGAGGATATTGGTGTAAAAACAATCATGATTACCGATAGCTTGAGAGAGAGACGATCTCTTTTAAATGTCGCATATAGAATAGAGTTGCGCGTAGATACAGAATTTAAAGAATATGTGGACCTTGTTTTGGAACGATTATCTAATTCGGTGCGCTTTTTGACTCAATATCTCTCAAATATAAACAATGCATCACATTACGATTCTGATCTTTTAAGTTTTAAAGAAGAGTTCTCTTCTCGAGTCCTGTCCTCGATTGGTATCAATTCATCACAAACAAGAATCAATATGGCTTCCGACCGTATAAAAAACTCGGACTTTGGACAAGCAGGGATAAATTATTACAATGCATCCTTGTTGCTTTCTTCCAAAGTAGACAAACGATTGTATGCAACGGTTTTAAGATCCATATTGCCAACTAAAAAAGCAACTCCGGAAAGTATAGGTGAGACTCTTAAATCCATGGCTTCGCTGATATCAGTAATTAAGAGCGAATATTTATCCAACGATAAACAACAAGGTGGAAACAAAAACTATTCAAAAATCAACAAAAGAAAGTTGTCGACAAATTTACTATCAACCTCATCAGAAAGTTTTGAAATCGAAAAAGAAATGTTGGGATATTCTATCTTTTCTAATGATCAAAGTGGTTTAAATAAGTTTTCGACAGAAGAATACAAAACAAGATATGTGCTTGAGCAAGCGAAATACTACCCGACTATTGACGTTCAAGATGCTAGTTTTATGACTCCATCTGAGAAGTCATCCTTTTCTAGAGTGGACAATCAACCAGCATTTTTGACTCCAACCGGCTTGGTAATTAAAGATAAAGTCATATCTACAAATAGGGGAATGATGAACATAAACCCAAATGACATTCGCCAATTCCGCCTAGCTAAGTCAGCCCGTGCTCAACTAAGAAATACAGAAGCATTTCCACTTGGAACATCAAAAGCTAGAGTATCTAGTGACATTATGTCTCAATTTAATATCCAAATTGGAAATCCAAAAAAAGCTATACTGAGTCGATCTACAGAGCAAGAAATAGATCCACTAGTCGAAGTAGAGCGATATGTGGGTGATGGATCTGTCTTTGCTACTTCCAACCCTACAATGCTCCTAAAGAGCTTTAAGCGCATACTCTCCAAACAAGACGCAAGGATCTTAGCAATTGTATCGGACATTGTGCCGAGGAGATTTTTGAGACAGTCAAAAGCAATCAATTCGATTAAAGACTTGCAAATTACAAATCCAAACTCATTAATAAGAGCAAACATATCTACACAACAGATGAACCTTGCGTCCATCCCACCACAGATTAAATATATGTGTACCCCCGCCTTTAATCCAAATCCAGAATCCGACCCTCTAAAGAATTCGGAATCTCGAGAGATCATCGAAGAGACTCAAAAGAATTTATTTGTAGTAAGAGCCCTTGTTGGATTTGGCAGAAACGGATTAGGCTTTGTGGACATACATCAGCCACAATATAAAATTATGGATATGTCAGTACTCGGAACATCTGGTCCAATATTGGCTAAAGCATATGATTATGAAGTTCCTGAATTGGGAATTGTAAAAGATAAATTTACAGCAACTATTTATAGTAATCTAATTTATATCAGAGGATAGACAATGGCCGTTCAAGATTATTTTGATACAGACATGGGTGAGCAAGCCATTGATGTGTCTGCCTCAACACACAAGTTCCAAACTTCTATTGTTGTGAAGCAAGATCCTAACAAGGGTGGCATCTTAACTTTTCTAGAGAAAGTAAACAACAAACCATCAACCTTGCCTCCACTAAGAAGATCCCAGACAATAAGGCCACGTAGACAAGGAGCATATTGATGCCCACAATAATTGATTCACAAAATGTTGTATCTTCTTTGGATGATGCACCTGACGGGCTCCGTGCCGAGATTGGAAGCTACTATGCTATACAAAGCGACACACCTGGTCAACCATCTTCGACTGGGTTTGCAAATTTTAATATCAACATAGACAAAAGATATATTCGCAAAGATCCTCCAAGTGAAAATGTCATAATCCCAATAAAAAAGGTAACCTTGACTTTTACCGGTAAAAACTTCGCATTTCGTGATCAAACACAGTGGAGAGAGTACGTAAGTTCGATTATAACAGAGAATGATCCCCTTTTTGATCACCAGTTTGACTTACAGATTCCCGAGATCACCAATGAGTTTGTAAAGAATTATCACAATCCAGAATATGAAGACTCAACAAAAAGCTATGATTCCAATTCTTTGTTAAACTATAACTTGATCTCGTATCCACACAAGGACAGATCAAAGACGGTAAAGAGAATTGGCGAAATCGAAACTAGGTTTGACGAGTCCTCTGGTTTCACAATTACTAATAGATCATCTTTACTTCAGGTAATGGAGCAATTTGGATCTAGACTATCAAACTTTGATGGCTCTGTAAGTGAGATATCCACCAAGCAAAGAAATGTATTTGACTTACAAAAGATGCAACAATTGAGTGTCGGCCAGGCGATCTCTCCTCTTTCAGACTCTCTACCTGTTGTATCTATGGCTTCGTTTCCGTATTACTACAAAAAGACCTTACCAGTAGTCGAATCAAACACTTCGGGGTTCGAATTCAAAAGGATCATGAATACTTACGGAAAGACAAAAAACATCCTCCAAGGAGTCAAGCGAGACCTTGGGTTTCTAAATAGAGACTTCACCATTGGAACCGAATCTCAACAAATAAAGCTTTATGATTTTATATCGCTAATGACCTCCGAGAACATAGTCACCATAACGGAAGGTGATGATGAAATATTCTTGACTCCCAAATCCGAAATTGGCTTTGGAACCCCATCGCATAGATTTTCAGAAAAGGTTTCATCTATTCGTTTCTTGTCTGATATGAGGAAGTTTATCGACTCAAACGCTCGTGAGTTCGAAGATGTAATAAATTCACACAGTTGCCAAACATTTTCACTTGGCTACAAAATAGAGAAGTATTTAGACAACTCTGCAACAGGGCCCATCCAGACATATTATACTAATGACACCAGTTTCATAGATACACAGTTGAAGTATGGAAGAAAATACATCTATAAGACTAAACTCCTCATCGGTGTCCTCGGAAGCTCTTATACATATTCCAACATGTTCATTTCACAGAATGAAATACAAATGTCAAACACCACAGGGGAGATTGCATCAGTATTTCCGAGTGACTTTACAAACATATCTTCTGAAAAATATAGAGCATATGTTGATGTTGAGATACTTCCTTCGTTTAAAATAGTTGAATATGAAATAGATGAGGATGAAACATCGTTCGTAGATGCACCAACACTTCCACCACAAGTCGACATATTTAATATAAAAAACAAACCAACAATTCAAGCTAGGTTCTCTCCTAATTTTTTCAAAATAGAGAGCGTGTCCAACTCTACTGGTGTGGAATTGGCTAGAAAACTTACTCCTCTAACGGAAGATGATGGAAGAATTATTGATCTTTTGAGTATTTCCAAAGACAATAGTGTTCGACCAGAATATTTTACAGGAATATATGAAATCTATAGAACAAGAAAGCCACCACTTTCCGAAGCAAACTTTGCTGATAGTTACCTAACAACAGTTGACGATCAAACTTCATATACGTTCCCTTCCGGCGTTCCACTTCCAGAACAAGAGCTCGATAACATGGTTGGTTTCTTCGAGGACAATTTGATTGTAAATCAAAAATATTATTATGCATTTAGAACCCTTACTTATCATGGAACACCATCTAACCTCACTGTACCTTATGAGGTAGAGCTAATGAGAGATTCAGATGAGTACAAGGTCAGTGTAACTCAATATGTGTATCCCAAAGATCGAAATTACTCCATGTCTAAAGTGGCTAAAAGAATAATGAAAATTACACCAAACCTTGGGCGGCTCTTATTTAGTGAAGAGGAATCTTCTTCTAAATGGAGACTAGACGACGGCTCCCTTTTAAACATAGGACAAACCAGAACGTTTAAAATAAGACTAACTTCGAAGCACACAGGTAAGAAAATCGATCTGAATATAAACTTCAAACTATCAAAAGACGATAGTTTTTAAGAGAATTAGAAATAAAATCAACAATAATCTATTTATTGGAGAATAGGAGAAAGAAAACATGGCTTTTCAAAATAATAGTGGCGACATCATCCTCGATGTTGTATTGACCGACGAAGGAAGAAGACGATTAGCTCAAGGCAACAATAGTTTCTCTATTGTTAAATTCGCCTTAGCTGACGATGAAATTAATTATGGACTGTTTGATTTAAATACTACCACAGCATTACAAGACTTAAGTATTTTACAAACACCGATATTGGAAGCATTTACAAACAACGGATCTTCAATGAAGTCTAAACTTTTGTCCTTAGCGAACCAAAATCTTTTATATTTACCAGTCTTGCGATTAAACACTGTCCCGGGACAAGCAAGACAGACTGTTGATAGTAACTATGTCGTTTGTGTCGACAAGAGAACTTTTGACGATAGTGAACTTGGAACAACAGCTGCTATTGGCTATAGCTCTAGCGGTGTAAGAGATGGGTTCATATATGGTTTAGATACTGATAATCTTGGTGGCTATATCCGCATTGACGCTGGTATTGACTCCACAGACGTGACCGAAATCGACGAATCTTTGATTGAGACTCAATTCATGGTAGAGATCGACGACCGTTTGGGTCAACTAATATCTAAAGATGGCAAAAGCTTTCCTGGATTTGTTTCACGCGATGACGATTATGTCGCAACATACATCTTCACAAAGCAACCAGGTGATGCATTTGTTCGTACACCATCTCAAGAGAATCCGAATGATTCTTCGACTCCAATCGATGGCCCTATCGCATCGACTTTAGAATTTAAAATTCGCTCTTCTCAAGATTTGAGAGTTTCGAACTTCTTGTTTAATCGTATTGGCGGAGTTAAGAATTATAGTAACTCTGGCGGAACACAAACATCGACTAAATTTATTGACTCAATTGTAAGAGTCACGGGAATGACAACGGGATATGCAGTTGATATCCCTGTAAGATTTGCAAAAGTATAAGGAATAAAACATGACCATTTTCAAACCATTAGCAGCAGACGATAGAGTTTCAACCAAGACCTTGCTACACGAAGCTATCCCAATCACTGGAACAATCGTGAGCGGTACATATTCAGACAACAACATCCAAAATTTTACTCATGGAATGTTCCAGTCTGTTTATGATTATCCATACCTTAGCTCTTCAGCAAACCATATTTTTGACATTACATTTGGAACATCTGATGCTTCTGTCTTGGCAGTAACCAATCAGGTCGCTAAGAAAGATAATGTCTATAACCAAATGACGCAAGTCCTTATGGGTTATGATCAAAATGGCGCCATACAAAAATTCGACGAAGACGGCGACCTTACAACAACAGGCGACAAGCTTAACGATGTATCCCTCCTCTCTTTCGCGAGACTTCTTTCAAAGGACGAGATTAAAAAAGGTTCATTTGAATTGGAAATGGGAACAAAAGCGGCATATGATACCGCAGGTGTGGTATTCTCAGAGAGAATTAAGCTTGTAGATTTCGGAGCAGCCACATCTTACAAAGTAAATTCACCAGCTGGTGAATACGGAATTCTTTATGCCACGGCTTCTGCTGGAACAGGTATTCTAGATACCGCTAGTACACATACATCGTCTCTGTCTGACGGCAACACATATTGGAAAGCAGGACTTATTTACTATCAAGCCGGCGTTGCAGTGATCACATCATCTGTATTCATGGACAATTCAGAAGGTGGATATTTAATAAAAGGCAATGCTCTTTGGGCCGCTGCCACTTCATTCACGGGATCACTAATCGGACAACAGATTTCCAGTTCTGCTGATGGATTTAGAAACAGAATGTATAACTTGCAATTTAATAATACGATCGAGTTAAACTCTACAGTATACTTTTGTCGAGCAAAGCATAATGAATTTAATTACAGCGCGAACCCAACCTACTTATCTGGTTCTCAAATTAGAGTCAAGAATCAAGGAACAGATGCTCCAGTTTCTTATATAACGTCGATAGGTTTGTACTCTGCAGATAATCAACTGTTAGCAGTTGGTAAGTTTTCTGAACCGATTCGAAAAGACTCAAACATCGAGTTGACTTTTAGAGCTCGTTTGGACTACTAGGATGTTATGCATAAGTTTAAGTTCTCACCAGATGATCTATTCGTCAACAGACTAAAGACATACCCACAATACAATATATTCATTTATCAAGGCTCAATGTTTGTAAATTCAGAGTCTAGAATAACTGGCTCCGGAGGCTTGGTTGTATATGATGTAAACCGAAACCTAACAGGTTCAGGTGCGATTTCACCATTTGTTGAGAATGGATCTGAAAAGCCCATCTTTAAGGACCAAGTATTTCAGCCATTGGTGAAGACAGTTGACGCCGGACCAAGTGCTCATTATTACAAAAGAAAGTATGCAGCATTAGACAAGCAACAAAGCTATCCTACCACAAGCGAGATAACATCTAGCTACGGGGTTGAGTCTCCAATAAAAAGAAACTTGACAGAAGCAGTTAGTTCCCTAGATACAGAATATGTTGACCCAACAAACCCAGCGTCATCCACCGGTGTTAATGTTCAAACTTACACAGATTTTTTCGCAGGATCTACATCGACAAACCAAGTTATATATAATCTAACAGCCTCTGCTTTGCAGAACGTTGCGAGAAAATATACTGTATTGTCTGATCATTTTATATTTTCGTCCTCTGCTCATAACAGAAACTTACTTGAGGAGAAGATAAATTTCATCACTATCCCAAGTATGTATTATGGATCTGCCATTAAAAAAGGTACGGTGGAGCTTAACTATTATATAACTGGATCAAAGGTCGCATCATGCGGTGACGTAAATCAAAATGGCGAACTTATTGGCACATCAGGAACAACTTCGGGTTCAGTTGTTGGTATCGTTATGTATGATGAAGGAATTATAGCTCTAACCTCGTCGGCTCAGATTGAAGATAATAACATTGTCTACAACGGAACCCCAACGACTGGTTCATGGCTTCACTATGGAACAACTCTAAATGATGGAATAACAGGTACAACATTGGCTTCAGCGTCATATGACCTTGACTTCCAAGGAACGAATTATGTTAATTCTCTGACTATGTTTGCACATGCCAAAAAGGGTCACCTGAATCACTCCAACAATCCAACATATAGAGATTTGGACATAGAGAAGATAAATACCACAGGTTCAGGATTGACGTTCGTAGAGGGCTCAACTATTCTTGCAAATGTCGTCTCAGCTTCTTACGTATCTGCATCCTTCGAGAAGACAACATATATATCCAAAGTTCACATTTATGATGAAGATGGAAATCTTATTGCAATCACATCAATGGCGAAACCTATAAAGAAGACTTTGACAGACGAATTTACATTTAAAATGAAAATAGACTTGTAATACCGTCTAAAATATGCTATACTGGTTATGATGTGACAAAAACTATTATTTTTTGTCTAAAAAGATTAGAAAACGAACAACCGGAGCTAAAATGATTTTAGGTTTAGATGTCTCAACCTCAAGAACTGGCTGGGCTATTATCACAGACGAAGGAGAATATGTCGACTCAGACTTCTTCAAGATGAAGCCAAAGACACCTTTGGAAGAACGAGCAGAGTCTTTAGAACAACAAGTTCTTGAGCCTCTCTTCGCAAAGTACACAATCAACGAAGTCAGAATCGAAGAGCCATTCTCAATGTTCTCAGGTGGAAAGACCACAGCAAAGACCATGAGCTCCCTACAGCGGTTTAACGGCATGGTAAGTCTCTTGGCCTATCAACACCTAGGCAAACCTCCAACGATGGTTGGTGCCACCACAGCACGCTCTAGATGCGGCATTAAGGTCCCAAGAGGAACAAAGGCAAAGGTTGTCGTCCTTGCTTGGGTCGATAAGAACATCGAACAGTTTGAAATGGTCTATACAAGACATGGAAATCCAAAGCCGGGACTTGATGATGAAGCAGATGCAATCGTTGTCGCGATGTCTCATTTTGATCTCCGAGACTAATTAAGAACATGAAACTTACCGAAGCAAAATTAAAGAAACTCATCAACGAAGTGTTGGAAGAAGGAATGAGCACCGTCGCCATGCTTCCTGAAGATGTTTATGTTTTGATCATTAGAAGGGCGGAGGGCTTTTATACTGCCGCTTACGCAGACAAGACAGGTAAAGTTATAATGCCTTGGACCCTAGAAGGAGCTGACAACGACGTCTACGGTGACGTAAGCTTTTATACTAGCAGCTATGATAAGCGTCCGTGTAATGGCTCATCCATCATCGCTGTCACAGAAGCCGCCAGTGGTTGGGGGCCTCTACTATATGATGTAGCAATGGAAGCAGCCTCAACAATGACCAAAGGCTTAACTCCGGATAGAAATGAAGTGTCCGATGAAGCTCGTGATGTTTGGGATATTTATAGCACCAAACGCATAGATGTCGACAAGACACAGCTTGACGATGAGTATGGAACTCTAACACCCGATAATCCAGAAGACGATTGCTCTCAGCATTCAGCTAGAATGCACAATGGAGAAGATTGGGATAAGTCTCCATTGTCGAAAATGTATAGCAAAGACCCAACAACACTAAACCAGTTGCGAGACAGCGGCAAGCTAATATTAAAACGAGTAAGTTTAAACTTTTAACTTGACAAGTATTTCCTAACGTGTTACATTATTAAGACACGGAGGACATATGCAATACACAATTTTAATTCCCGGTGGTTTCAAGCCACCACACAAAGGTCACTACGACTACATCAAGTTTTATCTCGACAACCCAGACGTAGAAAAGGTCATCTTGTTTTGCGGAGACAAGTCTCGAGACAACATCACTCTAGAGCAAACAGAAGCCGTCCTAAGCCTCTATGGATTGATGGAGCACCCCAAACTAGACTACCGCCGTGCGATGACTAGAGAAGGCAAGAAGAAGACCTACACGAACCCTTTGGCTGACTGCTTTGACTGGGGTGACGAGAATGAAGATAAGAAGTTTGGCCTTGCCTGCTCCGGCAAAGATTGTAAATATCAAGTATCGTTCGGTGATTACTTTTACGGAAATGAAAATTACGTAACTGCTCCGATGTTCCAGATGGTTGATGACTTATCAGCAACAGACTTCCGAGAGGCATTGAGGAACGGAGAATCAATCGCAAAGTTTTTGCCCGATGGTAATGGTGAAGAAGAAGTTAGGCAACTATTTAGACAATAATACATCAACAGGAGATGCAAGAATGTCTAATCACAAACTAATAATGGAAAGTTGGAGAAAATTTATAGATCCAAAAAACAATATAATTTTAGAAAACCAAGCAAAAAACAGTAAAATAATATTAAACTCTGGTCGATCTATTTCTTTTGAACAGTTGTTGGAACGTTATGATAACAAGAAAGTGACTGCTGATAGACTAGCAGAGGTTATCTCTAGAGATTTTCATAGCACTCATATGCAATTAATAAACGAAGGTGTTTTAGATTTGGTCGCCAGTGCTTATGAGTCTGTTAAGGATGGAGCCATAAAGCTGAAAGATAATATTTCTCAAGAAGTATCAAAAGCGATGGCTTTTCTTAATGAAAAGTACCTACAAATGGTTACCAAGGTTTATATGATGGTACAAAAAGGACCAGAACTAGCCACCAGCGCAGCCGGTGCAATAGGTAAACTCTTCGACGTTATCCAAGCATTTAAGAAGAAGCATCCAATTTTATATAAGGTTATTTTGTTTACACTATGTTGCATCGCCATCGCATCTTTGATTGTTATTTTTTCTAGCCCTGCACACGCAGAAATTGTAAATCAGTCTGGAGACGCCATAAATGATCCAAACTACAAGGCAATGAGGGGGATCTTAGTGAATAAATTTCTGGAATCTGGTGATATGCAAGAGAGCCAACAACTAACACAAGCACTGATGCAACTCAAGAAGGCTCACCAATCTACTGATCAAATTCCACTAGAGAGTATGCAGAGCGCCAATAAAGCAGCTTATGATGTTGTTCAACAGTTGATAGTGGAAATGAAACAAGCGAATGCAGCAGGGGTCTCCCCAAGCGCAAATACAGCTTTAGAGACACTCCAACATTTTGGAAAAATTGCAGAAGGTACTTTAACAGTAGACGGTGTTTCAATTTAAAACTTTTAACTTGACAAACCTTTAATAACGAGTTATATTATTAAAGGAGGACATTATGATCGAGGACAAAAGAAAAATTGTAACCCAAGTTCTTGGGAGTTACTATCAAAAGGGCGACGAACATTTGTATCATTGCCCTTATTGCAATCACCACAAAAAGAAAATGTCGGTGAACTTCACAAACGGCTACTGGAAATGCTGGATTTGTGATGCGAGAGGCAAGAA
>Ga0209816_1000129_pt1 | contig 60166 bp, 58 predicted proteins | sample CoawatmetaG01DNA_FD_187509 | JGI IMG/M metagenome (GOLD analysis project Ga0209816, IMG submission 187509) | Marine microbial communities from the West Antarctic Peninsula - Coastal water metaG017-DNA (SPAdes) (version 2) | ecosystem: Environmental > Aquatic > Marine > Coastal ...
CTACCCTTGAACAACCTCCAAAAAATAGATTTAAAATCATTTAAGTCTCCTTCAATTAAGTTAGACGACTTACAATGTTAACTTTGTTAAAAAGAGATTTAACCCTAGCCTTCCGTACAGGCAGTAGTTTAATCCTAGGTATTGCCTTTTTTTTAATCATACTCGTAATAATACCGTTAAGTTTAGAGCCTAGTAAAAAAATCCTTATCACCATAGCACCTGGGATTTTCTGGGTGGGTGTGCTCTTGGCTTGTCTGCTATCGCTAGATCGAATTTTTCAGTTAGACATTGAAGATGGAACTCTAGAGGTTTTAAGTATCTCTCCTTTACCCATTGAAGGGACTATACTTGCTAAAACTTTCGCCCACTGGTTAACCACGTGTCTTCCATTGATACTCCTAGTGCCCATTGCCAGCATTCTTTACGGGATATCTAAGGAGGGCGCTATATGGATAATAATTTCTTTGCTTTCGGGGACTCCAGCTCTATCTATGATAGGTGCATTTGCAGCTTCACTTACGCTGGGGTTGAAACGTGGAAGCCTTCTACTATCACTACTAGTTCTACCCCTCTATATCCCCACTTTAATATTTGGCACAGAAGTAATACGAAAAAGCATGATGGACTTGCCAGTTACCACACCATTAGTATTTTTGATAGCAATAACAGCTAGTTCAATAGCTATTTTACCAATCCTTACAGGTGCGGCAATAAAAATCAACTTACGTTAGGACTTTACAGATGAAGTGGGATAACTCAAACCAAACTAAATATCGGAAGTAAAAGGTAATCTAGATGTCATTTTGGAAGTACACTAATCCAAATAAATTTATGGCTATATCAGGAAAATTACTACCTGTTTTTTCTATTCTTACAGTATTATTGATTAGTATTGGATTAATTTGGGGATTTTTTTTTACACCAGATGACTTTCGTATGGGTTCGACTGTAAAAATAATCTACCTCCACGTGCCCTCAGCACTGATCGCAATAAATACTTGGTTTGTAATGCTAGTAGGGTCTTTAATATGGTTAATCAGACGTCATCATGTCTCCGTACTTATTTCAAAATCGGCTGCTCCTATAGGTCTTATAATGACAATAGTTGCCCTAATTACTGGTGCCATATGGGGGCAGCCTATGTGGGGTACTTTTTGGGCTTGGGATCCACGTCTAACCTCATTTTTAATTTTATTTTTCTTTTACCTTGGGTACATCGCATTATGGCAGTCTGTCGATAACAATGACAAAGTTGCAGATCTTGCCTCACTGCTATGTTTGGTTGGTTCTGTATTTGCTATCCTAAGTCGTTATGCCGTCAATTTTTGGAATCAAGGCCTTCATCAAGGAGCTTCACTTTCATTGGATAAAGAAGAAAATATCTCAAATGTTTTTTGGTTTCCATTAATAATAAGTATAGCAGGGTTTTTATTTCTTTTTGTTACTCTCCTATTAATAAAGACACGAACAGAGATCCGTCTAAAACAACTCTCAAAGGTACTAGCAGTAAACAAACTAGGTTAACCTAAAACTCTTTTATAGGAACATATTTTTATAATGCCTGATCTTGGAAGCTACAGTAATACAGTGATAAGTGCGTACGTTATTTCTCTAATAGTAATAACCTGCTTCGTAATATTAACACTAACGAAATCAATTAGGGTAAAAAAAGAACTTCAGAAAAAAATAAATAGAATCCAGAAAAAATAAATTTTTAAAACTTAAAAATTAATACATAAAATCTAATTTTTCATAATTCTGTTTAATAATGATTCATAAATAGAAGGTGCATTCAACTGCCCAGAACACCAGGCATACAAATCATTGTCACTTTCATCTAATAGCTTGTCATAAACTGAAAGTTCACTATCAGAAAGACTGTTTAACTTAAAATCAGAGAACCCCCCCAGAATAAGATCCATCTCTTTTGTACCCCTGCGCCAAGATCTCATTCGAATTCGCTTAAGCTTTATCTCTCTAATTTCATTCACTAGGTTTGTTTCCTAATCTTCTGAGCTTCTTATCAACTACATCTAAATGTTGAGTAAGACGTAAAAGTTCAGACTTAGTATGCCGCAATTCAACTAATATCTCATTTAAATCAGCTGAGATCGGGGTTGTTGATTCTAATCCTTGAGGTCCAATACCCTCACCTATTAATAACCATGTAATTGAAATATTTAGCAAACCTGAGACCATTCGTAACTTATTAGCTCGAGGTTCAGTAATATCCTCTTCCCATTTCTTTATTGTCTTAAGGTTCACGCCTAACCTACTTGCTAAAGCAGACTGACTTAACCCAGCAGCTTCCCTCGCAGCATAAATGCGATCACCAAAAGTTGCATTTTCATTCGTGTAATATTCATTTTCAGTTAGGCTTTCCACTACCATTTCCTTTTATAAAAAAATTAATCTCTTGAAGAGCACTGCAAGCCTAATTATGAGTTATAGCGAGAGTATTAACAATGAGGTTATCTATGTCGTTCCTATCAAGTAATTTGTCTCGAGTAAAACCATCACCAACAATCGCCGTGACGCAAAAAGCAGCTGAGCTCAAACAGGCCGGAAAAGATGTAATAGGTTTAGGCGCAGGCGAGCCAGATTTTGATACACCAGAAAATATAAAACTAGCAGCTAATGATGCAATTTCAAAAGGTAAAACTAAATACACAGCTCCTGATGGCATGATCGAACTAAAAGAGGCCATTTGTAGAAAGTTTAAAAGAGATAATTCTTTGTTATATGCCCCAACTCAGATAAGCATCGGAACAGGCGGAAAGCAAATTTTGTATAATGCCCTAATGGCTACAATGAATGACGGTGATGAGGTAATAATTCCTACCCCTTACTGGGTGAGTTACCCCGATATGGTATTACTAGCTGGTGGAACTCCTGTCCTGGCAGAGGCTTCAATTGAAAATAATTTCAAGTTAACTGCTGAGCAATTGGAAAATACAATTACGGATAAAACAAAATGGTTTATATTTAACTCACCTTCAAATCCTACTGGTGCTGGTTATAGTAAGGCTGAATTGACTAAGCTAACAGAAGTATTAATGCGGCACCCACATGTCTGGGTGATGTCAGATGACATGTATGAGCATCTAACTTACGATAATTTTAAATTTTGCACACCTGCAGAAATAGAGCCCAAGCTTTACGAACGAACTTTGACTGTAAATGGAGTCTCCAAGGCATATGCAATGACAGGGTGGAGGATTGGTTATGCTGGTGGCCCTGAACATTTAATTTCAGCAATGCGTAAAATACAATCTCAGTCGACTTCAAACCCATGCACAGTCAGTCAATGGGCAGCAGTTGAGGCATTAGATGGACCCCAAACATTCATTCCAGAAAATAATAAGACGTTTAAAAGAAGAAGAGATTTAGCAGTCAAGTTATTAAATGATACTCCTGGTATATCTTGCTTGACACCAGAAGGAGCTTTCTACGTCTATCCTTCAATACTTGGATGCATTGGTAAAAGTACTTCAGCAGGTGTAGTCATCGAAAATGATGAGATCTTTGCAACCCAATTACTTGAGGAAACTGGTGTAGCCGTTGTTTTTGGAGCTGCTTTTGGTTTGTCTCCAAACTTTCGGGTCAGTTACGCAACTTCTGACAAAGATTTAAATGAAGCATTCAAACGTATTCATAAATTCTGCTCAGAATTGACATAGGATTGGGTGATAGGGTGGTGAGTTTTAGCATTATACAAATGTTAAAAATTTAATATTTTATAAATAAACTTTAACCTTAAACCCAACAGACAACATACTAGTGCTAAACCGACAGCTAACCCAACCCATACCCCAGGCGCTCCGAACTCTAAATAAATACCAAAATAGTAACTCGAGGGTAGGCCAACGGCCCAATATCCAAATGCAGCCATAAGCATCGGAACTTTAGTATCCTTAAAACCCCTCAAAGACCCTAAAATCATCACTTGCCCAGAATCAAAAACTTGAAAAATAGCCGCCATCATAAGTAAAGTAGTTCCTAAAGCTATTATTAAACCTCGTGAAGGGTCATCTGGAGCCAAAAAAGCCCCTAGGATTTGTTCGGGTAAAAATAGAAATATCAACACGGCGAGTATAACCAACATTAATGACAGTACGAAGGCAGCTATTATCCCCTTACCTAAACTATCGATATCTTTTTTCTCAAGGTAATAGCTAATTTTTACAGTACAGGCCTGGCTTAAACCAAGGTGAAACATAAAACTGATAGAGACAATTTGAAGAGCAATCCCGTGAGCCGCTAATGGAATAGTACCAATTAAACCAATGATTATAGCTGTTCCTGCAAACGACAACACTTCTGCCAACCATGTTAAACCTATTGGCCAACCTAGATTAAAAACTGTTCCAAATACGTTCCAATCTATCTTATAAATTCTCTTAAAAATAGCATATTTAGAGAGTTCCTTATCTTTTATAATGTATATAATCAAAATTAGGGTAGTAATAATTTGCGTAATGGTAGAAGCTAATGCTGCTCCGACCAAACCAAGCTCTGGCATCCCTAAATTTCCAAAAATCAACACCCAATTTAGGGTGGTATTAAGTAGCAACGAACTTATTATGATCCAAAGAAATACAGTAGTTCTCTCCAGAGCAGACAAATAACTTCGCAACACCATAATAATAAGTGCTGGCGCCATACTTACACAAACATATCGTAGATAGGTTTGTGCCATATTAGAGAGTTCGGGATCTTGCCCTAAAAGTTCTAATATTTTGCCTGAAAAGAATATTATAGGGATAGAGCATATTGCATACAAAACAGACAGCCACATGCCCATTCGAGTTACTCGACGTATAACTACTTCTTTACCCCCAGCCACAGCCTCAGAGACTAGAGGCATTACCGCCGCCGCAAATCCAGAGCCCATAATAAAAAATACAAAAAAGAAAGTTGTTCCAAGAACAGCTGCTGCAAGTTCGGTCACTCCATACCAACCGACCATAATCGTGTCTATTAAATGAATAACTGATTGTGTTAAGGTCATAGCTATCAACGGCAGACCCAATGAGAGTGTCGATTTAAATTGATATCTAAGGTTTTTAGATGGGAACATAATTTCGATTAAGTTTTTAAAGTCTTAAATGCAAGGGAATTGTACATCCTGTTTAACTTTAAAATTTATCTAGGTCTTTTCTTAAAGCTAACTGTCTGTCATAAATAATCAAAACAATAAAAAAGAGCAGCCATATGAAAAAAGACCTTATCTCGTCTTCGAGACTGGATAGCTATAACGCCTCATCAATTGAGATATTAGAAGGACTTGAACCGGTTCGAAAGAGACCAGGGATGTATATTGGTGGCACTGATGAACGCGCCCTACACCATCTTATTTCTGAAATACTGGACAACTCTATGGATGAGGCCGTAGCAGGGTTTGCCAATAGAATTGAGGTAGAGTTAAACTCCGATTTTTCGGCAACAATTCGAGACAATGGTCGAGGAATTCCAGTGGAACCTCACCCCAAATTTCCAAACAAAAGTGCGTTAGAAGTTATAATGTGTACTTTACATTCTGGTGGTAAATTTTCTGGTGATAGTTATCAAACTTCTGGAGGCCTTCATGGGGTGGGTGCGTCAGTAGTTAATGCATTAAGTGACTCAATGGTTGTGCAGGTTGCACGGAATAAAGAGCTCTATGAGCAGAGTTTTTCTAGAGGTGTACCATTAGCACCTGTTAAAAAAATAGGTACGGCACAGAATAGACGAGGAACAACAATTACGTTTCATCCAGATCCAGATATCTTTGGTGATCACAAGCTAAAACCCTCGCGGCTCTATAATTCAGTAAAATCCAAGGCGTACCTATTCTCTGGTGTGGAAATTAGGTGGAAAAGTGCAATAGATGATGGACAAACCCCAATCGAGGCGAGCTTTCATTTTCCAGGAGGGTTGTCTGATTATTTACGTGAAACACTCGGTGAAAGCTCCACGTATTCCAATCAAAACTTTAGTGGGGATGTGGATTTCAACACTAAATTTAATACGCCAGGAAAAGTAGAGTGGGCTATTAACTGGACACCCGCACGAGATGGCTTCATTCAATCGTATTGCAACACGGTGCCAACACCTGAGGGTGGAACTCATGAATTAGGCTTTTGGAATGCAATTCTCAAAGGAATTAGATCTTATGGTGATCTAATATCTAACAGAAAATCTTCTCAAATCACTAAGGAAGACCTTTTAACAGGCGGATGCGCATTAGTATCTTGTTTTATTCGTGAGCCAGAATTCGTAGGGCAAACCAAAGACCGGCTCGCGACGGTTGATGCTCAGCGTTTGGTGGAAAACTCAGTTCGAGATCATTTTGACAATTGGTTAGCTGCCGATACAAAATCTGCAGGTGCAATACTAGATTTCTTAATTCTTCGCTCTGAAGAGAGACTAAAGAGGCGTCAAGAAAAAGAAACAGCTCGAAAATCAGCAACAAAAAAATTAAGATTACCAGGTAAATTAGTAGACTGCTCGTCACGTTCAAAAGATGGCACAGAGTTATTTATAGTAGAAGGTGATTCAGCCGGAGGTTCTGCAAAAATGGCGCGAAATCGTTCCAACCAAGCGCTCCTTCCCCTAAGGGGAAAAATACTTAATGTTCTCGGGGCCGCATCTTCAAAAATAGGAACTAACGCAGAAATTAACGATCTTTGCCAGGCACTTGGAGTGGGTATGGGAACTAGGTTTAACGTTGACGATTTACGGTACGAGAAAATTATTATTATGACAGATGCTGACGTAGATGGTGCACATATCGCGACACTCTTGATGACTTTTTTCTTCACCCAAATGCGCCCGCTTATAGATCAAGGGCATTTGTACTTAGCATGTCCCCCTCTCTTTAGACTTACGCAAGGTGCAAATAGAACCTACTGTCTAAGTGAAGAAGAAAAAGATGTCTTGATTGATAAAGGTATCGGCGGAAAAGGAAAAATTGATGTATCGCGGTTCAAAGGGTTAGGTGAAATGGATGCTAAAGATTTAAAGAGTACCACCATGGATCCAACATCTAGAACCTTAATAAAAGTTATTATGGATGAGGATGAGCCTGGTGAGACTTCTAATCTAGTTGAACAATTGATGGGAAAAAAACCCGAATTACGATTTGATTATATTCAGAAAAATGCTCGATTTGTTGAAAATGTTGATATTTAATTAATGGATTACTTAGTTTTGATAATGGAGTAAAAAATGAATACTTATAACCTAAAAGGTCAAGTAGCAGTTGTTACAGGAGGAGCCCAAGGGATTGGTTTTGCAGTAATAGAGAGGTTATACGCAGCTGGAGCTAAAATAGCATCCTGGGATATAAACCAAGATCAAAACCAGAGCGCTGTAAAAAACTTAAGTAAAGATATTCATACTGAACACTGCGATGTTACAGATTTTTCTTCAGTCGAAAGGGCATTAAAAAATACGGAGAAAGCTTTCGGGCCAGTTACTATTTTAGTTCACTCTGCCGGGATCGCTGGGGTAAATGAACCAATCCACACTTATGATAACAATGAGTGGGAAAATGTTATAAAAATAAACTTAACTGGTACTTATAATGTTAATAAAGCTATAATTAAAAGTATGCGAGATCAGAATTACGGAAGAATAGTCAATATTGCTTCGGTAGCTGGAAAAGAGGGGAATCCAAATGCTGCAGCTTATTCCGCATCAAAGGCCGGTGTCATTGGTTTTACGAAATCGGCAGGAAAAGAAAACGCAGACAGAAATATTGCTGTTAACTGCGTAACACCAGCGGCTGCCCGCACCCCAATATTTGATCAAATGACTGAGACGCATATTTCATACATGCTTTCCAAAATTCCTCGAGGTAGATTTGTTGAGGTAGAAGAGATTTCAAACATGATAGTATGGTTAGTAAGTGCTGAAAATTCATTTAGTACTGGCGCTACTTTTGACATTTCAGGTGGAAGAGCTACCTACTAGTTATCACTTTTTATCAAAGTACTAACCTTAAGTTAAATTCTCAACACTTCTCCAAAGATCATCTGAAACATCTACCGAACTTAACTCAACACGGGTTGAACCAGGAATTCTTGTCCCAGGTTGCATAGATACTGCATCAGAAACTTTCTGAAACTTTTCATCAAATTCGTTAGTAAATGTTTTAGTATCAATTATAATATAATACTGACCAATACCATGAGGTGGTCCATCAGGTGACTTTAAGCCTTTTATATCAAGCGAATTTACAGATCCAGTCAAGCCTGCAGCAAAAATCTCAGACATTAAACCAAAGCCCCAGCCTTTATATCCTCCTGCAGAAACTAAAGTCCCACTCAGAGCTTTTACTGGGTCAGTTGTAGGCCTACCTTCTGAATCCACAGCCCATCCCTCAGGTATCATATCACCTGCAGCCTTTGCCATTGTAATCTTACCAAGAGCTACAGCGGAAGTAGAGAAATCAAAATGCATTGATGGCTTAGCATCTCCTGGAACTGTCATAGCAATTGGGTTTGTACCAATAACCGGAGAGTTACCACCAGGAGGAGCAACTACAGAGGACGCATTTGTAAAACCAAGTCCGATCAGTCCTTCATAAGCTATTTTTTCTGTAAAATAGCCTAAAGAAGTACACGTATGGGCATTGGTAACAGCAAAGCTTGAAATACCATTTTTTCTTGCGGCTTCTATAGCTACTAGATACCCGCTATCAAAGGCTGGTTGTGAAAATCCAAAAAGCGCATCCGATTTCACGGCTCCCTTGCGAGTTTTCTCGACAACTGGTTCAACATCTCCTCTTACCCTTCCCGATACTAATTGGTCACAGTAGCTTTGCAAGTAGTAGAGACCACATATTACATTACCAGTTTCTTCAGCTCTTCTGACCGCTTTTGAAACAGAAGTTGCTATCCACTCTCTTGCACCATGGTTCAATAGTGCTTTGATCGTTACACTTTGTATCTCATCTAAACTAATTCTAGGCATCTGATCCCTTACTATTTTTTTCTTCTAAATTTAACCACTCTTCTTCCAACTCAGATAAGGTTTTCTGTCTTTCTACTAAGCCCAATGAAAACTTTGAGAACTTCTTAAAATCTTTAGAGAAGAGACCTGGGTCAGATAAAAGTTCTGTTAATTTATTAATTTCATTTTCAATTTTTTCAATATTATCCGGTAATGTTTTTAACCTATGCACCTCTGTAAAGGTCAAACCCTCTAATTTCTCTTTCTTGGATTTTGAATTATTTATGTTCTTTACTTTTAAAAATTTCTTATCTTCTAATCTTTCTGAGGATGGTTGATTACCACTTTGAATTAAATAATCTGTCCATCCACCGGCATATACTACCGCTTCATTTTCACGAATTGCGATTGTGGTTGTTGCAACCCGATCGATAAAATCTCTATCATGGCTTACGAGCAAGACTGTCCCCTCATAGTCAGCAATAAGCTCTTGCAGTAAATCCAAAGTCTCTATGTCTAGGTCGTTAGTGGGTTCATCGAGTACTAATAAATTTGATTCTTTTGCCATGATCCTCGCTAGCATTAGTCTAGCTTTTTCTCCACCAGACAGGGAGCTTACAGGTGATCTCAGCTGATCTTCACTAAAAAGAAAATCCTTAAGGTAACCCACCACATGCTTTGGAGTGCCCCGAACATTTACAAAATCTCCCTTACCTATAACCTCCGTTTCAGAAGAGTCAGTTAAGCTTTCCCATAAAGTGCTGTCGAGGTTTAGTACTTCGCGATTCTGATCAAAAACCGCTGTGCGTAAATTTGTACCTAGTTTAACTGTTCCTTTGTCAGGTTTCATTTGACCTGTTAAAAGATTAAGTAATGTGGTTTTTCCTGCTCCATTTGGGCCTACAATAGCTATTTTATCACCACTACCGACTTTTAAAGAAAAATCCGTAATGATTTGATTATTTTCAAAGGACTTGGATATTTTATTTGCAACTATAGTTTGCCTTCCACTTTTGGTATTAGTCTCCAATACCATTGACGCCACATCTTGACGGATAATTTGACTGGATCTATCACTCCTTAACGACTTTAAGGCTCTTACACGTCCCATATTACGTTTGCGCCGCCCACTAATTCCCTCTACTGCCCATCTAGCCTCTGTCTTAATTTTTTGATTTAACTTGTGTCGTGCTACGTCTTCTTCTTCCCACAAACGGTCACGCCAATCCTCAAAAGCCCCAAAGCTTTTATTCTGCCTCCTTGTTTCCCCCCTATCTATCCAAACAGTACTTTTTGAGAGGGCACTTAAAAATGTCCTGTCATGACTAATCAGTATAAAGGCTGATTTTATTCTCTTAAGTTCAGCCTCCAACCAAAAAATTGCCTCGATATCCAAATGATTGGTCGGCTCATCTAATAGCATAACTTCTGGTTCTTCCGCCAACAATTTTGCTAATGACGCTCTCCGTTTTTCTCCTCCAGATGCAGACACCACTGGTGAATCTAAATTTAGTTTTAGTCCACTAGAAAAAGCCTCCAACTTATAGGTCTCATGGGAGGTTAGAGAGCTACTGGCATAATCTCCCAAAGTGTTAAAGTTTCGCATGTCTGGATCTTGTTCCATATAAGAAAGGTTAGTTCCAGGTGACATAATTCGTGATCCAGAATCTGCTTCTACCGAACCAGCTAAGACCTTCATCAATGTAGATTTTCCACATCCATTTCGACCAACAAGAGCAATTCGGTCTGCGCGATCCACAACTAAATTTACATTTAAAAATAAAGGGTTCTCCCCAAAGGTTAGGGAAATATTATTTAATTGTATCAAAGGTGACGAAGCCATAAAAATTCGCTAACGTTTGGCTGGTAATCCGTCAACCAATCAAAGCATAAATCATTAAAAATCTAGCTTCGAAATGCGTGCTGAGACATATAAACATCATTATATATTTTCCTATATAAGTTTTTGTAGAAAAAATATTACTTGTTTTCCCGTATTAGGTTAAATAAAAGTCACTCGAATTTTACCAGTAATTTTTTCAACATAAAAAACAAAAAAATAAGGTTTACTTAATGAAAAAACTTATAAAATCAAACCAAGAGTGGAAAAGTCAATTATCCGAAAGAGCCTACAAAATTCTTAGAGAACATGGTACTGAAAGAGCTTTTACAAGTGATGATTTTCCAAAAATAGCAGGTGTTTACTGTTGTCTTGGGTGTGGAGCTGAGCTTTTCAGTTCAAATGCTAAATTCGAATCAGGAAGTGGTTGGCCTTCTTTTTTTCAACCAATAAAAACTAACGTCGTCGAAGAAAGTATTGATAACAGCTTAATGATGACTCGGACAGAAGCTCATTGTTTCAAGTGCGAAGGACACCTAGGACACGTGTTTCCTGATGGCCCCACCCCCACAGGGTTAAGGTATTGTATAAACGGTGGTGCTCTTTCCTTTAAAGAAGTCAAAGAGACTTAAATCTACTTATCTTGGAGCATCTCTGGAATATCTATACGTCCAAAACTACCCAAAAGTTGCATCAAAAAGGTATTGTCCTTAACTGTTCTTCCTGTAATCCGTGAAGAAATTTTGATATCCTGACCGTCAGTCAAGCTAAATTTTTCAATATTCTCGACTACACCTGATTGTGAAAATCTAATGGCAACGACTACCCGTTTTATTTCTTTTACCTCTCTCCAAGAATAATGTTGCATTGTGTTACCCACATAATACCAGCTCTTATTTTGCAAAACCCCCGTCGTGCTGGGTCTACCAATTAACTCTTCAACAGATTTTTTTGTGTCGACTCCAACTTCAATCATTTTTAATTCTGAGCTCGGTGGAATGTGGCCATGGTTTTGGATGTTTTGGGAGCAAGATAAAAGAAACACATTAATAGTGCCGAAAATAATGATTCTGATAAACCAGTTCTTTTTAAGCACCCTGAACTCCTTTACTCTTTTACTCTTTTATTTTGAATGTTGTTGATACTAGCCTTATAGATTACTCTACATGTTTTCAAGAAAGATCACTTGCCATGCCTAATCAGACAGAAATAATAGTTACCAAACTGAACACATTACAAAAATATGATTTTAATATTACACTTGAGACTAGCGATACAAAAATACTTGTTAAAGAGTGCAATTTATTAGGATTAAAAAAGCTTCTTTTTGTTGGTAAATTAGAGCGAATACAAAAAGATAACTGGAAATTGATAGCGCGTCTAAAAGCAGTAGTAACTCAGCCCTGCGTAACCACTTTACAGCCAATTGACACTCAAATCTCAACAGCCGTTGAACGCTTGTTTATTAAAGGTTGGGAAAATTTGCATATGAGAACGGATGAAACTGTTTTAAACGCCGACTACGAAATATTAAGCAGTAAGATAAATCTCTTAGAAATTATTACTGAGGAAATAATCTTGAATGCCCCTTTATATCCAAGATCAAGGAAAAGCACTGATACTTCACTATCAGAAAGCTCATTCAGCTCTCCCAAAAATATAAATATAAAACCATTTTCAGTTCTATCAACGCTACGAAAAAAAATGACAGATCAAGATGACAGTTTAAAGTAATTTGTTCAAAACAATATATCAAGCTACCAAGTTTACTAAATTTACTAAATTTACCTTTTTTGTATGTTTTTACTAATGAGGGTGGACGAAACGAGTCTAAACAGTTATGTCCGTCGAAACACAAATAATTTTTAACATATAAGCTTTTAAAATCAGGATAAATTTATGGCCGTCCAACAAAATAGAGTATCCACATCACGTAGAAACAATCGTCGTTCTCACGACTCATTATCTGCGGAAACAGCAAACGAATGCCAAAACTGTGGTGAACTTAAAAGACCCCATCACATCTGTCCATCATGTGGATTTTATGCGGAGCGTGCAGTTGTTGCAATTAATGAGGAAGTCGACCTAGACGACGACGCCGCTTAAGCATAACCTAACTGCAACACTTCAGTTTGGTTACGGGCGGATAATTGGAAAAAACAAAACCTATAATATCAGTTGACGCGATGGGAGGAGACCTCGGTCCCAGAGAAGTTGTACTTGGTATAGCTAAGTCATTAACTATGAACCCTAAAGCGAGGTTCATAATTCATGGTGATTTACCCACATTATCAAAACTAATTGAAGGTAAAAGTATTCGTGACAAATGCCGAATCGTAGATGCCAAAGAAATTGTTTCTATGGATCAGAAACCGAGCTACATAATACGGCATGGAAAGAATACCTCTATGTGGTCTGCAATTCAATCTGTTCGGATGGGCGAGGCGAATGTATGTGTTAGCTGTGGAAATACTGGCGCCCTAATGGCACTATCCATGCTTCGCTTACGTAAATCTCCAGGAGTTAATCGCCCCGCAATAGCTTGTCTATGGCCCTCAAGAAATGAATTAGGTTTTAACATTGTATTGGATGTTGGAGCGGATATTAAAGCAGATGAGCAAGATCTTTTGCAGTTTGCACTTATGGGGTTGAATTACGCTAGGCGAGGCCTAAAAATCTCAAGACCCCGCATTGGCCTCCTAAATGTTGGAACAGAAGAACATAAAGGACGGGCAGAGCTAAAACTTGCACACGACCTGATCTTAAATGCATCAAAAAAAGAAAACTTTGAGTTTGTTGGCTTCATTGAAGGTGGCGACATCCCATCAAACCTGATTGACATAATAGTAACAGACGGCTTTACTGGAAACATTGCCATAAAAACTGCTGAGGGAACTTCCCGTTTAATATCTGAGAAACTCAAATTTGCATTTAACTCAAATATTTTTTCTCGCATTGGTGCCTTACTTTCAGCTCCCAGCCTTCTTAAGATGCGAAAACAGATTGACCCAAGTAGAGTTAATGGTGGTGTTTTTTTAGGTTTGAATGGAATAGTCGTAAAATCTCATGGATCTGCAGATACAATCGGTATCGCTTCTGCATTAAATTTAGGAATTACGCTTAACAATGCGGGCTTACATGATAGGAGTTTAAATGAAATTTCTGTTCAACAAGAGGAAGCAAAAACCAAATGACACTTCGATCGCGCCTACTGGGTGTTGGCCACTCTTTACCTGCTAGGGTGGTAGAAAACAGTGAGTTCAAAAACTGGATTGATACTTCAGATGAATGGATAGAATCAAGATCTGGTATAAAGAGGCGTCACTTTGCTGCAAAGGATCAAAAAACATCCGATTTGGCCATTGAAGCTGCACTAAATGCAATTAATGATGCAAAGATTAATTGTACGGAAATTGATGCAATAATAGTTGCAACATCCACCCCTGACACTACCTTTCCATCTGTAGCAACAATCGTGCAGGGAGCTCTTGGTATTACAACAGGTTTCGCATTCGACGTTCAAGCAGTCTGCGCAGGGTTTATTTTTGCTTTAGCTACAGCTGATGCCCTTATTGTTTCAAAGCAAGCAAATCGCGTACTAGTGATTGGTGCAGAAACATTTTCTAGAATAATGAATTGGGAGGATCGTACAACTAGTGTTTTATTTGGAGATGGCGCAGGAGCTGTTATTATAGAAGGTACCAGTTCTTCAGGTTTGAGCACTGACCCTGGAATACTAGCTACAGACCTTAACTCCGACGGTAGGTATAGAGACCTACTATACGTTGATGGCGGTGTATCCTCCACCCAAACAACAGGTGTTTTAGTTATGCAAGGAAAAGAAGTATTCAAACACGCTGTCGAAAAGTTAAGCTCAACAGCTCATTCTGTATTAGAAAAAGCTGCATTATCTCCTTCTGATATTGACTGGATGGTGCCTCACCAAGCAAATATAAGGATTATAAAGGCAACTGCTCAAAAATTAAAACTCCCAATGGAGAAAGTAATTGTTACTGTCAATGATCATGGCAATACCTCTGCTGCCTCTATTCCACTTGCTTTATCATCTGCGAATTTAGAAGGAAAACTTAAAAAAGGAGACCTTATATTGATGGAAGCAATAGGAGGAGGGCTTGCTTGGGGTTCTGTACTGTTAAGACTATAGGTTACCATTTAATGGAATAGGAATATAATTCTCATCTAGTGAGATTCGTAAGTCATAATCTTTTAATAAATAAACGTTGAACTATTGACTCGGAATTTATCTATTGGATATCATTCAGGAGAAATAGGGGAAAATCAATGAGCTCGAAGACATTAACAAGAACAGCACTTAGTGAAGCTGTATATAGAGAAGTAGGATTATCTCGCAATGAATGTGCAGATCTAGTTGAAACTGTATTAAATCATATTTCTAATACTCTAATAAAAGGTGAGCAAGTTAAAATCTCAGCCTTTGGAACGTTCAGTACTAGAGATAAAAAGCAGAGGGTTGGACGCAATCCAAAAACTGGAACAGAGATTCCTATCACGTCACGGCGTGTTATTTCGTTCAAGGCCTCTCAAATAATGAAAGAAAAAGTAGCAACTGGTAATAAATAAAATTACTTTTATTAGCAACTAAAGGAAACCTAATGGTATGTAAGTCCCCTAATGCATTCCGAACTATTAGTGAAGTTTCTGATTGGCTCGAGTTACCTACCCATGTCCTGCGTTTTTGGGAAAGTAAAATTAGTCAAATATCACCAGTAAAACGCGCAGGTGGCCGTAGGTATTATAGACCAAGCGATATGTTGTTACTCGGCGGAGTTAAATTCTTACTTTATGAACAGGGTTTAACTATTAGGGTACTAAAACAAAAAATAACTAGCGAGGGTCAAAAATCTATTGCGACCTATTCACAACCGTTAGACAAGTTAAAAATAAAAGTAAGTAAGGAAACAGTCGACAAAAACAGTGATAAACTCACAATCGAACCCATCTCGATTCAAGGGACACATAATAAAAATGAAATTCAAGTAAATATAAGTAACTTTAACATAGTAAACTCAAAGAATTCAGAAACTTTATTGGCTATTAGAAGAAAACTTAGAAAGATTAACTTTCACTACAGCTCTAATAAAATAATCTTAGGGGACTTATTTAGAAAATTAGTGTTAAAACGTAATACTATCGCAGAAAGTTTAACGAATAGTGCTAAAACTCATTATTAACTCCTTTTAAAAAATCTTCTCTTGCTACTAAGTTGAAATCCATTAAGAGGAATATTTCGGGCCATGGCGCAGCCTGGTAGCGCGTCCGTCTGGGGGACGGAAGGTCGCAGGTTCGAGTCCTGCTGGCCCGACCACATAAATATTATTAACTATTTTCCATTCTTATAATTAACTCAAATTAAGGCTTTAAGAGTGATAAAAAATTATCAAAGCGTTAAAAAATCTAACACACCTAAATGCGTAATATTAGATTTTGGGGGTGTTATTTCACGAACACTTTTTGAAACCCATGAACTTACTGAAGCGGCTTTAAACCTTCCAAAGGGAAGTCTCAATTGGCTTGGTCCTTTTGATCCCAGCTCTGATTCTTTATGGCAAGCAATGCAAAGTGATCAGATTTCTGAACGCGACTATTGGAAGGAGAGGACAAAAGAAGTAGCTGCCCTTGTAGGTGCCAACTGGGTTCAAATGTCTGATTTTGTTAAAGCTGCAAGAGGTTCCGAACCTCTAGAAATAATTAGACCTGAAGCTATAATGGCAATTGAACATTGGAAAAATAATAATGTAAGGTTAGCAATTTTATCTAATGAACTTGACTTATTTTATGGTGAAAAATTTAGAGGGAAACTCCCCTTTTTAGATTTTTTTGATGTTATACAGGATGCGACATATACAAAAATTCTAAAGCCTGATCCAAGGGCATATATTTCGTGTTTAAACGATTTGGATCTACAACCGCAGGACTGTCTGTTTATAGATGATCAATTCCGTAACATAATCGGTGCTCAAAAGGTTGGGTTAAATACTATTCATTTCGACGTCCTAAATCCAAAAGATTCCTTTTCAACAGCTTTAGAGCTTTCCTAATTGTAGTAGTAAGTTAAAATAAGTTGAATATAAGTGCTCGCGAACATTGCCAAACTTAAACTGTGGCATCTAGTTAAAAAGGATAACAAATTATGAGCTACGGTCCTGGTGTTATGCCTAGTCAAAAAATAAGAGAAATGATTTTGAATAGGGTGATTACAGGTGACTTCCCTATACTTGATAGTCAAGTTCAGCCAGCTAGCCTAGATTTACGGCTTTCCAATAAAGCGGTACGTGTCAGAGCATCCTTCCTTGCGGGGAGGGGAGTAAATGTCTCTGAACGTCTCAAACTATTTAAAATGCACGAAGTAGATCTTTCAGATGGAGCAGTTCTAGAAAAAGGTTGCGTATACGTAATTCCTTTAATGGAATCAATTGATTTACCACTAAACCTTCAAGCAGTCTGTAATGCAAAAAGTTCAACAGGTAGATTAGATTTATTGACGAGGGTAATAACAGATGGTGGTGTGGAATTCGATAGAGTAGAATCAGGTTATTCTGGACCCTTATTCGTCGAAATTTGTCCACGATCTTTTAGTGTATTGGTTAGACCAGGAATGAGCCTAAATCAAATTAGATTTAAAGGAGGTTCTTCTATCTTATCCGACAAAGAGTTACAAAACCTTCATAAAAAAGAGGTATTAGTCTCGAGTGATCCTCATATCGACAATGGCTTAGGTTTTTCGGTAGATTTAAAGTCAAACAAAAAAGATTTAGTTGGGTATAGAGCAAAACCTCACACAGGGCTTATAGATTTAGACAAACTTTCCTACTACAACCCAGATGATTTTTGGGAAAAAGTAACTGCTCGGGATGGATCACTTATACTAGACCCTGATGCATTTTATATACTAGTAAGTAGGGAATCTGTTCATATACCCGGTGGCTATGCCGCCGAAATGGCCCCTTACCTTGCGATGGTGGGGGAATTCCGAGTGCACTACGCAGGTTTTTTTGACCCAGGATTCGGAAGTTTACACGAAGGTGGGATAGGATCTAGAGGCGTGCTTGAGGTCAGATGTCATGAAGCTCCATTTGTACTTGAACATGGTCAAATCGTTGGGAGGTTAGTTTTTGAAAAAATGCATGCGATACCAGATCAACTATACGGGGTAAAAATAAAATCAAATTATCAAGGGCAAGGCTTAAAATTAAGTAAGCATTTCTCTGATTGATAAAACTCTAATTTAAAAGTAACCCTAAGTGATTATATTATTAATTTATTCATCAAAAAACTCAGGCTCGTCACCAACAGTATCTAGGGTAGTTACTTTTTCATCCATCTCCGATGGAGGTAGTTTATTATCTAAAAGACCTGTAGCCCTAAGTTCTTTGAGGTCTGGAAGGTCATTAACACGCTCCAAACCAAAAAAATCCAAAAATGTGTCAGTAATTACATAAGTTACAGGTCGCCCTGGACTCATTCGTCTACGACCAAATTTAACCCAATTCAATTCCACCAATTGATCAATTGTACCCCGAGAAACCGAAACACCTCTAATCTCTTCAATTTCAATGCGCGTTACAGGCTGATGATATGCAACAATTGCCAACGTCTCTGTCGCGGCACGGCTTAATTTTTTTGTTTCAAAACTTTCCTTAGCCATTAAAAAGCCTAAATCTTTTGCTGTTCGAAGAGCCCACTTAGTGCCAACGCGAACCACGTTAACACCCCTTGTCTCATATTTTCTTTGAAGGTTTAATAGCAATTCCTTAAGATCAATACCCTTAGGCATTCGAAGTTCCAACTCGTCTAGCGAAATAGGTTCTTGAACTGCGAATAGAATAGCCTCAACCATGCGCTCCTGTTCTTTCATTTCAGGTACAGCAAAATCTTTATCATTAACTTTTTGTTCTGACATAGCTACTTCTTTCGTATATTTATTGGTGCAAACATTTTTGCTTGCTTTAATTCAATCTCACCTACCTTTGTAAGTTCAAGGCATGCTGCAAATGTGGAGGCCGTTGCGCTTCTAGTCTTTTCTGGATCAGCCACCCAACCTTCTGGAAGATATGAAGATAACTCAGTCCAATCACCAGAGAAATTTAGAAATTTCCTAAGATGTCCTAAAGCCTCTTCCATAGAGTAAATTTTTGCTCTGTCTAATACATAAGGTCTAAATTCGTCTTTAGTCCTAACGCGAGCATAAGCCTGTACTAGGTCTAGTAAGTTTGTGTCATACTTTATATTTTTAGTTTTAGTTATTCGTTCTGGCATCCCTCTGTAGAAAAAATTTTTTCCCAATCTATCAGTAACCATAAGTTTGACAGCAGCATTTCTCATAGCAGAAAGTCGCTCAAGCTGAAAAGCCAGATAGGCTGCTAACTCTTCGCCCGAAGGACCTTCTTCTAAGTCAGTTGGTAATAAAATCCGTGACTTCAAAAATGCTAACCAGGCAGCCATAACTAAGTAATCAGCGGCCAACTCGAGTTGTAATTCTTTTGCCTTTTCAATAAAATCAAGATATTGGTCTACGAGCTGTAAAATCGAAACTTTAAGAAGGTCCACTTTTTGACTTCTGCACAAAGTTAACAACAAGTCTAATGGGCCTTCAAAACCATCAATATCAACTACCAACTGCCGAACATGAGAACTCCCTGTTTTAGTCACCTCTTCCCAACCATCAAATGTGTTTTCAGAATGCATCAATTTGTTCCAGGCATTAGTTTAAATAGTTCATACTCTAACTCTTCTATAGTCTCTTTTTTTGGTGCTCTCCTTTGATCGAGAGCAAATTGGGAACGCTCTTCTCCCTGAAGTGTAAGTTGTCCACTTGCATTGGCTACGTCCCTCATCTCCTTCACATCTCCATTACAATGTAGAACAATATCACAACCCGCATCTATGGAACATTTTGAGCGTTCGAATATTGACCCTTCCAAAGCACCCATTGAAATATCATCTGTAATAATCAAATTTTTATATCCAAGATCATTACGGATGAGATAAAGCATTTTTTCTGAAACTGTCGCGGGTATATCATCAATACTGATATATGAGATGTGAGCTGTCATACTGATCGGTAAATCTGCTAATAACTTAAAAGATAAGAAATCAGTTCCATTCAGAATTTCTAGTGACTCTCGAACAATTGGTAAGCGCTCATGGCCGTCCACCACAGCCCTACCATAGCCTGGAATATGCTTTACTACCGGTAGGACACCCCCATCCAAAAGTCCTGCAGCAACAGCTCGACATATTTTAACTACGTCCTCAACCGTTTCTCCATAACATCTGTCTGCTAATATAGGGTGGGTATTTGGTTTTAAAAGGTCGGCCACTGGAGCACAATTCACGTCAATACCTATCTCATTAAGCTCTGAAGCAATCAGTCGACTCCGGAAATACATTACACGACTGGCAAGACTTCCCGCCTCTTTTACTTGCCTTAAAGCTGGTAAATACTCTCTCCATTCTGGAGAGCGCATCCGCTGTACACGTCCACCTTCTTGATCAATTAAAATAGGAGCATTTCTTCCTACACTTTCTCTCAACTCCTTTGTAAGGCGCTTAACTTGTGCTTTAGACTCAATATTTCGTGAAAATAGTATAAACCCCCATGGCTGAGATTGTTTAAAGAAATCAAATTCTGTTTTTGATAACTTAAAACCAGTACATCCGAATATGCAGGCACCTACTGCCATTAGTATAAATATCTATATAATTTTTTTAAGCACATATTATTTTCTTACGCTGTTAACATCCTATATTACTTCTACCTATAAGTGACAGGCATACAATCATTTCCAAACGATTTAATAAGGGAGCAAAACTGATTTGTCATTTCAACCTCCAAAAATCCCCCGATCTGCATCCTGAAAATACTGCGTCCTCCCGACTTTGAGCTTTGTATAAAAATAGTCTTACCGAAAAGGTAATCTTCATATTTAGCAACGAAGTTATCTAAATTCACTTGAGCTATGACCAAGTTTTCGAAGGACCCAAGATGAGCCAGTGCGTCTCCCTTTTTGAGTAAGAGACCCTCCCCATTATAGTTTTTATTAATAACAAATTTGCTCATTGGAGTAGTTGATAAATCCTTCAAGCTCGCTTCAGGTCTCTTAAGAGGTCGAAGTAATAAAATTTTGTTTTTAACTATGACCGGGGTGCTTGAAATAGAGTTAGAGCTTATTTCAAAATTTAACGTAGTATTTTTGATTTCCTTCGAAGCGCCAAAAATACCAGCTAACGCAAGATTTATAGATTTTTTTAAATCAATTTTTCCACTAGAATCGCCAAAGCCAGTGATTACGCTCAAATCACTGGCTTTTACTCCAATTGGTGACGGGGCCAAAATTATTTTTCCAGTTGGACCTTCTACCTCACCACCCTCTTGGACAAAATTAACAGAGTAACCTAAATGTGCAGCTTGGTCACCTCCAGGGTTCCTGGGTAAAACTTTTAATGGGCCAGTAGATGCCTTGATAAGGGGTAACACTGTGGATTGACTTAATGATAAATTATAACCCCAGTTAATTAAACCCAAGAGTAAACCAAGTGATATCAAGCTTCCAATAATGCTAAGTACTCTAATTATATGACCCCGTGAAACGGAGGGGTCTGACGCTGAAAAAGCGCCAAAGTCTACGTCTGCCATATCTGCCTCATAATTTCTCGATTTATTTCGAGTTATAATTATTTCGTAACGTTATTAAGTTTCACCTTAACGCATTTCTGAAACCGCTTCTACCCCTAGAATAGAAAGCCCCGAGGAGATCACAATAGCCACAGCTCTTGCCAGTGCAAGTTTTGCAAGAGCTGTAGTTTTATCTTCCTGTATAAAACGGAGTCCATTATCATCATTTCCTCTATTCCAAAGCGAATGGAAATCACCCGCCAACTCATAAAGATAAAATGCTATCCTATGTGGTTCATTAGTCTTAGCCGACACCTGAACTAACCTAGGCCACTCAGCAAGTTTCTTAACTAGCCTTAGCTCCACTTGATGGTTATTTTGGCTTAAGTCAGCAGAGGCTAGATTCTGATCCGAAATATCAATATCTACTTCCTCGGCTTTTCGAAGTACAGAGCACACTCTAGCATGTGCGTACTGAACATAAAATACGGGGTTATCCTTAGATTGCTCGAGAACCTTCTCAAGGTCAAAATCGAGTGGAGCATCATTTTTTCGGGTAAGCATAACAAAACGAACTACATCAGAACCAACTTCCTGAATTAGATCACTTAGAGTAACGAAAGTTCCTGCCCTTTTTGACATTTTAAAAGGTACCCCATTGCGATAGAGTTTTACCAATTGAACAAGCTTCACATCAAGCTCCACTTTAGTGTCAGAAAGTGCCAGTACTGCCGCCTTCATTCTTTTAACATATCCTCCGTGATCTGCTCCCAAAATATCTATTAGTATATCATATCCGCGATAAATTTTATCAAAATGATAAGCAATATCAGGAGCAAAGTATGTCCATGACCCATCAGATTTTTTTACTGGCCTATCGACATCATCTCCAAAGTCAGTTGATTTGAAAAGGGTTTGTTTACGAGGTGTCCAATCATCTAGTTTCTTACCTTTTGGTGGCTCTAAGACACCTTCATAGATCAAACCTCTGTTTGAAAGTTGTTCTATTGTTAAGTCAATTTTTCTTTCTGAGTACAAAGATTTTTCACTGAAATAATTATCCATTTTAATGCCAAGACTATCCAGATCTTTTCTTATCAATTGCATCATAATATCAGTAGAGTACTCACGTATGAACTCAAGCCAAACCTTTTCATCTTCTTTTACAAACCTATCTCCAACCTCAGCTTTTAACGCAAGACCAACTCCAACCAGATAGTCACCTGGGTATGTCCCCTCTTCAAACGATACTTCTTGTCCATGAGCTTCCAGATACCTAAGATATACAGAGCGGGCTAAAACATCGACTTGAGTGCCACCATCATTGATATAGTATTCTCTGGTAACATCATAACCGACATAGTTTAGCAGATTAGACAATGCATCACCAAAAACTGCACCTCGGGTATGACCAACGTGGAGGGGTCCAGTTGGATTGGCACTTATATACTCTACATTAACACGCTTTCCATTACCTAGTTGAACTCGTCCATATTCACTTCCTAAGAGTAAACTTGATTTTACTACTGCCTGTAATACAGACTCTTCGAGTCTCATATTTATAAAACCCGGACCAGCAACATTCACCTCTCTTATTCGCTCGTCAGATATTAAAATATTGGATAGATATTCTGCAATCAACCTAGGAGGTTTATTGGCTACTTTTGAAAGTACCATAGCCGCGTTTGTTGCCATATCTCCATGAGCTTGATCTCGCGGGGGCTCAACCGATATATTATGATAACCTAATCCCGTTTCTATGAAACCATCAGAGACCATTTTCTCCAGAGAACTGATAACTAGATCGCGTATGTTACTATATATATTCAAGGCTTATCCTTTTTATGGGATGGGTTTAACATGCCTAGATAGAAAATCTAGTGTGAAACTATCTACCAAGAAAATCTATTCATGCATCTAATTTAAGGAATGACATAATCTCTGATGCTCACTAATTGCAAACCTATCAGTCATCCCAGCAATATAATTTGATACTACTCTAGCCACACCACTCTTACTATCACAGTTAAGTAAATCTGTTTGCCACTTCTTCGGAAGGCACTCCTTGTTTCTTAAAAAAAAAGTGAATAGATCATTAGTGATTTGTGTAGCCTTTTTTCTCATTTGAAGTAATGGGGGAGATCGATACATTTCCTTAAATAAATATGCTCTAATAATATCTAAATCGTTACTCACCTTAGGTGAAAATTGAATTACTGGGTTGGGTGCGTTACGAATACCTAGGACAGACTGAGCCGTTAATTCACCTAATCGTCTTTTTGACTCAATGATGACATCTGAAACAAGAAAATCAAAAAAGCTCCTTAGAGCTTCATGACGTTGTCGAAGATCATCAATACCTGGGTACAACTTATCAACTTCATTAAAACATGAGGACAGAATAGGTAAAGTTCTAATATCATCTATAGAAAGCAAACCCGCTCGTATTCCATCAAGAACATCATGATGATTATATGCTATATCATCTGAGATAGCTGCAACCTGGGCCTCCCCACTTGAATAAGTTTGTAGTTCTAGATTATGACGACTTGAATACTCAGTTAAAACTTCTGAGACACTTTCAACCATGGGTCCATTATGTTTAGTCATCCCTTCCAAAACCTCCCAAGACAAGTTTAACCCATCCCATTGAGCATAATGTCTCTCAAGAGAGGTTACTATCAATACTGATTGGGAATTATGATCAAACCCTCCATAAGGCATCATTAAAGTATTTAGAGCTTCTTCCCCAGTATGACCAAACGGGGGGTGCCCTAAATCATGTGCTAGTGAAATTCCCTCAGCTAAATCAACCTCTAAATCTAATGCATTCGCTATAGTGCGAGCGACTTGGGCAACTTCTATTGTATGGGTTAGTCTCGTTCTAAAATAATCACCCTCATTTTCAAGAAACACCTGTGTTTTATGTTTTAACCTACGAAAAGCGCTCGAGTGAATTATCCTATCCCTATCTCTTTGAAAGCAAGTCCTAAATGTGCTATTTACTTCGCCGAACAGACGTCCTCTACTGTGCTGAGGATTAGATGCGTAAAGGGCCAACATGGTTTAAAAATCCTATTCTTGTCGAGTTGGTTTAATTCTAGTATAAAGGTACTTAAGCATTTTAGAAAGATTAACTATGAATTTAACTTTACCACCAAAAATTACAGATCGAGCCTTTTCAAGGTTAATTGAAATTGGGGCTGGAAAGCAATCAAAAGCTTTGCGGATCGCAGTCGAAGGTGGTGGGTGTTCAGGGTTTCAGTATGAAATCAAATTAGACAATATTAACGAAACTGACTGGGTTGCTGAAAAAAATGGAGAATCAGTTGTAATAGATAATATTTCATTACCATTTTTAGAAAACTCAATAATCGACTTTTCAGAAGAGTTAATTGGCGCCAAATTCACAATAGATAATCCAAATGCAAAAACCTCATGTGGTTGTGGGACTTCTTTTTCTATCTAATAACATTAAAACAACTAGCCATTTGCAAGCTAGAGAGTGAAAGCAAATTCCTATCGATATAATTATCATTTTGGGTAGTGGCCCCAACGTACTAAAATTTAGAGACATGCATAAGAAAAGCATTGATCACGTAATAGCGATTAATAATGCTTGGAAGGTAAGTTGTTTTTGGAATGAATTAATTTACCCTGAAGACTTTCCAGAATCTAAACTTCCACCAGTTGTACATAAGTCAAAGAAACTAACCTCTGCTGAAACCTATGTTGCCGCCCAAAATAACTACGGAGGTTTTATATATGGCGGTGGAACGATGGCTTTCACAGCTGGATACTATGCACTTTACCAGTACAGGCCAAAAACAATCGCTTTCATTGGTTGTGATATGATATACCCTGAGGAAGGAAAAACTCACTTCTACGGTGATGGAACTGCTGACCCACTTAGAGATGATATAACGCTCCAATCTCTAGAAGCAAAATCTACCCGATTAATGATTCATGCGGCGAAGCAAGGTTGCGCGTTGGTTAACTTGTCACAAGACATATCTCGTTTAACATTTCCTAAAACCTCTATAGATCTACTTACCCAACCATCAAAGCTTATTAGTTGGAACACTTTGGCCGAAAAAAAGGCATTACAGCTTGAAAGAAAGTTAAATTACTTTGTTGCCTCTGGAAAATACTGGGAACAAGTGCATTTATTTGATAAAGCCAACTTGCAAAAGATTGACCAACTATGGTTAGACTGTATTAAAAATTAAATTCAACTTAGCTTGATATTTATAAGTATATTAAGCTTTATGTATTTTTTGGAAAATTATAAATGAAAATTGCAACTTTTAATATAAATGGCATCAAAGCAAGAATAAATGCTCTTACAGATTGGATAGATCAGAGTGATCCTGACATAATTTTACTCCAAGAGATAAAGTCAAGAGATGAAGCCTTCCCCAAAGAACATTTTGAAGAAAAAGGATTTAATGTACAAACCCATGGTCAAAAAGGATTTAATGGGGTCGCAATCTTATCAAAGTACCCATTAGAAGATGTTAGTAGAGGGTTGCCAGGGGACGATAGTGACGAGCAGTCTCGCTGGATTGAAGCTACCGTTACATTAGAAGATGTTTCATTGCGAATATGCTCTCTATACGCTCCAAACGGAAACCCTACACCAGGACCAAAGTATGATTACAAACTTCAATGGATGAAGAGAATGTTATGCCACGCAGAGAGCCTTTTAAAAACTGAAATGCCAATAATAATTGCAGGTGACTATAACATCATACCTCAGAAAATTGATGCTGCAACACCAACTCAATGGACTGCTGATGCGTTATTTTTATTAGAAAGTAGAACAGCTTTTCGTAAAATTCTAAATTTGGGCTATACGGATAGCTATAGGTTGTTAGATAAGTCACATAGTAAATATACATTTTGGGACTATCAAGCTGGATCTTGGAACAAAAATAACGGGATTCGAATTGATCACTTTCTCCTAAGCCCAAACTGCGTAGATCTTTTGGAGGATACGGGTATAGATGCCGAAATACGTGGCTATGAGAGGCCTTCAGATCATGTTCCAATTTGGATTAAACTATCTGAAAAACAAAATACCTTATTAAAGTAAAGAAATTACCAACCTAAAAAGTACCCAGCATTGCCAAGAAAACTACACTAATCATAGAAATAGCCATAAAGTAGTTTATTAATTTTTGGACCTTGGAAGTTAATTCTAGGCTCTTTATTAGTACCCCAAGATAAAGCCACAGGACATGAACAGGAATCCAAATTAAGTTAGCTATTAAACATTTAGTCAAGACCTCAAGTATGAATGAATTTTCTATAATTAAAAAACCTGAATACATAGTTGTACTAACAACGTAAGCTTTAGGGTTAATGATTTGCAATAAGAGCCCTGATTTTAAACCTGGTATATGTGAATAGGCCTTAAATCCAATCTTACTGCCAGAAAACGCAATACGCGAAGCAAGGTAAATAAGGTATACACTCGAAAGCACCATTAGTATCGTACGAATGAACGGATTTCCAAGTAATAGAGCCCCCAACCCAGAAATCACTAAAAATCCAACTAAGTTATGACCTATAAATAACCCCAAAAAGTATCTGACCCCAGACTTAAAGCCGAATGCTGAACCTACACCTGCTAGAGATAAAACTCCTGGGCCAGGAGTAATAATGAGTAAAACAGAAGCTACTATGAATTCGAGCAAGTTAGATCTCCTGTGATTCATCAGACAAAAAGGAGTTGAAGAGAGACTCTTTCAGTTATCAGTCTTTATGAACCTTTTCACGCCTTTCATGGCGCTCTTGGGCCTCAAGGCTGAATGTCGCAATTGGTCTTGCGTCTAAACGTTTAAGAGAAATAGGTTCTCCAGTTTCTTCACAATACCCATACTCTCCGTTTTCTATACGCCGTAACGCTGACTCAATTTTTGTGATTACCTTTCGTTCTCGATCCCGGGTTCTTAACTCCAAAGCTCTATCAGTTTCTTCGCTTGCCCGATCTGTAATATCAGGAATATTCCGGGTAGTGTCCTTCATACTCTCGATAGTACTAGCAGTTTCATCCAGAATTGAATTTTTCCACTCTAATAGCTTGTTACGAAAGTACTCCATTTGAAGGTCATTCATAAATGGTTCGTTTTCTGAAGGTATGTAATCTTTTGGCAAAGATTGTTCCAATTTCATAATTTCTTTTTTATGTGCAGTAAGCTTAGCAAAGTCGAAAAAACTGTGATCTTGTGAATCATGAGACCATCTAACTTAACATCTCCCCCTTGTCACGCAGATTAGGAGGAGTATGAGTATTCCTAGAAAGAAATATCGATTAATAACAAAATAGAGGTTAAACGCGAATGAAATTTAAAGGCACCGATTCATATATTGCCACCGACGATCTAATCATCGCTGTCAATGCTGCAATAACACTTGAGCGACCTCTATTAATAAAAGGTGAACCAGGAACAGGAAAAACAGAGTTAGCTCAACAAGTCTCTAAAGCTTTAGATCTTGAAATCATTGAGTGGCATATTAAATCTACGACAAAGGCCAGCCAGGGACTTTACGAATATGATGCAGTAAGCAGGTTGAGAGACAGTCAGCTTGGCGATGGAAAAGTTAATGACATAAAAAACTACATTAGAAAGGGAAAACTATGGCAGGCCTTTGAGGCTAAAAAGAAATGTGTGCTACTTATAGATGAAATAGACAAAGCAGACATTGAATTCCCAAATGACTTATTACAAGAGCTCGATAAAATGGAGTTTCACGTTTATGAAACTGACGAAAACATAAAAGCAATTCAAAGGCCTGTGGTAATAATTACCTCAAATAATGAAAAAGAACTCCCTGATGCGTTTTTGCGTCGTTGTTTCTTTCACTACATTAAATTTCCAGACCTTGAGACTATGAAAGCAATCGTTCATTCTCACTTCCCAAAAATAAAAGAAACCCTATTAGCAGTTGCCTTAACTCAATTTTACGAAGTTAGGGATACAGCCGGAATTAAGAAAAAACCTTCAACTTCAGAGGTTTTAGATTGGTTGAAATTATTACTATCTGAAGATTTAAATTCAGCTGACCTTAAGCTTTCGGGATCTGATTCTTTACCCGTATTACATGGTGCTCTATTAAAAAATGAGCAAGATGTGCATCTTTTCGAACGGCTGGCATTTTTAAATCGTTCACAAAGGTAATAATCTTATTGCAATGGCTCCTTAACAACACCTAAAATTCTTTTAAACTTAATAAATTTACAAATTTGAGCAAGGTGAACAAAATGATACCACTAATTGGCTTAATCTTAGGCGCATTATTAGGTTTTGTAATAGCAAAGCGCCGACAAGGAACTTTCTTAGACCAACTTCAATATGCAGCAGGTTATGCAATACTTTTTTTCTTAACTAGCCTATTTATTTCCATATATATTGTAAGAATGTCATCATAATAAAAAATGTTTATATCTTTTTTTGAAAACCTTCGAGCCGAGAAAGTACCCGTTTCGCTACGTGAGTTTTTAGCTTTTTTAGAAAGTTTAAGCGCAGGGCTAGTCACATATGATTTGGAAGGCTTTTACTATTTAGGGCGAACAATCATGGTGAAAGACGAAAAAAACCTTGATAAGTTTGATAGAGTTTTTTCTAAAACATTTAATGGTCTTGAAAATATTTCTGTCGAGGAAGTCTTAGATGCAATTGAATTACCAAAAGATTGGTTAGAAAAATTAGCAGAAAAACATCTGTCTGAGGATGAAAAAAATCTAGTGAAATCACAAGGTGGTTTTGAAAAATTAATGGAGACCCTGAAAAAAAGGCTTGAGGAACAAAAAGGGCGTCACCAAGGGGGTAGCAAATGGGTAGGCACCGCTGGAACTTCACCGTTTGGAGCCTACGGGTATAATCCAGAAGGAATTAGAATCGGACAGAACGAATCTCGTCATCAACGGGCAGTAAAAGTATGGGATAAGCGGGAGTTCTTGAACTTTGATGATAACATTGAAATAGGTACTAGAAATATTAAAATGGCACTCCGAAGACTTCGCCGCTGGGCTCGAAATGGTGCATCAGAAGAGTTTGACCTTGACTCAACGATTAAATCTACTGCAAAAAATGGTTACCTTAATATACAAACAAAACCGGAAAAGAAAAATGCTGTAAAGGTCCTACTTTTTTTAGATGTTGGAGGCTCAATGGATCCTCACGTCAAAGCTGTTGAAGAGCTATTTTCTGCCTCAAAAACTGAATTCAAACATCTAGAATATTTCTACTTTCACAACTGCCTTTATGAGGGGGTATGGAAAGAGAATCAACGGCGGTGGGACCGACAGATCAGCACAAATGAAATACTGAGAACTTATGGAAGTGAATATAAATGCATTTTTGTTGGAGACGCATCAATGTCACCCTATGAAATAGTATACCCCGGTGGAGCCAATGAACATTATAACGAAGAGTCGGGTGAGGTTTGGTTGAAGCGGGCTAGAGATACCTGGGAAAAAAACCTTTGGATTAACCCATTACCTGAAAAATATTGGAAACATACTCAGTCCGTACAAATGATCCAACACATCTTTGGTGATATCCGAATGGTTCCAATGACTTTAAAAGGGATTGAGAATGGTATGCAGGTACTAAGCAAATAATTAAGTGATATTACTCACTTACTCAAAAATATAGTTTTATATTATATTTTGGTAGAAGTTGAGCTATCTGAGATGTTATAAGAACTCATGATCCAACTTTCACCTATATTATTAGCTATTTTATATGCCTTAATTTCTTATAAATTCTCTGCTTGGAAAACTAAAAGTGCCCTAAACAGTAAATCAATTAAGCTGGAAGACGAAGCTCTTGAGGTTCTTAATAATAGAATGGCAAAAGCTCTTGATCTACCAAAAATTCGAGTAAATGTTTACGAAATTCCAATAGTAAATGGTCTAGCAGCTCCAGATGGCAGAATATTTATTACCAGGGGGTTTATTCAAAAATACCACTTTGGTGAAATTTCAGCAGCCGAGCTCGCCACTGTAATTGCACATGAAATAGGGCACGTCGCCCTCGGTCATACTCGCCGACGCCTAATTGATTTTTCTGGGCAGAACGTAGTACGCGTAATACTAACATCTTTCTTTGGAAGACTTATACCAGGGTTAGGCATTTGGATTGCCAGCACTATAACCAAGCTTATGTTTGCAAAACTCTCTCGAAATGACGAGTACGAAGCAGATGCTTATGCATCAGCTTTGTTAATAAAGTCTGGTATTGGGATCGGTCCACAAATAACACTTTTTGAAAAACTTGAACAACTTACAAACACCTCAGGTAATGGTGCACCCGCGTGGCTTCTTAGCCACCCGAAAACCTCCGAAAGAATCAAGGCCATAAAGAAGAATGAACAGAAATGGAAAAAGTAAAACCTATGCCATCAACTTCCCTAGGCCTGGTAAATAGGATTTCTTTAATACTGCCCTCAATGTTAGGCTTGTCTCCATATTCTGCTTTGCCAAATCAAATGCATTTGTGACCACCTTTGAAATAAGTTCTGAATTCTCAGTCCATAAGTCTCTTAACATCTCATCTGGGCTATATCTAACTATACCAAAGTCTTTTAATATTTTTTTTGGAAAGTCTTTTCGATTCAAAGTCATAATAGCTTTGGAATCCGATGATATTGCAGAAGCTAATACATGAATGTCGTTCTCATCCGGCAACCACAAGCTGCGAGTATCAAAGTCATAATCTTGAACTAAAGAATTTGGCCAATGGAAGTTTAATAATGCTATCTCGGCCAAAATAGTGTCTTGCCCATTAGAATTTTTTTTTCTAAATGCGTGAGTCCATTCATCCAATATACGCGTTGACCACACCGGACTGTAAAGGCCCGTTTTAGCGACACCTAATAAAATCTCTCTGAGTACGGTCGGGTATAAAACACAGGTATCAAAAATAATTTTCAACTAAAATTCTCACATTCAACACTTTTCACTCGATACGTTGAAAGCTCTCAACAGCTTCAAGCGCACTTTTCATAATCCAAGCATGCTCTGATCCCAGTAAATAAGTAGTGAAACCATATTTTTTCCACTCTTTTATCTTAGCCAAGTCAGTTATGAACGTAATATAATTTATCTTATTTTTAGTGGCGGCAGCACCAACTTTTATCATTGCATCTATCAGGAATTGAGAATCTAAATTCGTTTCCCCATATGAAAGTGATAAATCAGACGGCCCCAGAAAAACCGCATCAAGTCCATTAACTGCTGCAATGTCTTCAATGGAATCCACACCTGATTTTTCCTCAATTTGTGCAATTACGATTGTTCTCTTTTTAGCTTTTTCTATAACATCAGACATAGGTTTTGAGGTTCTACCAGCTGATCTAGTTCCACCCGCATAACCTCTTCCCCCTGCTCCATAATGTGCACCCTTAACAATCTCTTTCGCTTTAATAACTGTATCAACATGAGGCACAACAATTCCAGTAGCACCACCATCTAAAACTTTTAAAATCTCAGAGTGACTAGAATTTGATGTCCTAACTAAAAGGGGAAAATCTAACGCTCTACCAACTGCAAGACAAGCATCCAGCCGTGATCGATCAAACGCGAAGTGTTCGGCATCTAAACAGGCAAAATCAAGTCCAGTTTCTGCCAAAATTTCTACTATTTCAATTGATGGCGTTCTTATAAAGGTACCTAACAAAGGTTCCTGATTTTTCATTCTCATTTTTAAATTTTCAATACGCATAATATATCCACCCTAAGATCAAAACTATTTACTACTTTTCCAATTATTCAGAGCCTTTCCAAAAGCCGAAAACAAAACCTGTGAGGTTGAATCCTCATCAGCTCGATACTCTGGATGCCATTGAACAGATAATGTGAAACCTGGAGCATCTTTAATAAAAATAGCTTCCGGCGTTTTATCACCAGAATACCCATCAATACATACTCTTGAACCAGGTTGTTTAATGCCCTGCCCATGAAGAGAGTTTGTATACACGGTATTCGTACCAAGTAACTTATGAAATGGTCCACCATCTGTAAATGTTACCTCATGCCGATGGGCAAACTTTTCTTCTATTGTTCCATCAGGTGGCATTCGGTGGTTCATCCTCCCAGGAAGATCCCTAATCTCTGGATAGAGTGACCCTCCCATAGCGACATTTACCTCTTGAAACCCTCTGCAAATCCCAAAAATAGGCTGACCTCTTTCCACACATGCTCTAACTAATGGCAGGGCTATTGAGTCTCTTTCCCTGTCAAAATCACCATGTGCTTCTGTTTCAGATTCTCCGTACTCTTCAGGGTGCACATTTGGTCTACCCCCAGTTAACAGAAAACCATCACAAACTGCTAACAACTCGTTCACTTCTAATAATGCGGGGTTGGCCGGAAAAATCAAAGGCAATGCACCAGAAGCAATCGAAATTGCTTCTGAGTTCATCTTACCACTACCATCAACTTCATATTGGTTATTCACGACAGCTGTATTGCCGATTATCCCAACTATTGGTCGGGCCATTAACTTACCCCTCAAAAAAAATTATCTATATCTATAGAGGATATTTACACTAATTATACAACATAAAATTAAATAGTTTTAAAACCTCTAATTAAAAATCAATCTTCACACATCGCCAGAAAGTCCCGCAAAAGTAACACCATGCATTGCTACTATCGCATCATTATCAGAGCTATCCCCAGTGACCCCTACGGCCCCAATCACTCTTTTATTTTTATTTTTGATTAAGACACCTCCTGGAACAGGAATCACCTTACCATCGAATAAACCATTAACAGCGTTCATAAAGTACTGTTGTGCTTCCGCCCTAGCCATTTGAGCAGTTCCAGACATCCCTAACATAATTGAACCATATGCCTTTCCTCTAGCAATATCAAAGCGTCCAGGGCTCGCATAATTTTCTCTCTCAAAAGCTATTACATGACCACCAGAATCTAATACTACGACTGATAAAGGCTTAAGATTTAACTCTCTTCCCTTCTTAATAGCGTTACGCACAATCATTCGGGCCTTATTAAGTGTTAATTCTACCATTTCTTATCCTTTTTATAAAAAAATTTTCCAAAATTTTACTTATATAAACTTTCAGTAGATTACTACCGCAAGAATTTTTAAGTGCATTTACTTCAAAAAAACAAATTTATTTTGACTCTTACTATGCTCCGATAAACCTCATAAAACAATTGGAAAGATGAACTGAATAAGTATTTTACCACATTAGGAAAACAGTATGTCAACACAACAAAACAAAGTAATCTATTTAAAAGATTATGAACCACCATCATTTTTAATAGATAATGTTAAGTTAACTTTCAAACTTTCTCCCTCAAAAACAACGGTAACTAGTGAAATTAACTTTAAACCGAACCCCAACTCTTTAAATAAGGTTTTTTTTCTTATGGGAGAAGAATTATCACTTAATTGGGCTAGAGTTGATGGAATCCCAATATCACCTACGTTAACACAAAATGGTTTGACCTGCAGCGTCCCCCAAGGGCCCTTTTTGTGGGAATCAGAGGTTGAAATTCAACCTGATTCAAACACTCGTCTGGAAGGTCTATATATTTCTAATGGTATGTATACAACGCAATGTGAGGCGGAAGGTTTCAGACGAATAACTTACTACCCCGATCGACCAGATGTCTTAGCAAAATTTCAAGTGCGAATTGAAAGTACAGAACCCATTTTACTTTCAAACGGCAACTTAATTGACTCTGGTCCAGGCTTTGCAGAATGGTATGACCCTTGGCCAAAACCATCATATCTATTTGCTTTAGTTGCCGGAGCTTTAGTTAAATACTCAGATCAATATTTAAGTAAATCTGGTCTCAATATTGATTTGAATATATGGGTTAGATCAGGGGATGAGGGTAAATGCGAATTTGCTATGAGCGCATTAAAAAAGGCTATGAAATGGGATGAGGTTACTTACGGAAGAGAGTATGATCTTAACCTCTTTAATATAGTCGCAGTAGACGATTTCAACATGGGAGCCATGGAAAATAAAGGCCTAAATATTTTTAACTCTGCAGTAGTTTTAGCGTCACCAGAAACTTCTACAGACCAAAACTATGAACGTATCGAATCAATTATCGCACATGAATACTTCCACAACTGGACAGGAAATAGGATTACTTGTCGAGACTGGTTTCAATTATGCCTTAAGGAAGGTTTAACTGTGTTTCGTGATCAACAATTTACTTCAGACACTAGATCAGATTCAGTTAAACGTATTACTGATGTCTTAGATCTTCGATCAACACAATTCAGGGAAGATAGTGGCCCTCTAGCCCACGCCGTTCGCCCTGATAGTTTCATTGAGATTAACAATTTCTATACTTCTACCATTTATGAAAAAGGTGCTGAAATAATACGGATGCTTCAACTTCTTGTTGGTAAAGAAAACTATTACAAGGCAGTCAATTTATATTTTTCACGACATGACGGTGAGGCATGCACAATCGAAGATTGGTTAAAGTGTTTTGAAGATATAACTAAGCGTGATCTAACTCAATTTAAACTCTGGTACCTTCAATCTGGTACTCCAGAAATCAACGTGGAAGAAAAATTTCACTCAGGTTGTTATACACTAAAACTTACACAACAAGGCTCTAACAAAAACTGTTCAGTTATAAACCCGATGCTGTTACCAGTTGCTATAGGGCTTCTTGACACCAATGGTAAGGAAATTTTATCTACTACGGTTTTAGAGTTAGATAAAACGACCCAACAGTTTGAATTCAAAAATTTAGACTCAAAACCCATAGTTTCATTGTTGCGAGGGTTTTCTGCTCCAATCCACTTGAATCATAGTAGGCCGTACAAAGAGTATGCGTTCCTTATAAAAAATGACACTGATCCTTTTAATCGATGGGAAGCAAGTCGGTTCTTAAGTCAAAAAGTACTATTATCACCAACTAACTCATCAGGAAAAATAGAGACAATCTACCTTGATGCAATCAAGGATATTGTAATTAATGATAGTATCGAACCAGCATTAAAGTCTTTAATGCTTACGCTACCTACACAAGGCGAACTAGCCAAAGAGATTCTTTTAATCGGTGAATTTCCCGATCCACTTAAAATTTATTTATCCATAAAAAAGCTAGAGCACTTACTTGCTCTAAAGTTAGAACCCTACTTATCAAAGATCTATTCAAATAACTTTGTAACTGGAAACTACAAATCTAACGCAAAAGATGACGGCAAGAGAGCACTTCGGGCTATGATATTAAAGCTTATCACAAAAATAGATTTTGGTATCACAGCTACTAAACAGTTTCAAAACTCTAGCACAATGCAAGAGCAGTTAGGAGCCCTAGGTTGTTTAATTGGATGTAATCAGGGTGAAAAAGAGATTATTAATTTTTTCAACCAGTGGTCGGGTGAAAGATTAGTCATGGATAAATGGTTTGCAATCCAAGTCCTAAAAAGTAGCCCAGAAAAAGCTCTTGAAACGGTCAAAACACTAACAGGGCATAAATTATTTGATATGACCAACCCTAATAGATTTAGAGCAGTTTTTGGGTCACTTACCGCAAACTCTGTCGCTTTTCATCAACCATCAGGCCAAGGCTATGAGCTCCTCGCTGATTGGATCATTAAACTGGATCAAAAAAACCCTCTAACCTCCGCGCGTATGAGTACAGCCTTCGACACTTGGAAGATTTATGATATAAAAAGGCAAAACTTAATAAAAATCCAGTTAAATCGAATACTAAATCAAAAGAACTTAAGCAAAGACACAAATGAAATCATCGAACGCATTCTAATGTGATCTCTGTTGTTAATTCAAGAAAGGGAGTTTTGAAAATGGACAAAAAAAATATACTCATCACAGGGGCAAGCTCTGGAATTGGCGCTGCATGCGCACTGCTTGCTGCAGAAAGAGGTTGCAACTTAGCAATTCATTATCATTCAAATAGTAGTGGTATAAAACTTATAGAGAAAAAGTGTAAGGAAATGGGCGTTTCAGTTCAGGTATTACAAGGTGATTTGTCAGACCTTAATGATATAAACGGAATATTTAGTACATTAGATAATTGCTCGTTCAGAATTGACGCATTAATTAACAATGCTGGCATTGTAGATAAAACTGCGCGATTAGATGAAATGAGCTTCGAACGCTTACACCGTATGTTTGGAGTTAATCTAATTGGACCCATATTAGTTGCAAAAGAGACTGTATTAAGAATGTCTAAAAGATATGGAGGCGCTGGTGGAGCTATAGTGAACGTATCTTCCGTAGCAGCCAGACTTGGATCAGGAAATCAATGGGTCGATTACGCGGCCTCAAAGGCGGCTTTAGATATTGTCACTAAAGGCTTAAGTGATGAAGTCGCTAATGAAGGTATCCGTGTAAATGGTGTGCGTCCTGGAATAATTGATACGGAGATACATGCTAAAGGGGGGGCTCCAAATAGAGCAATAGAGTCGGCACCACTAGTCCCAATTAAGCGTGCGGGAACAGCAAAAGAGGTTGCCGAGGCTATTCTTTTTTTACTTTCTGATGAGGCTAGCTATATCACCGGCACCAACTTAGATATCTCTGGAGGGAGATAAGATAAATATCATTTATACTGGTTAAGTTCTTAAAATTAATTGCATAAAGCCTTTCTCCATTCTAAACTTAAGGGCAGACTTAACTTGTTGCCTTTTATTCTTAATAACTCATAATCATCTGCACAAAGGAATTCCATAAATGCTTGATTTAACATACGAATCCCCTGAACCGACCACTATTTCTGGGGCAGAGTGTGATTGGGAAATTGTAATTGGTTTAGAAGTTCACGCTCAAGTTGCATCTAAGGCAAAATTATTTTCAGGGGCTTCGACACTTTTTGGAGCTGAACCAAATTCGAACGTGGCCTTCGTCGATGCCGGAATGCCTGGAATGCTCCCTGTTATTAATGAAGAGTGCATTTCGCAGGCAGTTAAAACAGGGTTAGGATTAAATGCTCAGATAAATTTGTACTCTGCATTTGATAGGAAAAACTATTTTTACCCAGATTTACCTCAGGGATATCAAATCAGTCAACTCTATCATCCGATAGTAGGTGAGGGCGAGGTACTCGTAAATTTAGAACCTGGGGTCGCACGACTTGTACGTATTGAACGAATTCATCTTGAACAAGATGCAGGAAAATCGATACATGATATGGATCCTAATACATCATTCGTTGATTTAAACCGTACGGGCGTAGCACTAATGGAAATTGTTAGTAAACCCGACATCCGTAGCGCCGAAGAAGCCACGGCCTATATCTCAAAACTCAGACAAATTATGCGTTATTTAGGCACTTGCAACGGGAACATGCAAAACGGTAATTTACGAGCTGATGTCAATATATCAGTTTGCAAACCAGGGGATCATGAAAAATACCAAACCTTCCAAGATTTTTCTTATCTTGGAACACGTTGCGAGATAAAAAATATGAATTCCCTTAAGTTTATTCAGCAGGCGATTGATACTGAAGCACGTAGACAAATTGGAATATTAGAATCGGGAGGAACCATCTCTCAAGAAACGAGGTTATATGATCCAGACAAAGGCGAAACACGACCTATGCGTTCAAAAGAAGAAGCTCATGATTATAGATACTTTCCATGCCCTGATTTACTACCACTAAACTTAAGGCAAGATTGGGTCGATAATATATCCTCAAACTTAATAGAACTCCCTGACCAAAAGCGATTACGCTTCGCTAATGACTACATGTTAAGTGATTATGATGCAGGGGTTTTAACAGCTGACCTAGAAACCAGTAAATACTTTGAAGCAGTGGCAGAAGGAAGAGATCAGAAACTTTCTGCTAATTGGGTTATTAACGAACTATTTGGCAGGTTAAAAAGGGATACTGATAAAAGTATTACTGATAGCCCAATAACGCATAGTCAGCTTGGAGAAATAATTGACTTAATTACTAGTTCCGAGATATCTGGAAAAATAGCCAAAGATTTATTCGAAATAGTATATACTGAGGGCGGAAGTCCAAGTGAAATTGTTGACAAAAGAGGGATGCGGCAAGTGTCAAATTCCGCAGAGATAGAGAGTGTCTTAGATATAATAATAAGAGAAAATCCAGATCAAGTCACAAAAGCAAAAGCAAATCCAAAACTTGCAGGTTGGTTTGTTGGACAAGTGATGAAATCAACTGGAGGTAAGGCTAACCCTAAGTTAGTAAACGAGTTAGTTCAAAAAAAGCTAGTACTGTAATAGAGTTTATTAAACAATATTATCAAAAATTAAATCGATATTTTTAAAGCTAATGCGTGGATTTTTGATATAACCTCCGGACCAAGCGCCGAATGAACTAACCGATGCCTTTCGAGCCTAGTTTTTGTCAAGAAATGTTCAGATGAGATCTCTATATTGAAATGGCTTTCACCACCTTCACGAAAACCAGCATGCCCTCTATGACTATCACTATCATCTACAACAGATAAAAAGCTTGGATTAAACTTATCGCGAAGTTTTTTTTCAATTAATTTAGTTATTTTCATCTTTTACCTATCTTTGCTCTTCAATTATCTGAATAAAACACTACACTCTCTTTTCCCACTCGGAAAGGTACGTAAATGGCTAACCAGACAAAATTTGATCCATTCGGCTTCGATATATCGGTTTCGACCGATAAAAAAAGGAGAGCAAAGGGCCGCAGAGGGATGTCAGGTGTTGTTGAAACCTCTCAGAGAAACTGTTCTGTCCCAAATTGTTCTGAGGCTGGTAAATATAGAGCCCCAAAGTCACCTGACATTCTCGATGAATTTTACTGGTTTTGCAAAGATCATATACGTGAGTACAATCTAAAGTGGAATTTTTTTGAAACTCACACCCAGGAAGAGATGGAACGACAAATGGACTCTGACAGAGTTTGGGAACGCCCAACCACCCCACTAAAAATGGGGGTAGAGCAACGTGCCTGGTCTCGTCTGGGCGTCGATGACCCAATGGCTGTTCTTGGTGCTAATGCTACTCAAAACCCGGGTAAGAACTCAGGTGATTTAGGTAGAAAATTGCCTCCGGCAGAAAGACAGGCTATTGAAATTTTAAATGGCAAGTCAAACATGGGTAAACAAGAATTAAGAACACTATACAAAGGTTTAATTAAAGATCTTCATCCTGATATGAATGGAGGCAATCGTTCAGACGAAGACCAACTCCAGAAAGTGGTCTGGGCGTGGGATCAAATTAAAGATAGTAGGCGTTTTTCTAATTAATTAAAGTCTCATCAAAGAGTAATTATATCTACGAAAATATTATTTCTAACGATTATGTAAATAAAAAAGGCTCATAAAGAAAAAATGTTATACTTTGTTATTTAAATTGTGGAGCTTACTCTTGCCCTTACCTTTAATTTATTGCATTTCAAAGTAAAACTCCATTTTTCATGATAAAGGAAAAAAAATGGCCGACGGAAGTATTGACCTAAATTCAAAGCCTACAAAAGAAATTGACGTAAGCAAAGTCTTCGGATTTGAGAGTAACATGAAAGTTACTGCGTTCTCTGAAAAATCAGAACGAGTGCCGGATATTGACTCAACTTACAAGTTTGATCCAGACACTACCACAGCCATTTTAGCTGGCTTTATTCATAATCGCAGAGTTATGATACAAGGGTACCATGGAACTGGAAAATCTACCCATATCGAGCAAGTGGCAGCAAGGTTAAACTGGTCATGTGTGCGGGTAAATCTAGATAGTCACATAAGTCGTATCGACTTAATTGGCAAAGATGCAATCAAACTTAAAGAAGGGGTACAGGTAACTGAGTTCCAAGAGGGAATACTACCCTGGGCGCTTCGTAACCCAACTGCTATAGTTTTTGATGAGTATGATGCAGGCAGGCCTGATGTGATGTTTGTTATTCAAAGGGTTCTAGAAACTGATGGAAAATTAACTTTACTTGACCAAAATAAAGTTATTAGTCCCCATAAATATTTTAGGCTTTTCTCGACAGCAAATACTGTGGGCCTTGGTGATACAACTGGGCTTTATCACGGCACACAACAAATCAACCAAGGTCAAATGGATCGTTGGTCATTAGTAGCAACTTTGAATTATCTAGGCCACGACGCTGAATGTAAGATTATTTTATCTAAAGCTGCAAACTATGATAATTCAGAAGGACAGAAAATAATTTCTCAAATGGTCACGGTTGCAGACTTAACTAGGACGGCTTTCATAAATGGTGACCTCTCCACAGTAATGTCACCAAGGACGGTTATTGCTTGGGCCCACAATGCAACAATTTTTGGTGATGTAGGTTACGCTTTTAGAACATCATTTCTTAATAAATGTGATGAGCTTGAACGTGAAACAGTTGCCGAATTTTACCAGAGATGTTTTGACGAGGAACTGCCAGAAAGCGCAGCTTCTGTGAGTCTTGGTTAATACTCCCGACAACAGAAATCCTGCTGATCCATTCAAAAAAGCTCTCGCAGAAGCTACAAAGACTTTGGCAAATGACCCGGAGCTTGGAGTCTCATTCTCTGTCGATCCGTCTGGTATGGTTAATGATCAAGTTCGTTTACCCCAAGTATCACGAAAGCTGACTAGGGACGAAGTCTTATTAGCGCGCGGTACGGCAGACTCATTTGCATTGAGGAGACGTTTTCATAATTCATCTACTGGGTCTAGGTATGAGCCAGAGGGGACTATGGCTAAAGAGCTTTATGAGTCCATGGAAAATGCAAGATGCGAAGCCATTGGTGTCAAATCTATGCCCGGAACAGCTGGAAATATAGATGTTAAAATTGAAAATGAAGCTAAATTAAAAGGTTATGGGGACATTAAAGACGCTTCACAAGTCCCATTACCTGTCGCCGCAGGTTACCTTATTAGGCACTTAGCGACGGGACGTAAGTTACCAGAAGCTGCAAATAATGTTATGACGCTCTGGAAAGACTTCATTGAGACGTCTGCCGGAAATACTCTAGAGGATCTAGAAAATGTTCTCGATGATCAAAAGAAATTTGCGAAATTTACTAGAAAAATAATTCAAGATCTAGGTTACGGAGACCAACTCGGTAACGATCCAGATGATACAGAGAATCAAGAAGATCAAAGTGATAATGACACAGAATCTGAACAAGAGAATCAAGACGATGATAATGAAGATAATCAAGAAGGTTCCGAGGATAGTGACGCTAGTAGTGAGCAACTTCAGGAAGACGAACAGGATTCCAGTCAGGGAAGCGCAAGCCAAGAGGACATGGCTGAGTCGGACTCTGATGATGATACAGAACTACCAGAGGGCGACGCACCAACCGAACCCCCAACTAGTCGACCACATTCAGCGGCTGATCCTAATTACACTGTCTATTCTACAAATTTTGATGAAGAAATCAGAGCAGAAGATCTAGCAGACTCGATAGAACTTGAACGATTAAGAGCGTATCTAGACCAACAACTAGAACCTCTAAAGGGCGCAGTATCGAGGCTCGCAAACAAGCTTCAACGGAGGCTACAAGCTCAACAAAACCGGAGTTGGGAGTTTGACCTTGAGGAAGGCATCCTTGATGCCGGTAGGTTGGCGCGGGTTGTCTCCAATCCAACGACCCCACTATCATTTAAGGTCGAAAAAGATACTGAATTTAAAGATACCTGCGTAACTTTATTATTGGACAATTCCGGTTCAATGCGTGGTCGTCCAATATCAATTGCAGCAATTTGCGCTGACATTTTAGCTAGAACTCTTGAACGTTGCCAAGTAAAAACTGAAATTCTTGGGTTTACTACTAGAGCTTGGAAAGGTGGCCAATCGAGAGAAACTTGGTTAGAGAATGGACGAAGTCCTCAACCTGGACGCCTAAATGACTTAAGGCACATTATTTATAAGTCAGCTGATGCACCATGGCGAAGAGCCCGACCTAATTTAGGTTTAATGATGAAAGAAGGTCTTCTAAAAGAAAATATTGATGGAGAAGCCCTTGAATGGGCTCATCTAAGGTTAAAAAATAGGCCAGAAGCCAGAAAAATACTTATGGTTATTAGTGATGGGGCACCCGTAGACGATTCTACGTTATCAGTTAACTCGTCGAACTTCTTAGAGAAACATTTACGAGATGTAATAGAAATGATTGAGCGAAGTCGTATCACAGAATTAATAGCTGTTGGCATCGGTCATGATGTAACTAGATATTACCGAAGAGCCGTGACAATAACTGACGTTGAACAGTTGGCCGGGGCAATGACAGAGCAGCTGGCCAGTCTCTTTGATAAAAAGATCAAATCAAGACGGTAAAAAATTGAAAGAAAAAATGCTTCAAACATTTAACATACCAGAAACGCAAGAGAATCCTTCACATCTCTTAGAAGGTCTTAGGCGAGAGTTAAAAATCAAAAGGCTAGATGGGTACATAGTTCCTAGAACTGATTTCTTTCAAGGGGAATATGTAGCAGCCTCTGAAGAACGACTAGAATTTCTTACCGGTTTTACTGGATCAGCAGGGTTTTGTTGCGTTCTTAAAGAAAAAGCTGCTATTTTTGTCGATGGCCGATACCGAGTACAAGTGAAACAAGAAGTTTCTAAAGATTATGAAATTATACACTGGCCAGAAGTTAATTTATGGGATTGGTTAAATAAAAACCTCCCTGGTGGAAATGTAGGATATGATCCTAACTTGCACACAATTAAAGACATAGATGAGCTAGAAGCCAAGGTCAGTTCAACATCCATAAAACTCACTAAAACCAAAAACCTAATAGACTTAATATGGAATGATCGGCCAAGCCATCCTCTGGGACAGGTAATAGAGCACAGGTTCAACTTCTCAGGTGAAACAAGCGAAAGTAAGTGTACTAAAATTGCTTATAAACTAAAAAAATCTGGGCAAGATTCTTGTGTGCTAACAGATCCAGAAAGCATCTCATGGCTCTTAAACTTAAGAGGGCAAGACGTTCCAAGGACTCCAGTAGTCCAAGCTTGCGCTATCATAAATTGTGACGGTGGAGTGAATTTATTCATACAACCAGGAAAAACTCATAGGCTTTCTTGGAAGAATCTAGGGCACGTATTTGAATTTCCATTTAGTGAATTTAAAAACCACTTAAAAACTCTCAAAGGGAAGGTTCGGATAGATTACAAGAAAACACCTGTGGCAGTGAAAGAACGTATTTCTGGTTATGTTTTCGATGACGATCCATGTGTTTTACCTAAAGCAAAAAAAAATAATGTTGAAATTCGAGGTACAAAAAAAGCGCATGTAAGAGATGCTACGGCAGTAACTGAATTTCTTTTTTGGGTTAGCAAACAAAAACCCGGCACATTCACTGAAATAGATGCAGTTACTGAATTAGAGCGACTCCGTCGAAAGCTATTAAATTTCCGCGACATTAGTTTTGACACAATTTCTGGCTCAGGTCCGAATGGAGCACTGCCACACTATCGGGTAACTCATAAAACTAACAGAGTTGTTAAAAATAGAGAAGTTTTACTAGTAGATTCAGGAGCGCAATTTCTTGACGGTACAACAGATATAACAAGATCAATCTCAATTGGAAAACCTACACGTGAGCAGAAAATATTCTACACATTAGTCCTGAAAGGTATGGTCGCTATTAGCAAAGTTAGATTTCCCCGCGGGTTAACTGGTAGAGATATTGATTCTTTAGCTAGAGTCCCATTGTGGGAAATAGGCCATGACTACGATCATGGAACAGGGCACGGGGTGGGTGTGTATCTGAGTGTGCACGAAGGTCCTCAACGAATTAGTAGAGCTAGCAACATTGTTTTAGAAGAGGGTATGATCTTATCAAACGAGCCAGGATTCTATAAGGAAGGAAGTTTTGGAATTCGTATCGAAAATCTACTTATTGTAAAGAAAGCAAAAAAATTGAAAACTTTTTCAGACAGAGATATGTTAGAGTTCGAGACTATTAGTTTTGCTCCATTCGATCGAAAATTAATTATTAAAGACATTTTAACTAAAGGTGAGATTGATTGGATCAATCAGTATAACAAATCAATTTTAGCTAAAGTTATCGTTTCTAAAAAATGTCTGCCCTGGTTAAGCAAGGAAACGCAGCCAATATAAAAAATATTGGAAAGTATTTTAAATCTTTTATGAATGCTCCTCTTTGACCCTAGACACTAGTGCAAGGTTATATTGTTTAAGCGCGTCAGTTTGATAAAGAACACCCGAAATAGATGGTAAACTTTTTGATGAGCCCACCTTAATTACTGGAATAAAGGATGTATGTGAATTTTCAAAAATAGGCATTGCATCCTCTAAAGTATCGTCTGGATAGAGAGAAGTGCCAGCATCGATCATTTCATTTAAAATTCGTGTGTTTGACTTTTGAAGACTATTTATATCTTTCATTAAATCCACAACTCTAAGAGTAGATAGAATATATGCCTGTGGGCCAGCGGCTAAATGAATTCCTCGTCGTTCTATTTGAGTCAGAAAAAATGATTGATGAACTAGTTTACTAGATATTACGATAGAAAATGAAACAGCAACCATTACAGCCAAACCAGTTTGCCAATCTCCAGTCAACTCAAAAACGATTAACGTTGTCGATATAGGCGCCCCTAAAACTGCAGCAGAGACGGCTCCCATACCAGCTAAAGCATAAATCGTGTGTTCCCCAGACAATGTTGGAAAAACACTTGTTGCAATCCAACCAAATGATAACCCTGTTAGAGACCCAATCATTAATGATGGTGAAAAAACACCACCACCCATTCGACCACCAATTGTAACCGATACAGCAATCACTTTCATTATCGCGAATATAATTGCCTCGCGTAACATTATTTCACCTGTTAAGGCAGACGAAATAGTCTCGTACCCTACTCCAATAATGTGAGGGAACCAAATAGCAAGTCCTCCTAGAATCGTTCCCGCGATTGCAGGCCGCAACCAACGCTTTGCACCTGTTAACCTCTGTATTGAGTTTCCTATATCGTCCGCCCAAAATAAAGATTTCATTAAAATAACAGCGATTAATCCACAGCAAAGGCCAAGTAAGATAAATGCTGGTAGCTCTATATAAAAGCCTAGATTATTAGCACTGGGTAAAATAAACTCTGTTACATTTCCAAAAGTCAGGCGATTGATCACTGTTCCTATAACACTGGCGATCACAATCGGTGCAAATGCATGAATAGCAAAGTGACGAAGGACAACTTCTAAAGCGAATAATGCCCCAGCTATAGGTGCATTAAAGCTTGCTGAAACTGCAGCTGCCACTGCGCACCCAAGTAAATCCCTATTTGAAACAGTATCGATTTGGACTTTATTGCAAACCCAACCAGAAATAACGGCTGCTAGATGAACTACTGGACCTTCTCTACCTGATGATCCCCCCGATCCCAGAGTAATAAGCGACGCAAATGCTGAAGCAATACCTCCTCCCTGATTGATCTTCCCATTATTTAGTGCTGCGTCTTGAATAACATCAGCAACAGACTTGGCGCGACCGTCAATTGTATATTTGTGTAATATAACCCCTACTATAAGCCCTCCACACATTGGAATAAAAACCTTCCAATACCAAGCTAACTTCTCTACAAAATTTGTAAAACTCCCTGCTTCAGTCGACCCATAGAGGAGCCCTTGAAGTACTTCGACTCCTTGCCTGAAACCAACAGCCGCAAAACCAGCTATGAAACCTATGGATACAGCAAGTAACCAAAATTTTAGTTGATTTGATAAACTTTTTTTAAAAATTTTAATATCTTCAAGAGAAGTCAATCCAGACCAATTAATTGCTTTCTGTAACAATTGCATTAAAGACTTAGCCAAACTTTTAACTCCCTACTTTCACTTAGACTAATTTAAGCTTAAACTGTTGACAATCAATCCATATTACGGGTGCCAATTTATGAATAATGTCAATGCTATAAATACTCTTAAAGAGTTATTAGGAAAAAAAGTGACCACTTCCAAGTCGGATCGAGACATCCATGGCAGGTCAGAAGCTTATTTTGCACACTTCCCTCCAGACGCTGTAATTTATCCAGAAAGTTCAGATGACATAATTATTATAATAAATACCTGTTCTAAATATAACTGTCCTGTAATTCCTTGGGGAACAGGAACATCACTTGAGGGTCATAGCTTAGCTATACACGGGGGAGTAACAGTAAATTTCTCTAAGATGAATTCCATCCTATCTATAAACATGGAGGATATGGATGTTGTAGTTCAACCTGGAATAACAAGAAAACAACTGAATGAAGAGTTAAGGCATACTGGTTTATTTTTTCCTGTAGACCCAGGAGCAGACGCCTCATTGGGCGGAATGGCAGCGACTAGAGCCAGTGGAACTACTGCTGTAAGGTATGGTACAATGGCTGACAATGTCTTAGCCCTTAAGGTAGTTTTAGCCGATGGTGATGAAATTAAAACAGGTTCACGAGCTCGAAAATCGGCTGCCGGTTATGATTTAACACATCTTTTCATTGGTTCTGAAGGCACTCTAGGATTAATTTCAGAATTAACTTTAAAACTAGTAGGGCAACCAGAAATTATTTCTGCAGCAATATGTTCATTTTCAGATATCCGGAGTGCCGTAGATACTGTAATAACCACAATTCAAATGGGAATTCCTATGGCCAGAATTGAACTTGTAGATGCTGCCACAGCTCGAACATTTAACAGTTACTCTGGAATGAACATGCCGGAACTTCCTCATCTTCTTGTTGAGTTCCATGGGTCTAAAGTCGAAACAACTGAGCAATCGAAACGTTTTGGAGAAATTGTCACTGATATGGGTGGTTCAGACTTTAAGTGGTCCACAAAACCAGAAGATCGAAACAAACTGTGGCAAATCAGACATGATGCCTACTACTCTATTCTAAACTCTAGACCTGGCTCCACCGCATTAACAACCGACGTATGTGTGCCAATTTCTCGTTTAACACAAGCACTCGAGGAAACTATAGACGAAATAAACAAAAGCCCTATATCGGGCCCTATAGTGGGGCATGTAGGCGATGGAAATTTTCATGCTATCTTATTAGTTGAACCCGGGAACAAAGAAGAATTGGAGCAAGCAAAAACACTCTCAAACTCTATGACTCAGCGGGCTCTAAAACTAGGTGGCACAGTAACAGGAGAACATGGAATTGGGATTGGAAAAATTTCTTATATGAAACAAGAGCATGGCACCGCTTGGAATAAAATGCACCTAATTAAAAAAAGCTTTGACCCACAGAACATACTAAATCCAGGAAAAATGTTTCAATCTAATTAAGATGCAAAAGTAATATAAAAATTAGGTAAGAATGTTGCCAATAAGAACTTTGGCCATCTTACGAGCCTCATCAGTTAACTTATTTCCAGACAACATTCTGGCCACTTCCTCAACTCTATTACCAGGTGTTAAGGAAACAACAGAACAAAAAGTTTTACTATCAACTACTTTTTTCTCAACAAGTACATGGAGATCCGCCAATGCCGCAACCTGTGGGGAATGTGTAACTGCTAATACTTGTTCATTTCTAGAAATTTCTAAAAGACGTCGACCTATAGCGTCCGCTGTCTTACCCCCAACACCACTATCGATTTCGTCAAAAACCATTGCAGATTTATCTTTTTTACCTGATAAGCAAACTTTCAGGGCTAATGTGAATCTAGACAGCTCTCCACCAGAAGCTATCTGATTTAAGGGACCATAAGTTGTCCCAGCGTTAGTACATACCGTAAAACTAATCTTATCATCCCCGTCTGGACCAGATGATTTTGGGCTAACTTCCGTTTTAAACTTTGCATATTCTAAATTTAACGGCTTTAATTCCTTCTGAACACTTTTATCAAGTTCACCTGCACCAGATATTCGTTTATTTGAAAGGACCTTGGACATTCTATTATATTCATCAAATAGTTTATTTAATTTTTCTTCAGTCCTAGTGACTAGATCTTCAGAGTTACACCAGTTTTCAATTTTAACTTTAAATTTTTCTTTTAGGTCCATCAACGAGGGCACATCAATCTGATGTTTTCTGGCCAAACTCCTAATCAAGAATAATCTGTCTTCTGTTTCCTCTAGTTCCGATGAACTGAAGTTTAAAGAATCGTACAATTTTTGTATGATTTCCGTTGCTTCCCCTAATTCATTATAAGAACGTTCCAAAGCAGAAACTGCCACATCTAGTTCACTAAAGGAGATTCCTTTTAACTGATGTAAAGTTTTTATAGAATTTCCTATTTTTTCCTCAGCACCCTCATCAACCAAGTTATACAATAATTTTGATAGCTTCTCTCTAATGCCTTCAGATTCCTTCATGATTTTACGTCTTTGATCAAGAAAAACTTCTTCTTGTGGAACTAACTTAATTTCCTCTAATTCCTTTAATGAGTATTGGACAAATTCTCTTTCTACGATCGAGTTTTTGGCCTTATCCCTTATTTCATCTAGTTCATTTGTTGTGTCAGTAATTAATTTCCAAAGTTCAGTCAGGGAGATAATTTCTAAACCTAAGAAACTATCTAGGTAGGATCGGTGATTTCTATGGTTTAAAAGCCCTTTGTCATCATTTTGTCCATGAAACTCTATAAGTCCATCAGAAACATCACGTAGGAGGTCTGAGGAAACTCTCCTATCATTTATAAACGCCTGCTTTCGACCATCACTAAACACAACTCTGCGTATTAAGAGTTCACCATCAATCTCAAAATCTGCAAGTTTTAAAATGTTCCAAACCCTATGATTTTTTTCTAAATCAAATTCAACATTAACTTCTCCTTGCCGAGCCCCTGATCGAACTAAGTTCGTTCGGCCTCGTTTCCCTAAAACAAACCCCAGCGAGTCTAACAAGATAGATTTTCCTGCTCCAGTCTCTCCAGTTAAGACATTTAAACCAGCTTCAAAGTTGAGTTCTAACTTATCTATTATTAAGATATTTTTAATTTGAAGACTTCTAAGCATAATTGCCTACCACATAACCTTAAATACTCAGTCACCCTTGACTATATTTTGATAAAGTTTATTCAACCAACTTTTCTTTTGTACATTTGGTACCAAACCTTTTTTGTTTAGTAATTCATAACTATCTCGATAAAATTCCGATGATTGATAATTATGTCCTAAAATGGCTGCAGCCGTTTCCGCTTCTTTGTAAAGACCTAAAGAAAGATAACATTCAACCAAGCGATGTAGCGCTTCAGGAGTATGACTAGTTGTCTGAAAATCCTCAATAACAACACGAAATCTATTTATAGCAGCCGAATATTGCTTTCGCTTTAAATAAAATAAGCCAACATTCATTTCTTTTCTTGCTAAGTGATCATAAGCCAAATCAAACTTTAATATTCCTGTTTTTGTATAATCACTATCTGGATATTTTTCACTTAGTAATCGAAGAGACTGCAAAGCTTTATAAGTTAATTCCTGATCACGTCCACCTCGATCAATTTCATCATAGTAACTAAGTGCTATAAGATACTGCGCGTAGGCAGCATCTTGATCTCTTGGATAAAAATCTATGTAACGTTCAGCAGTTAAGCGGGTATTTTCATAGTCTTTTTGCGAATGATATGTAACAGCTAGTGTAAGAAGCGCACTTTTTGCATACGGTGAGTATGGATGCAAACTTTCAACTTCATTTAATAAGGAAATTCCTTCCTCCAGGTCTTTAGCTTTAATTAAAACTGTAGCCTCATTATATATCTCCATTGCTGATTTTTTTGAAACTGGTACTTCCGTTATGCTTGCAGGGATGCAACCAGACATTAACGTTAGATAAACACTTATAAAAGTGAAGTGATAAATTTTCAATTTTATCATTTACTAAAGTACACTTTCTTTGTTGGGTTATTACAAAATAATTTCTTAGACTGTTAACCCAATAACTGGAACTTAAAAGCGCTCTATGTACATTAAAGAAAAGTTTCCAAAATCAACTAAAGTTTGGCTCTGATTCAATGTCTAAATGGGTCACTCCAAAACCAGGCAAAGTATTAAGTTGATTAGGAGAACACTCCACCACTTTATACGTCGACGGGTTTGAGAACAGTTTGTTTAACAAGCGGTGAGTAACCAAATGACCTGCACAGATACCAACAAATCGACCAATAATTGGCATTCCTGCAAGGCTTAAATCTCCAAGGGCATCCAACATTTTGTGCCTAACGGCTTCATCATCATGCCTAAGGCCTCCAGGAGTAAGTATATTACCTTGGTCAAATACGATCGCATTATTATAACTACCACCTAGAGCTAACCCTCTAGAATGCATTTTTTCTATATCAGTTTTTTGACAAAAAGTTCGACTACTTGAAAGTTCTCTAACAAAAGTACCATTGGCCATATTAAGAGATTTAGACTGTTTTCCAATTCCTTTTTCTTCAAAATCAATTGAAAAATCAATTTCTAAAGAATTTGCAGGACTTAAACTTGCTGATGCTTCGTTGTGAACAACTTCAACTTTAGATAGAATTTGAAGAGCAAACTGTTTACCGGCTTGCTTTATAATTCCAACTTGAAGAATTTTTTCCACAAAAATCTCTGCACAACCATCCAGTATTGGTATCTCTTCACTGGAAACCTCTATTAAAATATTTTGAATTCCACATCCAGTTAATGCTGCCATTATATGTTCAACAGTGCTAACAGACACCCCATCTCGATTTATCAACCTTGTGCATAATGGTTTATCTTCAACATTTGAATAAATGGCTTGTATCATATTGTTAACACCTAAAGTGTCCGTACGCTTAAACCAAATTCCATAGTTTGGACCCATTGGAAGTAAAGTTACTTTACTTTCCTTGCCTGAATGAAGTCCTACTCCTTCAAAACTTACTTTTGATGCCAATGTTGCCTGCACTTATGATCTCCAATATCTTGATTTAGGATCTCGTTACCTGGATCCATTTTTGTACATATCAGTATAGATTAATTGGCTAGCTTAACAATTCACAGTTTGTGACTAAATGAAACATTTGTATATTGGCTCCTTACTCACAATATCTCTGAAAACCACCATTTTATAAGAAGTTCATTTTTTTGAAGTCTACCTTTAATTCGTGGTTGAATTATTATTAATTTGCTTGCCGCCTTAGAAATGCAGGAACTTCAATACGCTCATCATCATCAAACTCAATATCATCACCAACTCCAGGCATTGTAGGATCTTTTCTATCCTCAAGGTTACTTTCTGAATTGGTACTTCCTGAACCGTTAGTCATTCTTCCTATCAGTGAGTTTATCCCGAATCTCTTTTTTGCTTTAACAGGTGCATGAAGCTCTGTCCCGTCAGACAGGACAGCTGAAGAACCCTCATCGTTATTGAATCTATCATCCAACACTTGTTCTGAATTACACGCTTGATTATCGAGTTCATTTTTTTCATCGTATTGCATCGAGCCTGGATCTACTGAGGCTCTTACGGCACCTCCAGATTTTTCTGTATCATTCATCTCTAACGTGTCAAAAAGTAAGGGTTCATCATCATCTGGGATTTTTGAGTTCACAGCATCACTTAAACCATTAATTTGGACAATCTTTTCATCATTCTTATAAAATTTCTCTGTATCATCAATTGACACATCAATTCCTGTGGCCACAACACTTACTCTCATTTTGCCTTCCAATGAAGTATCTAAGGTTGATCCAACTATAATATTTGCATTGGGGTCAACTTCTTCGCGGATCCTATTCGCAGCCTCGTCAAGTTCAAATAGAGTTAAGTCATTACCACCTGTGATATTTATTAAAACACCCTTAGCACCGCTGAGGCTAATTTCATCAAGAAGTGGGTTGGCAATTGCTTTTTCAGCTGCCTTTAGTGCTCGCTCTTCTCCTTCAGCTTCCCCAGTTCCCATCATCGCCTTACCCATCTCATCCATTATTGCTCTAACATCGGCAAAATCGAGATTAATAAGACCTGGTCTAACCATCAGATCAGTAACTCCTTTAACTCCTTGGTATAAAACATCGTCAGCCATTGAAAATGCTTCCGTGAAAGTCGTATTTTCATTTGCCAGCCTAAATAAATTCTGATTGGGGATTATTATTAGGGTATCTACAACTTTTTGTAATTCCTTTATACCATCTTCAGCTTGTCTCATTCGTTTTCCACCCTCAAACTGAAAAGGTTTTGTTACTACGCCGACTGTTAATACTCCTAACTCTCGAGCTGTTTGCGCTATAATTGGAGCTGCACCGGTACCTGTACCACCACCCATTCCAGCAGTGATAAAGCACATGTGTACTCCAGTAAGTTTATCTATTATCTGCTCAATTGCTTCCTCAGCCGCGGCAGCCCCAACCTCTGGACGAGCTCCCGATCCGAGGCCCTGCGTAACCCCTAACCCCATTTGAATTTTAGTATCTGCACTTCCCTGATGAAGTGCTTGAGCATCGGTGTTGGCGATTATAAACTCTACACCATCTAACTCTTTTTCTATCATATTGTTTACCGCATTCCCTCCCGCGCCACCGACGCCGAATACAGTAATTTTAGGTTTAAGTTCTGTATGCTCTGGTATTCGAAGATTTAATGCCATTATACTCCACCTGTATTTATAGTTTTATGATTTTGGCTCTTTAGAAGCTCTTATTATATATTTACTAGTATTTTTCTTACATTATTAAGACACAAAATATTGATTAATACAATCTTAGATCAACAAAATGTTGTATTATAATCTATATACTCGGTCACCAGTTCTCTTTAAACCATTTTGCAACACGCTTTATTGATTTAACTGGATAACCGCTGGCTGGTATACCAAAATCCCACCATTCATCTTGCGGACTTGTAGCAAATAAACTAGCACCCACACATGAAGAAAATGCTGATCCAGTAGCTGATTGTGGTAACCCTTGAATTCGTAACGGTCGACCTAATCGAACTTGTTGACCTAAAATTTTTGATGCCAAACCGTCGAGTCCTGCTAACTGACTTCCTCCTCCAGTCAAAACAACTCTTTGTGAAGGCAAGCTATTGAAGCCTGCAACGTCCAACCTTTCCTTTGCTTCTTCCAAAATTTCTTCTAGCCGAGGCCGCACGATACCAATAATATCTGCTCGACTGACACTCCGTGAGTCATGCTCCCAATCACCAGTGTCAGATCTTAAATCTATGACCTCTTTATCATCCATTCCAGTTGCTAGAACTCCACCGTAAAATGTTTTTATTCGCTCAGCTGTTGCAAAATCCACATGAAGGCCGTGACTAATATCGTTTGTAATATGATTTCCTCCAAGCCTAATAGAATCTGAAAATATCATATGCTTTTTTAGGAATATGGATATTCCTGTTGACCCGCCCCCTAAATCTATACAGGCGGCTCCTAGCTCTTGTTCATCTTCCACTAGGGACGACATCCCAGAACTGTAAGAGCTCGATACAAGACCGGCTACTTCTAAATCACATCTTTGCAAGCAATACAGTAAGTTTTCAACTGCGACGCTACCAACAGTAAGCATATGAATATCAACTGATAAGGTGTTACCTGCTTGACCTCTTGGATCAATAAGCCCAGATCTGTTATCAATCGAGAAATTAACTGGCTGAGCATGTAATATTTCTCTACCAACCCCAATATTTGGAATTTCAGAGGATGCTAAAACTCGAGATATACTCTCATCAGTTACGATTCCATCCGCGAGTTCAGATCTTCCCTCTAATCCATAGGACCTTGGTCTCGCACCAGAAAATGTTGCTACAACATGATCAACTCTAGTACCAGCCATCTTTTGAGAGGCCTGTACTACCGTACGAATTGCTCTTTCTGTCTCATGAATACTTTCAATTTCTCCAAACCGGACACCCCTCGAGCGAGTTGTAGCTACTCCTATAATCCTGAAAGAGGACTGACCAGACATTGTACCAATGCCATCACTGTCTTTAAATTCGTCTGGACCGTCAAAACTCAAGACAAAACACGTAATTTTTGAACTACCAACGTCCAAAACAGAAATTAAACCCCTTTGAATAGCAAGCTGTCTGGCTCGCCTCATTTTAAGTTGAGATTGGAATAGCTCTTTATTCAATTTAATCATCCTCTATCAATTGTTGATTTGATTATCCCTTAACGTCAGTGTCAAACGTTGTTTATTTCTAAAATCAATACGCTCTACCTTCTTATCTAAGATATTTTCAGATTGGTTTAGTACAAGAAATTGACCGACAGCTAACTCAGGTTTCTCGGAAGGCAATGATATCTTCTGACTACGATCAAGTACTATGTCCCATCTATCTTCACTGATACGAGAGTAAGCAATAACTCTGTTTTCAATTGGCTTAAGTAAGTTAATTAAATTTGTTATTTCAGTAAGTGCAACATCTGCCCCAACCCCCGTTACAAGAGGAAGGTCAGACCTTCGGGCCCTACTAAGAACCTCTCCAACTATAGCACCTTCTTTGTCTAATAAAAAAAGACCCTTTGGATTGCGCCATACAAATGCAGGCAACCTCTCTAAAACGCTGATTTTAAGAATACCACCAGCAATCACGCGAACATCCACACTTTTTACAGCATCAAGGCTTTCAATTACCTCTCTAATATTCGTCAGGTTAAAATCAAACCCTGAAATTGGTAGGCTAATAGGCAGGGTATCTCTGATAATTCGTTCTAAAGGTTGCGATGCTTCCTCTATCGAAATTAACTTAATTAATAACTCGGGTCTATCCACGAAACTATCAATTGCATTAGAACTGTAGAATTTGAAAAAACTTAATGTTTTTTCATTGGTAAAACAAAAACATATAAAAGCTGCACATAAAAACAATGGTGAGATCCATTTAATGAAAAGCCTAAAACTACGCATCAGCCAAAGACGTTGGAAACGGTAGTTAATTCTACTCGGCGCCGGATCCACTTCAGATCGTGTATTAAGTTTTAAACTTAGCGGTTGCATGATGCATCCTCAATTAGTGATGAACATAATTCGCTTAATGTTATCCCACAAAACAAAGCTTGCTCTGGAGCAAGTGAAGTAGGGGTCATACCTGGTTGGGTATTAGTTTCTAATAAAAACAACCCATCTTCCCCCTTACTATCATTCCAACGAAAATCAGTTCGAGATATTCCTCTACACCCTAGAAATTGATGGGCTTTCTTTGCATAATCTAAACACGCTGTTTTAATCTCATTTGGAATATCTGCTGGCACTACATGAGTTGACCCTCCAATAGAATACTTAGCATGGTAATCGTACAAACCGTTTGTGATAACGTCCGTAACGGCTAATGCTCTTGAGTTCTCCCTTGATCCTATAACGGTTACGGTCAAATCTCTCCCATCAATAAATTCTTCAACCATAACATACTCTGCCATAGCACCATCTAATCTCAGCGGCATATTAGAGCCTAGAGGAATAATATGGACTCCCACGGATGAACCCTCGTTAATTGGCTTAATGACATATGGAGGATCCATAATATGACTCTTCAACACTTTCTCTCTTGAAACATGAACCGATTTTGCTACGGGTAGTCCTGCCATTTCATAAGCTGATTTTGTTTTTAGCTTGTCCATGCACATTGATGAAGTGAAGATACCTGAATGAGTGTAGGGTATTTTTAACCACTCCAGTACACCTTGGACAGCACCATCTTCCCCCCAACGCCCGTGCAAAGCATTGAACACAATATCAGGAGACATTTCGTCTAGTGTTTTGGCCACTGTGTTATCAGCAACCAATTCAAAAATTTCAAATTTATCTGTTTCCCGAAGAGCTGAAGCACAACACCTTCCTGATGACAAAGAAACCTCTCTCTCTAGAGATATTCCTCCCATCAGAACTACAACTCTTTGGGTCGCCCTGCTCGACATACCCACCTCATTTATTTTAGTCGTTAAATCGACTTTTATATTTATAGCGCTTATACAACACTTTTTACTATTAGTACAAAGTATTCTATTTATTTATACCAACTCGTATTATCTCCCACTGTAACTCTATTCCACTCTTTTGCAAAACCTTTTTACGTACTAAGTTCCCTAACTCTTCAAGGTCAAAAGCGGTAGCATTTCTTTGGTTAATTAAAAAATTTGAATGTTTCTCTGATATTTTAGCCCCACCTAATTCGAACCCTCTCATGCCTGCTTCATCAATCAATTTCCATGCCTTCATATCGTTGAGGTCATGCTCGCTACCAGTAGATGAGAAACCAGACGGGTTTTTAAAAGTGCTCCCAGCCGTTCTCTCAGTAGCTGGCTGTGTCTTGTTTCTAGTTTCTAATTGGTTTTTCATCTTATTTTTTAAGTACCCTACATCTTGGCTAGGAGCATCAAAAACTGCTTCTATGATAACAGCCCCCTCTGGTAGAGATGAAACCCGATACCCAAATTCAATATCATTAGCATCTAAACGAACTTCCAAACCATCTCGAGTAACTAACGTTACCTCGACTAAAACATCTTTTATATATGACCCATAGCAACCAGCATTCATCGAAACTGCACCACCTATTGTACCAGGTATAGTACGGAGGAAGCTAAGGTCTAGGCCCAATTCAGCCGCTCTAATTGCAACACGAGAGTCTAAAGCTCCTGCCCCACATGCCAAAAACTGTCCTCTTTTTTCAATATAGTTAAACGGGGCTCCTCCCAACTTGATAACCACTGCATTAATTCCCCCATCTCTAACAATTAAGTTAGACCCTACGCCGAAAGGAAAAATAAGTTGATCACTTTGATAGTTTGATAAAAAATATTTTAAATCAAGTTTATCAAGAGGTTGAAAAAATGCTTGTGCAGGGCCACCAACACGCAACCAAGTTAACTCGTTGAGACCTCTGTTAAGAGAAATATTCCCTTTGACTGGAGGAAAATTCACTAAAATTCTAACTTCATGTTACTATCACTATACTAAATATTGTAATTTTTGGCTTTAATTGATTCTTTTCTAAGTTGGTAACAATGTACTTTCATCTTTACTTAAAATTAATGGTAGCTGATGAGCCCAGTTACTAATTAACCCCGCTCCCAAACAAATAACAACATCTCCTTCCGAAGCGACAGATAAAACAAACTTTGAAAGCCCCTCTAATCCATATATTGATTCCGTATTACTATGTCCCGCTCGAGTTATACCCTTAACTAAAGATTCCTGTGTAATACCTTCTATTTTCTCTTCACCAGCTGAAAAAACTTCTGTTATTCCAACAAAATCTGCACTTTCAAAACATTCACAAAATAAATCGAACAAATCTCGCAACCTTGTGAATCTATGTGGCTCGTGAATTGCTATAACTCTCCCAGAGGTCATCTGCCTTGCTGCCTGTAGAACAGCCCGAATTTCAACAGGGTGGTGTCCATAATCGTCTATTATTGTAACTCCATTAAAAGTTCCAACCATAGTAAATCTTCTATTAACCCCTTCAAAACATTTTAAAGCCTTAATTATCAAATTAGATGACATCCCTAAGTGTCGTGCTATAGCTATAGCGGATAGTGCATTTGATACGTTATGGTTCCCTGGCATGGGCAAACTGAATCCCTCAATCAAAAGCCCGTCGTCACGAAATTGGACATCGAAAGTCGTGCTATTATCTTTATAATTTAGGTTCATTGCCCTTACATCAGCTCCCTCATTAAAACCAAATGTAACAATTCTTCTATTTTTAATTTTTGAGATAAGTATTCGAACTTCTGGATCATCTATACAGCAAACAGCCAATCCATAAAAAGGAATATTAGATATAAATTCAAAAAAACCTTTTCGAAGATTATCAAAGTTACCCCAATGATCCATATGTTCAGGATCTATATTGGTGATGACCCCAATCGTAGCGGGAAGACGTATAAAAGTCCCGTCAGACTCGTCTGCTTCAACTACCATCCACTCCCCTTGCCCAATTCGAGCATTGGAACCATAAGCATGTATAATGCCCCCATTAATTACAGTTGGGTCCACACCACCCATATCAAGGACAGCAGCAATCATCGTCGTTGTCGTAGTCTTTCCGTGAGTTCCCGCTATTGCAATATTTGACTTTAACCTCATTAACTCAGCCAACATTTCTGCCCTACTTACTACTGGAAGTGACTTTAGATAAGCTTCTTCCAGCTCGACATTATCACTTTTTATCGCGCTCGAAACAACTACAACTTCCGCAACTTCAAGGTTAGCTTTATCCTGTCCTAAATATACGGTCGCACCCAAAACTGATAACCTTTCAGTTATATCAGTCGATTTTAAATCAGACCCTTGAATGATATAGCCTAGGCTTAGTAATACTTCAGCTATGCCTGACATTCCTATCCCACCAATACCTATAAAATGTATTGCACCTAAGCCAATTGGTAGTTTTGTTTTAGTAGAACTCATACTACATCACCTTCAACGACTGATGTGACTACCTGCTGAAGCTTTTCTACAGCATTAGGGTTTCCACATTTAAGCGCCTGGTTTGCCATTTCTTGGGCTAGCTCAGGGAACATTAAAATCTGACTAATTTTTTCTGCTAAATTCTCTGATGTAAGCTCGGACTCTTGGATCACAAGTGCACCCCCAGAGGCTTCCAATTGTGATGCATTTATTGACTGATGATCAGCTACAGCAGCAGCAAACGGAATTAAAATAGAAGGACGCCCAATAATCGAAATATCTGCGACAGACGATGCTCCAGAGCGGGATATCACTAATTGCGCCTCAGAGTACCTACTGGCTATATCATCAAAAAATGGTTTGACTAAAGCCTGCACACCCATAACCTCATAGCGCTTTGAAACCTCAATAATGTCTTCACTACGGACCTGATGACTTATTCTTAAATTTTTTAAGACTTTAACAGGTAGTCTAGAAAGTGCTATTGGTATCGTTTTTGATAATACACTAGCCCCCTGGCTACCTCCAACCACGACTAAGCTCATAGGATACTCTCCCGGAGGAATGTAGGGAGACCCCGATCGCTTAAGTATTGAAGACCTTACAGGGTTGCCCGTGAACACCAAGTTTGTTTTTTCTGGTGCTTTTGTTGGCCAAGTACCACAAGCAATCACTTTAGCATAGTTTGAAAACAACTTATTAACTAAGCCTAAAATGCCATTCTGTTCATGAAGAATAAGAGGAATACCTAATAACCTAGAGGTCAATAATGCTGGGATAGAGGGATAGCCACCAAATCCGACAACGACATCCGGTCTCTCCTGATTAAAATTTTTTAGCGTAGAAAAAGTTCCTTTAGTTATCTGCCAGGGAGTGCTAATTTTTTTTCTAATTCCACTACTAGAAAATGTACCCGAATCTGAAATAGCTACCGTAACATCTGAAGAGAAACTATTTAAAAACCGGGCTCCTCTAATGTCTGTAGATAATCCAACTGTCCAACCGTCTTTCAACAAAACCTCAGACAATGCTTGAGCTGGAAACATGTGACCACCTGTGCCACCAGCAGCAAGCAAAATTCGTTTGCTTTTCATAGACCTTTACGCCTGTTAGCTAAAAGGTCTCTGACCTCCCCTTGAGGCTCTAACTTAGTAAAAACTAGTAACATACCTAGAGTAATCCCTGTAGCAATCAATGACGATCCACCATTTGAAATAAATGGTAAGGTCATACCTTTTGCCGGGAGTAGCCTTACAGCAACACCCATGTTAATTAATGCCTGCATCGCAAACATTGCTGTTAAGCCAACACCCGCCAAACGCGCAAACGGATCTTTCTTATTCATTAATCGGTGGAGACATCTAATCGTCACCGTCATATACAAAGCAATAATTACTGTGACTAGAATTAAGCCATACTCTTCAGCAGCAACGGCAATTATAAAATCTGTATGTGCATCGGGAAGCGACCATTTTACTTCCCCT
>Ga0209816_1000130_pt1 | contig 60143 bp, 65 predicted proteins | sample CoawatmetaG01DNA_FD_187509 | JGI IMG/M metagenome (GOLD analysis project Ga0209816, IMG submission 187509) | Marine microbial communities from the West Antarctic Peninsula - Coastal water metaG017-DNA (SPAdes) (version 2) | ecosystem: Environmental > Aquatic > Marine > Coastal ...
AGCGCCTCCGGCGCTGAACCCCGGAGAGGACCTCGCCGCCATTGTAGCGCCTAGTCGTATGCTCAGTCATATGGCTCACTCTTATCTAAGAGCGAGACCCTGTCAGGTCATTTCGGGGGCCAACTCATGCTGTGTGTGTCGGACTACGTCCAACGTAGGTTCTGGCGCCTGACTGTGCCGAACGCTCGGTTCGATTTCGACAAGAAAGTAACGAGGCGGTTCGCGGCGACCGGGCCCGTTGCAGAACGGCTGGCGCCAGTCCTCCCGTCGCGACTTCTGCTGCCGGTTAGGAGGTGACACATAACGGTCATCGGCCTGACGCGTCTTTGCATTCGAAGCACAACGACACTGCAACAAAGCTGCTCTAGCGCGCAGTCCACAGGCGCCGAGAGAGCCGCCCTTAAGGGACTGTGTCATCATGAAATTCGCTACCGCCAGCGCCGTTGCGGCGCTGCACGTTCTCTTCGCGCCTGCCGTTTCGGCGCAGGTCACTGCGTCCCAGGGAGGCTCGGAGGTCAGTCAGGCCACGATGGATACCGCTGGCGGAGATGACATCGTCGTGACCGGCACGCGGGAGCGCGGTCGTACGCAATTCGATACGCTGGCGCCGGTCGACGTGCTGCCGCAAGCGCTGGTGCAGTCCAGCGTATCGAGCGATCTCACCACCGTGCTGGCGCAGCTGCTGCCGTCCTTCAACGTGCAGCGCCTGCCCGCCGCCGACGGACAGGCGTTCGTGCGCCCCGCGACGCTGCGCGGCCTGTCCGCCGACCAGACGCTCGTCCTCGTCAACGGCAAGCGCTATCATCGCTCGGCTTTGCTGGGAACGCGCGGCGCACAGGCCCCCGATCTCGCCAGCATCCCCACCCTCTCGATCAAGCGCATCGAGGTGCTACGCGACGGCGCGTCGGCCCAATATGGCTCCGACGCGATCGCCGGCGTCATCAACATCATCCTCGACGACCAGCCGGGGATGGAAGCCTATGGCCAGTTCAGCCAATATTATGCCGGGGACGGCAACACCTACCAGTCCGGCGCCCGCGGTGGCATCGCGCTGGACGACAAGGGCGTGATCGTCTTCACCGGCCAGTTCGCGCATGGGGAGGCCACCTCGCGCACCCGTCAGCGTCCCGATGCTGTCGCGTTCCAGGCGGCGAACCCGACGCTCGCGGTGCCGAACCCGGTACAGCGCTGGGGGCAGCCGGACGAAGAGCGCATCAGCGGCGCGATCGACATGCACTATGACATCACCGATGCGGCGAAGGTCTACGCCTTCGGTACGGTGCAGCAGGGCGAGGGGCTGACCGATTTCAACTGGCGTAATCCCAGCAACACCGGCAGCGTCTACAACGCCAGCAGCGTCTTCCCCGGTTTCAGCTTCCGCAGCATCTACCCGGCCGGCTTCACCCCGCGCTTCGGCACGCAGTTCGCCGACCTGCAACTCGTCAGCGGCCTACGCGGCGACCTGTCGGACGCGCTGAGCTACGACCTCAGCGCCTCGGCCGGCCGCAGCCGTATCGACTATACGATCGGCGAAACGCTCAACGCCTCCTTGGGGCCGGCCAGCCCGACGAGCTTCTATCTCGGCCGCCTGACGCAGCGTGAGACGAACCTCAACGCCGACTTCGTCTATCGCCTGCCCGTCGGCGGCATCGAGCCGCTCAATATCGCCTTCGGTGGGGAACGGCGGATCGAGCGTTACGCGGTCGGCGTCGGCGATCCGGCCTCCTATGCGATCGGAGCGGGGGCCGCGACGGGTCTTGCCCCCAACGCCAACGGCTTCCCCGGTTTCGGCCCGCAACAGGCGGGCAACTTCAAACAGACGAGCAACGCGGGTTACGTCGACCTCACATGGCATCCGATCACGATGCTCACCCTCGGCACGGCGGGCCGTTACGAGGACTTCTCGAGCTTCGGCGACAAGTTCACCTACAAATTCTCCGGCCGGATCGAGCCGGTCCAATGGCTTGCGCTGCGCGGCACCTATTCCACCGGGTTCCGCGCGCCCACCCCGGCGCAGCTCAACACACGCGTCGTGAGCCAGGGTCTCGACACCCGGACGTTGCAGGTCTTCAATCAGGGACGCCTCGCGCCGACGGACCCGCTTGCGGTCGCGCTTGGTGCCAAGCCGCTGCGCCCCGAAACCTCGCGCAACATCAGCGCCGGCCTCGTCGCGCAAACGCATATCGGGCTGGGCGGGACGGTCGATCTCTATCAGGTCGATGTCGACGACCGCTTCAGCCAGTCGGCGACCATCGCCATCCCGGCGGGCTTCGCCAACCCCAACCGCTTCACCTCGATCAGCTACTTCACCAACGATTTCAACACCCGGACCCGGGGTGTCGATGTCGTCGTCAGCTATGCTCGCGCGCTCGGCGGCGGTCGGGCCAGCGCCACGTTGGCTTACAATTACAACCGCACCACCGTCCGTAGCGGGACGAGTGCGGCGATCGCCAACGACACGCAACGCCGCATCTTCCAGGAGCGCCTGCCCCAGCATAATGCGACCGGCACGCTCGGCTACGATATCGGTCCAGTCGGCATGATCCTGCGCGGTCGCTATTATGGGCCCTGGACCGATGTGACGGGCAATGCGACCGGCGAGCTGTTCCAGCGCTTCGGCGGCATCGCCCTCTTCGATGCCTCGCTCACCTATCGCATGACGCCGAACATCTCGATCCGTGGCGGTGCCGAAAACCTGTTCGACACCTATCCGGCAGAGGCGACCAATCAGGCCAATCGCGGCCTGATCTATTCGCGAAACGCCCCCTATGATACCGATGGCGGCCGGTACTATGTCCGGCTCGGGTTGAGCTTCTGATGATCGATCGGCGCGCGCTTCTGGCCGGTGGAATGGCCGCCACCCTCCCCCTGCCCGCGCGCGCCGGTGCACTCGCGCATCCCGCCCCGGACGACGAGGCATTCTGGGCGACCGTCGCCGCAGAATATGACCTGCCCCAGGACGTCATCCAGCTCGAAAACGGTAATTGGGGCGCGATGTCCCGCCCCGTCCGCGCCGCCTACGAACAGGCTGTCGCGCGTGTGAACCGCGATACCAGCTATTATGCCCGGCGCGGCATGCTCGCCGACCTTAGCGCCGCCCGCACCGCCGTCGCGGCGGAACTGGGCGTACCTGCCGATGAGATCGCCTTCACCCGCAATGCGACCGAGGCGCTCAAGGCGCTGATCCTCGGCTACAATCGTCTGACCGCAGGCGATGCGATCGTCTATGCCGACCTCGACTATGACAGCATGCAGGCGTGCATGGAGAGCCTTGGGCCGCGGCGTGGCGTTCGCGTTCGTCGCATCGCACTGCCAGAGCCCGCCACGCGCGCCAGCCTGATCGACGCCTATGCACAGGTGATGGCTGACGAACCGCGGCTGAAGCTCATCCTCCTTACCCACCTGAGCCACCGGACCGGCCTGGTGATTCCGGTTCGCGAGATCACTGCGATGGCCCGCGCCCGCGGCATCGACGTCATCGTCGATGCCGCGCACAGTTGGCAACAGCTCGACTTCGCGCTGCCCGACCTCGATTGCGATTTCGTCGGACTGAACGGCCACAAATGGCTCGGCGCGCCGCTGGGCATCGGCATCCTCCATATCCGCAAAGGCGCGCTCCCCCGCATCGACCGGGACCCCGCCGAAGACGCGAACGGCCCAGACACCGTCATGGCCCGGATCCACACCGGCACGCTCGATTATGCGTCCTGGCTCACCGTCCCCGCCGCACTCGCCTTTCAGCATCGGATCGACCGTGCCGCCCGCGCCGCACGGCTGCGCGCGCTTCGCGACCGCTGGGTCCGGCAGGCGCGGACGATCCCCGGCCTCGAGATACTGACGCCGGACGATCCCGCGTCGCATGGCGCGATCACGTCGTTCCGGTTCCGGGGGGTAATCAGCCCGCAGGCGAATGCCGCCCTTGCCCAGCGCCTGCTCGAGCAGCATCGCATCTTTACCGTTCATCGGACAGGAGCCGCCAATGGCGCATGTGTCCGCGTAACGCCGTCCTTGTTCAATTCGGCGAGCGACGTCGACCGTCTGGCGCAGGCTCTGTCAGCCGTTGATTGAAGGCACCCGTGGGCGTGTATGTGATGGGCTGTTGAGGTCGCAATTGATCGCCACACTGCCGAAGAATGGCCGCGGCACCTGGCGATCATAAAATGTCGGAGCATGAGACGTTGCTGATGGTGATATGTCTCAGAGCTTGGATCACTAGGCAGTAGCAATTCGACTTCGCTGCCCTGACCCAATTGCGGTCATTCTGGATGCGCAGATCACATTCTGAAACCGATCGTTCGTTTATGTCAGCGGACCGCTCCCCCTACTCATGGGCAAGCGCGGGACGGATAGGATCAGCGGCCTTGATGGCCTTCGCATGACACCGGCGGCGTGGCATCAACGGCGGCTGCTTCTACTTCCTGCGCCTGCCCCGCACCGGTCTCGAGGTCGATCTGCCACTGGTCGGCCGCTTTCCAATCACGCCACAGCCCGATGCCGGCGTGCGCCCCGACGTGACCGTACCCCTCACGCAGGCCAGCATCGCATCGGGGCTGGATGCACAGCTCGCGCGCGCGATCGCCTGATGAGCGGGTCAGCCGATGTTTGCGTGGTTGGCCAGACCCAAAAGTAAACGGTCGCAGGGACACCGCCACTGCTTAGAAGCGGACGTTCGTTCATCAAACCCAAATTTGCAGGCTGCTGTTGCCGCTTCAGAGCTGAGGACGCCGTACGTCAGACCTTCCGGTACGCACGAAGGTCAATTGCAAATAGCAGGACGGACCGTATTGTAGGCACAACACACCAAGCGATCGGTTATGTCATGACGCTCTTGCGAATGCCCGAATGAACACGACACGACGAACGCTCCTGATCGGCACCGCAGTCGCTGCCGGCTGTGCCTCCTTGCCGGCGCTGGCCAGGAGCCGGCGGCGTACGGCGATGCAAGTCCAGTCATGGATGGCGCTTGCTTCCGTGCCGGGGGCAAGCTGGGCCGTGCTCGACGGCGAAGCGGAGCCCGTCAGCTCTGCGGTAGGATACGCCAAAGTCGGTGAGGCGAACGCGACGACGGAGACGCTGTTCGAAGCCGCTTCCCTGTCAAAGCCGGTCCTGGCGGCTGCCATCCACGACCTTGTCCGCGACGGCAGCGTCGATCTCGACGAGCCTGTGGCCAAGCACATCGATTTCACGACGGATGTCGCGACCAAGGCTACCACGCCTCGTCACCTGCTATCGCATTCCAGTGGTCTGCCGAATTGGCGGACCGAGGCCGGCAGCGATCTGGTGAGCCGGTTCAAGCCAGGCTCTCACTTTCGCTATTCGGGAGAAGGCTACGCACTGCTTGCTCGCCTCGCCGAAAAGTCACCGGTCAGACCGCAGCGGAGGTCGTCCGTTCCCGAATTCTGACGCCTGCGGGAATGACGCGGAGCGGCTATGGCTGGTCGGCCGGCCAATCGCCTCCGGTGGCGTGGGCACACGATGCCGGCGGCGCGTTGATGGCGGACAAGGGTCCCGCGCAGTTCCAGAGGAGCCGAGACGCTGGCCCCCGCCGGTCCGTAGAGGCATGGACCCAAGACGATCGCGTTGCGGGGGCGCAGGCGCTCGGCAAGCCGGCCCTGCCCGTCTTTATGATTCCCAACATGGCGGCGGGACTGTGGACGACCGCGAGCGACTATGCCCGCTTCGTCCGTTTCGCACGCCGCTACCCGGCCATGAATACGCCGACGGTGACCGTCGAAGGCAGTCTTGCCTGGGGCCTGGGGTGGGGATTGGAACAGTCGGGCTCAGACCGCTTCGCCTGGCACTGGGGCGCCAATGACGGTGTCGCCAACCTGTTCCTTCTCGATCTCGTCAGCAACGACGGACTGGTCGTGCTGACGAACGGCGCCGGGGGGCAGCGGGTCTACGAACGAGCCGCCCGCGTCCGGTTCGGACGTGAGTTTGACGCCTTGACGTGGTTGCAACCGTGACGTCGAGGGTGTTCCCGCCTCCGTACAGCCTGCGGCTCTCGACCATCCATTCGTGTTGGCAGCGAAGGAGAGCCGTAGCGTAGCTCTGCTCGCCACCAGCGAGATTGCGGCCACGCTCCAATATCACTAAGTGTTGCATATGAGCAATACAGTCGCTGTACTGAGGCAGGCAGTTTATCGCGGTTTGGCCGCGCTGGTGGTTTGGTCTTCGATTGCGGACGCCAGGACGAACACCACGCTGCCAGATCTGACCACAACCCTGCGTGAGCAGCATGTGGAGAGCGCTTCGGTCGCCGTGATCCGCGATGGGCGGATCGTCTCGACCGGGGCTTGGGGCATGGCTGGCCCCAACCGCGCGGCCACCGTCTCCACACCCTATAATCTCGCCTCGCTGACGAAGCCGCTCACGGCGGAGGTCATCCTGCGGCTGGTGTCGGCCGGCACGCTGTCGCTGGACGAACCGATGGACCGCTATTGGAGCGATCCCGACCTGTCGCGCGATCCCCGGCGGATGAAGCTGACGGTCCGCATGGCGCTGAGCCATCGCACCGGCTTGCCGAACTGGCGCGATGCCAAGGGGCTGGCGTTCGATCACGATCCCGGCACGACCACCGGCTATTCGGGCGAGGGATATCAATATGCGGCGCGCTATGCCGAGCACCGCACCGGGCAATCGTTCGAGACGCTGGCCGGGCGCTGGCTGTTCGCTCCGGCTCACATGCGCGCCTCGGGCTATGTTTCGGCGCAGGGCGAGACGGCGCCGATCGCCGTACCCTATGACGAGGCAGGCAAGCCGCTGCCGGTCGAGCGGGTGACGCAATACAATGCCGCCGATCTGGCGCATGCCACCGCGCGGGATTATGCGCGTTTCCTCATCGCGGCCCGCAACGACCGCGGTCTGACCAGGGTCATTGCAGCCGAACGCAGCAGGTCGCAGGCCGATCTGACGCCCGACATCTGTACCGGAACGAAAGCGAACACCTGTCCGCCCTGGACCGGCTTCGGCCTTGGCTGGCAGCTCCTTGGCTTTCCCGGTGGAACGACGATGCTCCACACCGGCAAGGATGCCGGGGCGTTCACCTTCGCCGCGATCGACCGGGCGAGTGGCGACGGTATCGTCATCCTCACCAACAGCGACAATGGCTGGCGGGTGATCCTGCCCATCCTCGAACGCACGGGCAGCAACCCGAAGCTGATCGCCTTCCTCCGTGGCCAGATGAGCTGACGGGACCGCTCGTGCTGCGCCGCCTGCGGACCGCTGCCAGCAAACTGCGCGCGGGTTGGACGACCGGCGAGGCAGCCCGCCGATCACGAGCGATGCCAACCGTCCCCTCGCGCCGTCAGCCGCGACGCCGAGGCGATCGGTCGATCAGTCGCAGATAGGCGAAAGCGGCGTAGCCAATTGCCAGCACGACCAACGTCAGCAACGGGCCTGCGACCTCGCCGATCGACGCTCGCATCTGATTGAGCGGGACGAAGGCATGCACCCCCGCCGTCGACGGTATCAGCTGCGCGAAGGCGGCCACGAAGCGCGGCATCTGATCGAGCGGGTACGTCGCACCGGTCAGAAAGAAGAAGGGCACCGACGTCGGGCCGAGAATGTAGATCGCCCGCTCCGCCCGGTCGAAGGTGCTGCCCGCCAGCAGACCCAGCGCAGCGACCGCGGTCGCGAAGATCGGCACCACCATCAGCATGCCGGGCACGTTCCCGTCGACCGGCACCCCCTGGATCCAGAAGATCAGGCCGAAGAGGAAATAGCAGCCGAGCATGCCGACCGAGGCGAAGGCGGCGAGCGTGCCGCCGAATTCCGCGCGCCCCATCCGCCAGCACCCCGTCTGCCGCCGCCCGCCCATGAAGGTCGCGGCGCCGAACAGCAGAGTCTGCTGGATGATGATGACGGCGACCGAGGGAAAGACATAGCCCTTATAGCCGCCGGTCCGGTTGAACAGCGGCTCCTCGACGACCGCGACCGGCGGGCCACCGCGATCGAGCTGGCCTCCCGGCAGAAGACGCGTCTTCGCGATGTCCTGGACGACCGCGGTCACCGCCTCGCCGATCGTGCTGGCGCGGAGCAGATAGGTGGCGTTGACCCAGACCGCGATCCCCGATCCGGCCGTCCCGGCCCGCAACTGGCGCTCCAGACCATCGGAGATCAGGATGATGCCGTCGGCCTTGCCGCTGCGCATGTCGGCGCGCGCGGCAGGGAGGTCGTCGGCCACCGCCACGACGTGGATGGCGCGGGTGGCATCCAGGTCGCGGATCATGGCGCGGCTGAGGGCACTGGCATCCTGATCGACGACCACCACGGGCAGCTTGCGCGGTGCCTCGTGCGCATAGGGCGCGGGATAGTAAAAGGCATAGAGGATGACCGCGAGCAGCATCGTGCTGAGCAATGTGCGCGAGGTGAGGATCGCACGCCACGTCGCGATAAAAGCCGCATCGAAGCTCATGCCCGCCCTGCCCGCGCCCGGATGACGGCCAGCGCGCCGCCGCCCGCGATCACAACATAGGCGATCAGCGCCAGGGTCGGCGAAACAGCTGCGGCGACGGTCTGGCCGCTCACCTGCCCCATCTGAAGCGCGATATAATGGGTGAGCGGCAGCACCTCGCTCCAGATCCGCGCAAAGGCATTGCCGCCGTTCAGGGGCAGCGTCGCCCCCGAATAGGCGAGCGCGGAGCCCGCATAGACGGCGCTGGCCGACAGCGCCGTGGCGGTTTCGCGCGTGACCGCCACCAGCAATGCGGCGATGGCGGCGGTCGCGACGTAGAACAGCGTCTGACCGCAGGCGATGAGGACAAGACTGCCCTCGACACGCCAGCCCCGCGCCAGAGTCAGGTAGAGAAGCCAGACCAGCCCCCAGCCGCTGATCGCCACGACATAGGGCAGCAACTTGCCCGCCATCGCCGCCCCCACCCCGCCGCTGTCCTTCGCCCAGGCCGACAGCGACTTGTCCTCGAGTTGGCGACCGAGCGCCATCGCGCAGACACAGGCCGCGATCAGATGCAGGACGGCGGGAAAGATCAGCAGCCCCAGAAACCATTCGAAGCTGACCGGCGCATTGCCCAGCGCCGTCGCCTCCACCACCAGACGGCGGACGCGGCTGGCCGGCACGGCGTGGTTCGGCAACTGGCTGGCCGCGATCGTGGGGAGCGCCGCCGTCACCGCATCACCGGCCGCGCGCGCGACCTGCCCGCCGGCGGTCAGGAAGCTGCCATTATAGAGGATGCGGACGACCGGCTCGCGATGCCGGGCGATGCTTTCACCAAGCCCTGCGGGAATGTGCACGAACCCCATGATCGTGCCGGTGCGGACGGCGCGCCCTGCGGCGGCCTCGTCACGGTAGCTGCCGCCGCGGCGGATGAGGGGCGATGCGTCCAGCGCGCGGATGATCGCCCGGCTCGCGCCGCTGCCGTCGCTGTCGACGATGCCGAGCGGCAGTTGGCGAAACGGCCCCTGCCAGAACAGCGCGGCGACGAGGAATATCAGGATGCCGGGCAACAGCGTGATCCCCGCCAGATCCCAGCGATCGCGGCGAAGGTGCCGCATCTCGCGGGCGAGCGCCCGGCGGAAGGCGGTCATTGCGGCCAGTCGAACAGCACGCTCATGCCCGGGCGCAGCTTGGGTATCGCGGATACGGGACGCAGCCGGATCTCGAACGTGCGCACGTCATAGCCCGACGCCTCGCGCGTTGCGCGCCAGATTGCGAAGTCGCCGCGCGGTGCGACGAGATAGACCCTGAAGGCGGCGTCGCGTTGCAGCGCGGGGATATGGCCGTGCAGCACCGATCCGATGCCGATCGCGTGATACCGGTCCTCGCGCAGGTTGAGCGCGACCCAGGGGTGGTCGATGTCGATGACCTGATAGGCAGGGATGACGGGGCTGACGACCTCCCCCGGCCGCACCAGCTTGCGCGCGACCTCTCCCGCGATCGGCGACACCAGCCGCGTTTCGCGCCCGAGGGCGTCGGCGGTGCGCAGCGCAGCCTCGGCGATGCGGACCTGCGCATTGGCGGCCTGTCGGTTCTGCGGCCGCGCACCCGCCAGCGCCTTGGCATATTGCTGGCGGGCAGCCTCCGCATTGCGGGCGCTGCTGTCGCGGGCCGCAGCCGCTTCGTCGCGGCGCTGGGCGGCGACCACGCCCTCGGCATAGAGGTTGGCGGTACGTCGGCTGGTCACGGCCGCCAGATCCGCCGCCGCCTGCGCCGCCTGCCACGTCGCGCGCAGCGACGCGATATCCTCCGCCCGGGCACCCTCGTTGGTTTCGGAGGCGATGGCACGCGCGGCGTCGAGCGCCCCTTGCGCCTGCGCCTGCCCGCCCGCGATCTCGGGGCTGGACAAAGTGGCGAGCAGCGACCCGGGCCGGACCCGCTGCCCCTCTTCCGCAATCAGCCGATCGACGCGGGCGAGCGCCTTCGTCCCGACATTGACCTCATCGGCATCAACCATGCCCTGCAACTGCTCGGGCGCCGGGCGGCTCGCCAGCCACAGGCCCAGCGCGATGACGATCACGACGATCAACCCCACGACGATCGCGAGCGACCGCTTGCCACGCGCTGGCGGGGTGGTGGCTTCGTCGGTCACTGCTCATCCCCCAAACGTCGATCGGCGCGCGCCAGATAGGTGGTGAAGTCGTCGACCCGGTGGCTGGCCGCGAGCAATCCGGCGAGCGCGAGATCATATTCATAGGCCGCCGCGATCCGCTGGCTTTGCGTCGTCGCCAGCACCGCCCGGGCATCGACGAGCGACGAGGACGGCGCCTCCCCTTCCGCGAAGGAGAGCTGCTGCACCCGCAGATTTTCGCGCGCCGCCGCGAGGTTGCTGTCGAGCAGCAGGAAGGACCGCCGCGCCGCCTCGACCAAATTCCAGGCGCGCACGATCTCGCCCGCGACGTCCTTGCGCGCCTGTGCCGCCGCAGCGGCCGCGGCGCGTTCCTGCTCGCGCGCCGCATCCAGCGACTTCTTGCGGTCGAAATTGGACAGCAGCGTGTAGCGCAGGCTGACGCCCGCGACCCAGTCGGGTTCGGTCGGCAGCGCATGGTCGCGGTTCGCATTGTAGCTGCCGAACGCAAAGGCCTGGGGACGGTATCGCGCCTTCGCCAGGTCGACGCCCGCCCGCGCGATGCCGCGTGCGGCGTCAGCACCCTGCGCGCGCGGCGAGGTGTCGATCCCGCCGAGAAAGGTGTCGACCGGCGGCAACGGCGTCGAATTGACGAACAGCGGCGTCAGCGCCGTTATGCCCTGCGTCTGATCGAGCAGCCGCGCCAACGCATCGGCCGCACTCGATTCCTCGAGCTGCGCGCGCAGATAGGCCCGCTCTGCGGCGTCGCGGGCGACCTGGACCTGAAGCACGCGGGCATGTGGGATGACGCCGTTCTGCTCGAGCTTGCGGGCGTCGGAAAGATGGCGATCGAACCCCGCCAGCGTCTCGCGGGTCGAGCGCGTCAGCTGCGATGCCACTTGCCGCCCGAAATAGCTGCGGACCAGTCCGACGCGGGCCAGGTCGCGGCCCCCGGCCTGCTTGGCCCGCGCCACGTCGACGGCGGCATCGGCGCCAGCCTGCACCGCCGGGATCGCTCCACCGGTGTACAGGGGCATGGCTGCGGTCACGGCGGGTCGGAACACCGTGTCGCGCGTCTGATACTGAAGCGTATCGGGAATGGCCCCGAAGATCGTCGGCAGCGCCGCACCAACCCGCTGGACCACCTGTCCGACGATCTGCTGCAGACCGACGGGGAAATTGCCCGGAAGCTGCGACAGGAAGTCGGCGGCGCCGGTCGCCGCATTGTCCCTCGCGCCGGTCAGATCGACGGACAGCGTCTTCTGATAAGCGATGACGCTGGCGGAGGCGCTGACGACCGGGCGGCGGAGACTGCGCGTGGCATCGGCGATCAATTCGCTTGCGCGCACCGCATGGTCCTCGCCGGACAGGCCGGGGGACGCGTCGTCGAGCTTGGCCAGGGCCGCATCGAAGCTGAGCCCCAGCGGCGGCTGCGCCGCATCCGGCGGCACCATGGTCTGGGCCTCCGCCTGCGCGATCACGGCACAGGCGAAGGATGCCAGCAGCGCCAGCCGTGCCGCCGGACGCCGCATCACGCCACCGCCTTGCCGTCGTGCGAACAGGCCCCGCACAGGCCGGTCGTCAGGCGCTCGCTCCGACAGGACTGGTTCCCGCATGCGATCCCCCTCCACCCATGTGCCTGACAGAGCACAAAATGTCGCAGATGTGGACGGTGGTTACAATAGCGTTACGATCGCGACCCGGCGGTCCAGACCGGCTTCCCCGCCACCGGCCCGGGCGACCATTCCGACAGCGGCGGTGTCAACGCCGCGTCAGCAGTACCGGGCGGCTGCCGACCTTGATGCGAAGCAGTTCATACGGTTTCCGGCGCAGGTCGCGGCCGCCATGAAAGCCGGGCTGGCGGTGAAGCTGGTTCGCGGTGAAATAGAGATAGCCATCGGGGCCGATCGACAGGGTATCGGGCCAGCTGATGCGCGGATCGCTGACCAGGGTCGACCATTTGCCGTGATCGAGCACCCGGATCGCATTATGTTCGTAATCACCGGCGAAGACGCGGCCCCGATCGTCCTCGGCAATGCCATCCGACGCGCCTTTGCGCCCCATGCTGCGAACCGCGCGGGCCAGTGCCTCCTCGGACACCGATGGATCGCGCAGCATCGCCGTGGGCACGGCATGGAGCGTGCGGCCCGACAGCGGCCCGTAATAGAGCATGCTGCCATCGGCGCTCAGCGCGATCGCGTCGCTGGCGATGGCGACCGGCGTCGCGGGCCCGCTGGCCGGGCGGTTCATCAGCACCTTGCCGTCGACGACCGGCGTGAAGCCCGGCTCCGGGTTGGTCGTCGCGTGGCCGGACAGGCGGCGGATCGCCCGTCCGCTGGCGATGTCGACGACGATAATGCCACCGACGCCCGCGTTGCTGCTGTCGGTGATGTAAGCGGTGCCCTGCTCCCCCTGCCGCAGGTCGAAGCGCACGTCGTTGAGATAGGTCGTCGGCAGCACGACGCTTGGGGGAAGGACGATCGTCTTGACCACCCGGTTGGTCGCGAGGTCGATCCCTACCAGCTTTGCGCCCCCGGCCTGGGGCGGCGCGAATTTCGGTGCCGCCGTGTCCAGCACCCACAGGCGGTTCGCGCCGTCGGCGACAACGCTTTGCACCGAGATGAAGTGACCCGCCGGGTTGGCGGGATCAGGGCGATTGGTCGCGGCGTCGGGATAGGGCACCGCCTTGCCATCGACCAGCTCGGCGACCGTGAACGGGGCCTCGTCGCCCCATTGCGGGAAGTTGACGAAGATGCGGCCGTTGGGCGCGACGGTCACACCGGTCGGCATCGCGCCATCGAAGGCTGCGACCCGCTCGATCCGGGGAGCCGAAGCCGTATCGCGGGCCGTCGCCCCGACCGTGATCGAGGCGACGGCAGCGGCGGCGAGTAGCAATGTGGCGGATCGTTTCATCGCGTCATCTCCTTCAGGATACGGCCCGCCTCATGCGGCTCGGACCGGAGATATTGTGGCGGCGCCTTGACCGAAGCGCCGAGTGCGGCGGCGGCGTGCCAGGGCCAGCGCGGATTCCACAAGGCGGTGCGCGCGATGGCGATGGCGTCCGCATGCCCGTCCTGCAGAATCTGCTCGGCCTGCTGCGGATCGGTAATCAGGCCGACCGCGATGACAGGCATCGTGACCGCGTCCTTGACAGTTCGGGCCAGCGGCACCTGATAGCCGGGACCGACCGGGATCTGCTGGCGTGGATCGAGGCCGCCGCTCGACACGTGGATGGCGGCGCAGCCACGCCGTTCCAGCGCTTCGGCGAATTGCGCGGTATCCTCCGCCGTCCAGCCGCCCTCGACCCAATCGGTCCCCGACACGCGGACGGTGACGGGCCGGTCGGCGGGAAACGCCGCACGCACCGCGTCGAACACCTCGAGCGGGAACCGCATCCGGTTGGCGAGGCTGCCGCCATAGGCATCCTCGCGATGGTTGGAGAGCGGCGAGAGGAATTCGTGCAGCAGATAGCCGTGCGCGGCATGGATCTGGATCGCCTCGATCCCAAGCCGCGCTGCCCGCCGGGCGGCATCGGCGAAGGCATCGCGAATCCGCGCCAGTCCCGCCTCATCCAGGGCGACGGGCGCATGATCGGTCGCGGCATAGGGCATCGCGCTCGGCGCAACCGTCTGCCAGCCATTCTCCGCATCCGGCGCGATCTGCGCGCCCCCGTGCCACGGCTTGGCACAGCTCGCCTTCCGTCCGGCATGCGCTAGCTGGACGACCAGCGGCACGTCCGACCAGCGGCGCACACTGTCGATCACGCGCCGCATCGCCTCTTCGGTACGGTCGTCGTACAGACCGACATCGCCGTAGGTGATCCGCCCGTCCGGGCTGACCGCAGTGGCTTCGATCGTCAGGGCGCCGGCCCCCGCCATGGCGAGCTGGCCCAGATGAATCTGGTGCCAGTCGGTCATCGCGCCGTCTTCGGCGGAATATTGGCACATCGGCGCGATGACGATGCGGTTGGCGAGGCTGAGCCCGCCGACCGTCAGCGGTTCGAACAGTCGGGCCATCACGCGTCTCCCGTGGAGGGCAGCGACGCCGCAGGATCGGCGGCGCGCAGCATGGTCTGGAGATTCCGCACGATCATGCCGCCTTGTCCTTGAGGGCGTCCATCACGAGTTCCGCCGTACGGGTCGCGCTCGCCGGGTTCTGGCCCGTCACCAGATTGCCGTCACGCAGGGCGAAGGGGGCGAAGTCCGGGCCTGCCTCATGCTGGCCGCCGAGTTCCTTGAGGCGGGTTTCGAGCAGGAAGGGCACGGCCTGGTCCAATCCGACCGCGCGCTCCTCGCTATCGGTGAAGCCCGCGACACGCCGACCGGCGACGAAGGGCGTGCCGTCCGCCTTCTTGGCCGAGACCAGCCCCGCCGGGCCATGGCAGACGGCGGCGACGATCTTGCCCGCGCGGTCGAACCGCTCCACCAGCTGCGCCAGTTCCGCGCTGCCGGGATAATCGAACATCGTGCCGTGGCCGCCGGGCAGGAACAGCGCGTCATAGCCGCTGGGGTCGATGCTGGTGAATACCGGCGTATCGGCAACCTCGGCCTTCAGCGCCTCGTCCTTCAGATAGCGTTCGACCGAGGCATCGTTCTCGCCGTCCGCATTGACGCTGCGCTGGTCGACCGGCACCGCGCCGCCCTTGATCGAGGCGAGCGTCACGTCGGCACCGGCATCGCGGAAGACGTAATAGGGGGTGGTCAGCTCTTCCAGCCAGACGCCGGTCGGTTCGGTTCCCGGGGTCATGCGATCGGCGGACGTGGTCACCATGAGGATACGGGTCATCGTCAAAACTCCTGCTGCGTGGACGTCGCGAACGCTGGGTGCCCGCCGCCGCACCTGCGACAACGAGGCCATAGGGCTGTGCGATCCGGCAGCGGCGACCGGGCGTTCGTTTCCGTCCTTGTGCACAGTCAGATAAGCTTCTGCCGACATCAGCAAATCCAAGCGGAATGGCGATCGGCCATAAGACAGGTTATGGAAACCCCATGTCCCTGTTGCAGTTGCGCACCTTTGTCGAAGTCTATCGCCGCCGCTCGCTGAGCGACGCGGCCCGCGCGATCGGCATCACCCAGCCCGCCGCGTCGCAGCATATCGCCTCGCTCGAGGCGCAGCTCGGCCACCCCCTGTTCGATCGCCATTCGCGCGGTGTGCGTGCCACGGCAATCGCCGACGATCTGGCTGCGGCGATCGGCGACAGCCTCGATACAGCAGAAACGGCCCTCGCCACGGCGCGGGCGCGATCCTCGCGGATGTCCGGTACGGTGCATATCGCCGCGCCATCGGATCTGCTGGGCGAGATGATCACCCCCCGGCTGGGGCCGCTGCTCGACGCGGGCCTCGACCTGCGCCTCCACATCGGCGGGCGCGACGCGCTGTACAGCCTGTTGCTGGAGGACAAGGTGCATCTGGCCGTGACGGCATCGCAGCCGGACGACCCCCGGCTCGCCTTTCACCGGCTCGGCGATGAGGATTTGCGCGCCGTCGCCGCGCCGGTGGTGATCGAGCGGATGGCGGGCCAACCGCTGGCCGATGCGCTGACACGCATACCGCATCTGGCGTACGATCTCGACCGGCCGCTGTTGCGCGCCTGGCTTGAGGCCAACCGGATTGCGCTGGCCGGTCAGCCTGCCCTGACCGCTCCCGACCTTCGCGTGCTGCGATCTGGGTTGTGCGCGGGGCTCGGCTGGACGGTCCTGCCCGGTTATCTGACCCATGCGCAGCGGGCCGACTGCACGCTCGTCGAGATACCCGCGCCGATCAGGGTGCCGCGAAACACCTTCTACCTCGTCTGGGCGCGTTCGTCGCTGCGGCACCCCCGCGTTGCGCTGGCGCGCGATGCGTTGATCGCCGCGCTTAGGATTTGAGGTCAAATCGACACGACATCGTGGGGCTCGCTTCTCAGCTTATGGATAGCAGCCTCGATTGACGTGACAATTCGTCGATGGACCCCGAGCGCGGATTGGCGTTGATCCCCGCATACGTCAGCGCACGCAAAAACCGCCGATTCCTGCCCGTTTACATCAATTCTCGAATGGTACGGATATGGCCCAAAAAGGCCAAAGTGGCGGAGAGGGAGGGATTCGAACCCTCGGTGCCCGTAAAGGCACGCCGCATTTCGAGTGCGGTACAATCGACCACTCTGCCACCTCTCCGCAGAAGACGTCTTTGGCAGGTCGGTGAGACCCGCAATCCGTCGGTCGAGGGCGGGCCTTTAGCGGCTCGGTTTTCCGGTGGCAAGCGCCGTTGTGCTTGTGCAGCGCGGAAAGACGATTAAATTATGGGCATGCCCCGTCATGACCCTATCGGCACCCTGCCCGCGCAGGGGCGCCCCAATGTCGTCGAGATCGATGCGCCCGCGATCGCGCATGCGCGCTTCTCGATCGGCGATGTCGTGCGGCACCGCCTGTTCGATTTCCGCGGCGTGATCTTCGACGTCGATCCGGTCTTCGCCAATACCGAAGAATGGTATGAGGCAATCCCGGAAGCGGTGCGCCCGCGCAAGGATCAGCCCTTCTACCACCTGCTCGCCGAGAATGTGGACTCGAGCTACGTCGCCTATGTCAGCCAGCAGAATCTGGTCGTCGACGACAGCGACGAGCCGGTCGACCATCCGGCGATCGCCGGCCTGTTCGACGATTTCACCGACGGGCGCTACGCGCTGCGCCGCGAACACCGTCACTGATCGGTCTGCGGGAGGGACGCCGTAGCGCCCCTCCGCGTCTCCTTAGAAGTTGATCGCCGCGCGCGCGTACAGGAAGCGCCCGTTGAAGCCGAATGGCGAGAAGTTGCTGTACGGCAGGAACTGATAGGTCGTCGGATAGCTGCCGCCGACGCTCGCCGGGCGCAGGCCGAACGGCCGGCGATCGGGATAGACGTCGAAGGCATTGTCCACGCCCAGCGTCAGCTGCACGCCCTGATATTCGTAGCTCAGCGAGAAATCGGTGATCCACTTCGGGCGCAGTACCTGATCGTCCGGGCCGAGCAGCGTCAGGCTGGTCGCATCGCTGATCGGCGCGGTCGTTTCGGGCGAGATCACCGAACCATAGCGCGTCGTCCGCGCCGACACGCCGATGCCGGCGATCTTGCCGTCGGTCGCCAGCACCACCTTTGTACGCGGCTGGCCCCGTTCGAACCGGAAGCCCTCGACGCGTCCGAACAGGACGAGGCCGGGGATCTGTGCCAGCGACCCCAGCGTGTTCAGCCGCTTGTCGATCTGGTTCTTCGTGTAGTTATACGCCGCCGAGAAATTCCAGGCGCCCAGGCCGCCCAGATTGGCGCGATAGGTCGCAACCGCATCGACGCCCTGCGTGGTCGTATCCAGGCCGTTGATGAAGAAGCGCGCCGCGCCGACGGTGTTGAAGCCGTTCGCCACCAGCACCTGCTGCACCGCGGCATTCTGCGCCGCCGTGCCGACGCCCGCCGCACCCAGATTTTCGGACAGCACGATGCGGTCGCGAATCTTGATATGGAAATAGTCGACAGTCAGATTGAACCCACGGAACGGATTGAGCGTCGCACCGCCCGACAGGTTGACCGACTTTTCGGGCTTGAGCGGCTGCGAGCCAAGCGCGCGTGCCACCGGGCTGTTCACGGCGACGGTCGACACGTCCACGGGCACGCCCGACAGGAAGTTGGTCGAGGTGGTGGTGAAATATTGCTGGTGCAGCGACGGCGCACGGAAGCCGTTCGACACCGATCCGCGCAATGCGAACCCATCGGTCAGTTCATAGCGCAGCGCCAGCTTGCCGTTCACCGTATCGCCGAAGTCGCTGTAATGTTCGTAGCGACCCGCCGCGGTTGCGGTGAAGCCGGTGAACAGGTCGGCGTCGAACTCCAGATAGCCGGCATAGCTGTTGCGGTTGACGTTGGTGCGGGCCGAGGCCGGCAGGCCGCCGAAGCCCTGCGCACCCGCCGCCGCGGTACGGCCGGGGAAGGAGCAGCTGCCGGTCGCCGCGGCGCCCCCGCCGTACACGCCACCCAGTGTGGTGCAGTTCGCCGCCGTGGTGGTCCGCGTCGCCTGGAAGAACGGGCCCGTCTGGTACGACTGCGGATCGCCGGGGCGGATCTGGAAGATTTCGTGGCGATATTCACCGCCGAAGGCGAAGGTCAGCGGACCCGCCAGCCCGACGTCGAACTGGCGCGACAGGTCGGCATTGGCCAGGATCTGCGAGAAGGCGAGACCGCCGGCATCGAACGAGCGCTGGCTCTGCGGACCGAAGGAGACGTTGACGCTATTTTCGGTCCGGTAGCTCAGCTCGTTGCGGCCGAAGCCGAGCGAGAAGTCGCCCTTGAAGCCCGCGACATCGGCCCGGATGCCGCTGGTCGCCGACAGATCGTCGATGCTCGACTGAATCTTGGGCAAATAGCCGTCCGGCGTCAGGCCAACGAAATTGGCGTTGGTCGGCGTCGTGCCGGGCGTGATCGCCGAGAAGTCGCGGTTGGTCGCCGCCGACTGCTGGCGGAAGTTCGCCGCCGACAGGCCGTCGCGATGGCCATAGGTGAAGAAGGCGTAGAAGTCGGCCGAACCCAGTGGCTGGCCCATGTTGATGAGGAAGTTGAAGTCCTGTGTCTTCGCATCGCCATAGCGGAAGTCGAGGCGGTTGAAGCTCGCTTCGCGCGAATCGAACGTGGTCGACGACGGACGGATGTAGTTGGGCCGCAGATCGTAGCCCTGGCGGTTGGTGAAGTCGCGGTCGCGATATTCGCCGGTGAAGTTGAAGAAGCCGCCGTTACCGATCGGCAGGCCGACGTTGACGCCATAGGTCAGCATCGCACCGTCGCGCGCCTTGCGCTCGCCGTTGCTTTTCGCCTGAAGGTAGCGCGAGTCGGTCGGGTCGAGCGACGGGGAATTACCGAGCAGGCCGTTGAAATTGGCCACCCCGTCCAGCGTCGTCACATATTTGCCGTAGCTCACCTGCGCGCGGCCGCCTTCGCTCGCGGTCTTGAGCTGGACGTTGATCACGCCCGCGATCGCATCCGAGCCATATTGCGAGGACGCGCCGTCGCGCAGCACCTCGACCCGCTGGATCGCGAGCGCGGGGATCATGTTCATGTCGACCGCCGCCGAACCGCGCCCGACGGTGCCGTTGATGTTGAGCAACGCCGACACGTGGCGGCGCTTGCCGTTGAGCAACACCAGCGTCTGGTCGGGGTTGAGGCCGCGCAGCGTCGCGGGCCGCGTCACGTCGGAGCCGTCGGCGATCGAGGGCTGCGGGAAGTTGAACGAGGGGACCAGCTGGTTCAGCGTCTTGTTGAGCTCGCCGGTGCCTGACGCCTGCAGCGCGCTGCCCGAAATGACGTCGATCGGCACGGGGCTGTCGATCGCGGTCCGGTTGGCGACGCGGCTGCCGATGACGACGATCTGGTTGGCCGCTTCATCGCTTTGCGCCGACGTATCGGCCGTCGCTTCCTGGCTGGGCGCCGACTGCACCGCCTGCGCCCAGGCGGGTGCGGCGAAGACCGCCAGGGATGCCGGCACGGCGACGCCGGCAAGCAAGATTGCGCGCTTCATGATATTCCCCTGTTTCGCGCGGCTTAGTTACCGTCACGATCGACGACACTTTATGTCGCGCTGAGGGCCGGGCAAGTCATCGTCACAGACCTTTCATACGTTTGTCATACCGCTGTTGCTGCGCCGCCACATGATGAATGTCGGCGCGCCCCGCTTCAAAGGTTGACAGAAGCCTGCACATTCCTTAGCTGCCGCCGCTCATCCCGCCGGGTCTCCCTGTGCGGGCACATGTTTTTTGGGAAGTGACTAGAGCCATGTTCGCAGTCGTGCGCACGGGCGGCAAGCAGTATCGCGTCGCCGCCGGAGACAAGATCGTCGTCGAGAAGCTGGACGGCGAAGCCGGCGCATCGATCACGCTGGGTGATGTCCTGCTCGCGGGCGAAGGCTCGGAGCTGAAGAGCGTCGAGGGTCTGACCGTCGCCGCCGAGATCGTCGCACAGGCGAAGGGCGAGAAGGTCATCGTCTTCAAGAAGCGCCGCCGTCACAATTATCGCCGCAAGAACGGCCATCGCCAGAACCACACGATCCTCAAGATCGTTTCGGTCGGCTGAGCCCAGCGCGAACAGGAGTAGAGCAGCATGGCACATAAGAAAGCAGGCGGTTCGTCGCGCAACGGTCGTGATTCGGCCGGCCGTCGTCTTGGCGTGAAGAAGTTCGGCGGTCAGGAAGCGATCGCGGGCAACATCCTCGTGCGTCAGCGCGGCACCAAGTTCTATCCGGGCGCCAACGTGGGCATGGGCAAGGACCATACCCTGTTCGCGCTCGTCGATGGCCGCGTGGCGTTCCACGAAGGCAAGCTCGGCCGTAAATTCTGCTCGGTGCAGATTATGGCGGAAGCCGCAGAATAACGGGCAACCAGCCGGGTTGCCCACCAGGGTGACCCGGTCGCATCTTCCACAAGATGCCAACCAAACAAGGGAGACGGGTCACCCCGGCTCCCTTTTTTCTTGCTCCCCGACCCCGACTGTCCCTGCCGCGTCACAGGCGCGTGGCAGCGGCGTGGCCAAGGAGAGAGCAGGAATGTTCGCGAGAACCAACAGATTGACGCTCCGGCCGGCGTGGCCGGAGGATGCGGCCGAGCTGGCCGCGGCGATCGATCACGAAGCGGTCACCCGGATGCTGAGCCGGGTCCCCTACCCCTACACCCTGTCCGATGCAGAGGCGTTTTGCGCCCGTCCCCATGCACCCGATGATGCACGGATGCTGATCGTCAGCCATGATCTTGCATGGCCCGATGGCGCCCCGGCCATCGTCGGCGGCATTGGCATTTCGGAAATGGATGGCCAGCCCAACCTTGGCTACTGGCTCACCCCCGCCGCCTGGGGGCGCGGCTATGCGACCGAGGCGGGCCATGCCGTCATCGCGATGGCGCGGCACGCGCTGGGTCTGCGGCGCATCGCCGGCTGGCATTTCGCCGACAATCCCGCATCGGGCGCCGTCCTGCGCAAGCTCGGCTTCCGGCCGACCGGGCAGACGGCCGTCAAGCCATCGCTGGGCCGGACCGAACCGGCGCCGTCGATCGCCTACACGCTCGATCTGGACGCGGCAGAAGAGGATCACCCGGCACTGCGTATCGCGGCGTGAACGGGGGGCGTGCCGCGACTCGCCGGCCCGTCACCTCGTTACGCCGATGCACTACCGGCTGGCCCCGCCTCCACCGTCACCCCGGACTTGATCCGGGGCGACGAGATATTTGGTGCGATCGAAGGCCGACGATCGAATATTTGCACGTTGGAATGCGTGAGGAGGACCAGCCATCGCCGCGTGGGAGCGGCCTGCCCTCTTCCATCTCGTCATTCCCGCGCAGGCGGGAATCCAGACTGGCTGACGGTGCAGGGGCTCAGACGCGTTAGCGGTTATGGATTCCCGCCTGCGTGGGAATGACGGAACAGAGAAAGGTGCCCCCCGCCCCTCAATGCTTCTCCGCGACCCGCGTCAGCTTGCGGATGAAGCCGATCAGCCCGGTCTGGCGCGAGCGCTTCAGGCGTTCGGCCGCGAGGATCGTCTTCACGCCGCGGAAGCATTCCTCGACGTCGTCATTGACCAGGACATAGTCATAGCCGTCCCAGTGGCTCACCTCGTTGGCGGCGCGTGCCATGCGCGCGTCAATCACCTCGGCCGAATCGGTGTTCCGATTCGTCAGCCGCGCGCGCAATTCCTCCATCGAGGGTGGGAAGATGAACACGCGTACCACGTCGCCGCCGGCGATCTGGAATAGCTGTTGTGCGCCCTGCCAGTCGATGTCGAACAGCACGTCCTTGCCCGCGGCCAGCATCGCTTCCACCTGCGCGCGCGGCGTGCCGTAGCGGTGGCCGAAGACATGCGCCCATTCCAGGAATTCGTCGTCCGCCACCATGCGGCGAAATTCCTCAAGGCCGACAAAGTGATAGTCCTTGCCGTCGGTCTCACCCGGACGAATGCCGCGCGTCGTAGCCGACACCGACATCTCGAGGCCGGGCTCATCCGCGAGCAATTTGCGCGCGATGGTGGACTTGCCGGCGCCCGAAGGCGAGGACAGAACGAACAACATGCCGCGGCGGCGGAAGTTGTGCGGATCATTGGGGGAGGAGGACGGCATGCGCGCTACTGGCGTAGCCGCGGGCCGGGCGTCAAGCGTGGGCGCGTGGTTGGCGGCGAAAAGTGGCTGGCTGATCGCCGCCGTGCTAGTGCTGACTGCGACGACATTGTTCGTCATGGGCCGCTCGCCGATCTGCCCCTGCGGCCGAATCGCGCTGTGGCATGGGGCGGTGCAATCCGACCAGAACAGCCAGCAGATCGCCGATTGGTACAGCCTCAGCCATATCGTCCACGGCCTGCTCTTCTATGCGGCGGGCTGGCTGGCGCTAGGTCGCTGGCCATGGACCGCCCGGCTCGTTCTGGCCGTGGCGATCGAATCGGGTTGGGAAATCCTCGAAAACTCGCCGCTCATTATCGATCGCTATCGCAGCGTGACGATGGCCTGGGGCTATAGCGGCGACAGCATCCTCAATTCGCTCAGCGACATCGGCTGCATGATGCTGGGGTTCGCGATCGCACGGCGACTGCCCTGGTGGGCGAGCGCGGTGCTGGTCGTGCTGCTGGAACTGGTGGCATTGGTCGCGATCCGCGACAATCTGACACTCAACCTCATCATGCTGATCGCGCCGGTCGAGGCGATCCGGCAGTGGCAGATGGGTTAGCGGCAGCCCGTATGAAGCGTGACCCCTGCGATATCGCCGGGGCCACACCAACCCTCGATCAGATCTGGCCGCGCGCCGCCTTGCGACGATCATAGGCCTTCTTGGCGACATAGCCGCCGCCCAGGATCATGCCGAGCGGCCCCATGCGCCGCATCGCGCCCATCGCCAGCGCGCCGATCGCCGCGCCCTTCAGGCCGCTGTCGCCGTTGCGGCGCTCGACTTCGCGACCCACCAATGCACCGATAATCTTGCCGATCATGCTTCCACCTTTCCGAAAATCTGATCCTTCAGCTGCTCGGCGCCACGCAGCACCGCCCAGCCGACCGCGTAGGTTACCGCCAGCGGGAGCACGACCTTCAGCACGTTCGCGGTGACGGCGCCGATGATCGCGCCGTCTGCGACGCTGTCGTCATCGCCCGAGATCGAATCGATTGCCGCGCCGATCAGCGCGCCCGTGGTCGTCGTACTCACGCCATGCCCTTCGTGGTTGTTACGCCCCCAGCAAGCGCGCGAACCACGGGGAAGTTCCGCGGCGGACCCGTCCGGCCGCTCAGCGACCGATCATCGTCTCCGGACGCACGAGCCGGTCGAACGTCTCGGCATCGACCAGCCCCAGTTCCAGCCCGGCCTCCTTCAGCGTCTGGCCGTGCTGATGGGCGTGCTTCGCGATCTTGGCGGCATTGTCATAGCCGATCTCGGGCGCCAGCGCCGTCACCAGCATCAGCGACCGGTCGAGCAGTTCGGCGATACGCGCGCGATTGGCGGTCATCCCCTCCACCGTCCGTTCGGCGAAGCTGGTCATACCGACGCTGAGCAACGCGATCGAGCGCAGCACGTTGGCGCCGATCAGCGGCTTGAAGACATTGAGCTCCATATGGCCCTGCAGGCCGCCGACGGTGACGGCGACATTGTTGCCCATCACCTGCGCCGCGACCATGGTCAGCATCTCGGCCTGCGTCGGATTGACCTTGCCCGGCATGATCGAGCTGCCCGGTTCGTTGGCGGGCAGTTCCAGCTCGCCCAGGCCCGACCGCGGGCCGGAGCCGAGCAGCCGGATATCGTTGGCGATCTTGGTCAGCGCCACCGCGAGCACGTTAAGCGCGCCGTGCAGATCGACCAGGCCGTCGTTGCTGGCCAGCGCCTCGAACTTGTTCGGCGCGGTGACGAACGGCAGGCCAGTGAGGCCGGCGATCTCCGCCGCCACCTCTTCCGCAAAGCCGCCGGGCGCGTTCAGGCCGGTGCCGACCGCCGTGCCGCCCTGCGCCAGCGGCATGATGTTGCGGTCCAATGTGCCGGCGATCCGGTCGCGCGCATTGGCGATCTGCTGCGCATAGCCCGAAAACTCCTGCCCCAGCGTCAGCGGCGTCGCGTCCTGCAAATGCGTGCGGCCGATCTTCACCAGATCGCGCCATTCGACCGCCTTGGCGTCGAGTGCCGCATGCAGCCGGTCGAGCGCCGGGTAGAGCTGCTGCGTCACCGCCAGTGCGGCGGCGACGTGCAGTGCGGTGGGGAAGCTGTCGTTCGAGGACTGGCCGCGGTTGACGTCGTCATTGGGGTGGACGGGCGTCTTGCCACCGCGCGTGCCTGCCAGCGCCTCGTTGGCGTGGCCGGCAATCACCTCGTTGACGTTCATGTTCGATTGCGTGCCGCTGCCCGTCTGCCAGACGACGAGCGGGAACTGGTCATCGAGGTCGCCCGCGACGATCGCCGCCGCCGCTGCCTCGATCGCATCGGCCTTGTGCGCGTCCAGCCCGTGCCGCCGGTTCACGCGCGCCGCCGCCTGCTTCACGATGGCGAGCGCGTGGGCGATCTCCACCGGCATCCGCTCGCGTGGGCCGAAGGGGAAATTCTCCAGGCTGCGTTCGGTCTGGGCGCCCCAATAGGCGTCGGCGGGAACCTCGATCAGTCCGATCGAATCGGTTTCGGTGCGCGTGGTCATGCTGCTCCAATTCGTCAGACAAGCGCTTGTTTCAAGACAGGGGCTGTGCCAATTTTGCGACATGCTGTTCCTTGCCCTGATCGCGCAGGCCGCAATCGCTGCCGGCCCCTGCCATTACGACCGCACCGCGATGCTGGCGCTCGATCAGGCGGCGTTCGATCAGGACATGACCGGCGGCTGGCGCAAGCTGGAACAGGACGGTTGCGAGGCAGAGGCCGCCGACCTGATCCGCGACTGGCGGATCGCGCACAAGGCGCAGGATAGCATCCTGTTCTGGCACGAGGGGCAGCTGCGCGCCGACATCGGCCAGACCGCGCAGGCGATCGCGCTCTTCCGTCAGTCGTACAAGCCGGCGGCGAAGGACCGCGTCGGCTGGAACCATTATGTCGACGGCACGATCGCCTTCCTTGATCGCGACCGCACCGCGTTCGATGCCGCCCGAGCGCGCCTCGCGGCCTTGCCGCAGCCGGCCGGGTTCACGTTCAACGGCCCGGACGGCAAGCCGCTGCCGATCCGCTGGCCGCTCAACATGAACGTGTTCGAAGGCTTCGACCGGTGCTGGGGCCAGCCCTATAAGGCGGCCTATGCCTGCGCGACGCCGATGCGGGTCGTCCAGGTTCCCGACCGGAAATAGCGTTCGGGCGAACGGCCGGAGACGCGCCGGCGATGCGTCAGGCCCGGGGCGTCAGGCCCAGTGCGTCAGGCCCGCAGCGTCATATGCGGGGCGACCTCCCCCAGCAGCTGCGCGACCGTTTCAATGTCGTCGCGCGCCGCGATAGCGATCGTCGATCCGTCGCTGCCGTCTTCCAGCGAGATGATGGCATAGCCGGCTTCGGCAAGGCTGGCGGGATCGATCGTGTCCACCGATCGCACCCGTGCTGCCGCGAGCCGCTGCCGGGCGATCTCCTGGACAAGCTCGTCGACCGTCTCTTCCTTCCAGTCGACCAGCGCGACCCACCCCTCTTCGCTGAGCAGTTCGAGGAAGGAATCGATTCGCATCGACTCCGACGTATCCTCCTGATCGACGAAAAAGCCCTCGCGCAACCGCCGCCGCGCGCTGGCGAGCGACCGGCCGGACAGTCGATGGTACAGCTCGGCGAACTGCCGTTGCCACAGCGGGGTCCGTGGACCCGGCTCCGTCGGGGTGACATCGGGCAGGACCTGCTCGGCCCAGGTCATCAGCGCGGACAGGAATTTTTCCTGCCGGACGGTCAGCTCGTCGGTCTCGCGTCGCCCTTCGAGATGGTGCAGCACGACGACGGGCTCGCGGCCGAACGGGAAGCCGATCCGGAACCGGGCATGCAGCAACGCCCGACCCGTCACGTCGGATCGCAGCCCCACCTTCAGGCGCAGCTCTGCTTTGCCCCGCTTGCGCGAACAGTCGGCGAAACGCCCCGTGTCCTGCGCCTTCAACGACTTCCCAACCGGACAATGGCCGATCAGGGCGAGCACCCGACGCGCATAGCGATCGGCGAGGTCGGACGGAGCGTCGGTCATTGCGGCGGGACGATCGCGCCGACATCGTCGGCGACGGCACGGCTCGCATCCGCCGCCATGCCCGACGCCCGACGCGCGACCGCCAGGAATTCCGCTTCCGACACGGGGGCATAGTTGCAGCCGACGAACAGGCTGTCGGCGGGCGGCGGCGGCGGTGCCTTTGCCCCGAACGCCTTGGCCAGCAGCGCGGCGGTGGCATTGCCCGTCGGCGCGAACGCCCCCAGCATCGGGCCGCGCTTGGGATCGACGAAGCGATAATATTGCTCGGTGATCGCAATCGGCGCGCGCTTCAGCCCATGCGCCGCGATAAACGCCTCGGCGACCTTGCGCGGCCACAGCGTCACGATCCAATTGTTGAGGAAATAAACGCGATCGACGCGCTGTCCCATCAGCGACGCGGGCGTCGTCAGCGTATAGCCTTCGATGCCCAGCATGCCCTCGGTCGCCGTGTCGGGGGCGCCCTCCTTCATCCAGGCGGGGATTTTCGGGTCGAGGAACAGCCCGTTGGCAAAGGCCTCCAGCGCGTCGCGCGACCGGCAGGATAGCGCATCGCTCAAAAGCTCCGGCGTCAGCGCGGCCGGTGCGTCGGCCGGCACGGGCTTAGCCTGCGCCGCGGCAGACGGCGGCAGGGACAGCGTCAGCACGAGCGGCAGAACGAAGGACATGCGGCGGATCATGACGCGTGTCTGCCAGCAGAGGCGAACGGGATCAATGGTCAGAATCGGACAGGCTTGACCCGCATCCCGCGCGCCGTCACCTGTCGGGGACATGAGAGTGATCCTGTCCCTGACGCTGGCCTTCGTCCTCGCCCTGGCGGGGACCGGCGTCGCGAGGGCGATCGACCCCGGCGTGTTTGGCTCCTGCTTCGAAGGGGCGTGCGGCTATGCGGCGATGCTCGTCGCGCTGCTCGGCACTTTGCTCCTCGCGCCCGTCGTGTGGATCGGGCTGGGCTGCGCAGGGCCGCTCAGCCGGCTGTTGCTCGGCGCGATCCTATTCGCGCTGCTTGGTTGGTTTCTTCTGACGCCGCTGCTCTGGATCGCCGGCCTCGCCGCCTTCGCTTATGCCATCGTCCGGTCGATCCGCCGCGCCCGTGCGGAAGGGCGCGCAACCCGCGACCTGTTCATCATACCCCGGACCTAGACCGAACGCCGCTCAGATGGCGGTCGCCCGCTCTACGCGCAGCCCCATCGTGCCGGCCAGCGCCAGCAGCCGGTCCGTATCCGATCGGCGGACGATGACGACGTGCAGATTGTCGTCGAGACCGTTGTGCCACGACACCACTTCCCATGCGGTCGGCCGCGCGAGCAATTGCGCGTCGAGCCACGCAAAATAGTCCTTCGAGCGCACCTTTTCCTGATCCTCGCGATAGGGGAACGGCGGCAGCGGCTCGGCGAATTCGTCGCTGATCAGCTCGTGCAGCTCATCGATCTTGTCGCCGATCAGGAAGAACTCGCCCAGCGTCATCTCGACCACCAGCTGCCGGATCTCCTCGGGATCGTAATCGCGCAGCCAGTCTTCGGGGTCGGTCACCGCCGCGTCCACTTCCGCCGCCTTCTCACGCACGGCGTCGTCGTCCAGCGCCCCGGCGCTGAGCAGCCTGACGATCTCGGTGTACATTGCGCCTGCTCCTGCCGTCGAACCTCAGGCAGGCATAAAAGCGTCCGTTCCGGATGGAAAGCAGCTATCGCGATGCGGGCCGTCCGCGACCGGCAGCGATGGTGACCCCGGCGCGATTCGAACGCGCGACCTACAGATTAGGAATCTGGCGCTCTATCCTGCTGAGCTACGGGGCCACTGCCTCGCCTGATACCGGTGCGCGAGCGCAGGGTCCAGCCCGTCAGTTCGCCTCTTCGGGTGGCCGCACGGGCAGCGGCAACGGCGCGATCGGCACGCCCTCCTCCACCAGTGCCTTCGCCTCGGCGAGGCTCGCCTGGCCATGGATCGCGCTCACCGTCTCCTCGCCGTCGTGCATCGCCCGCGCCCGCGTCGCGAAGTCGCGCCCGACCCATTGCGATCCCTCCAGCGCCTTGGCCTGCAGGCCCGCCAGCTCGCGCAGCGCCGCCTTCACGACATCGGGCGACGGCGCCGCCTCGCGCGTGTTGCCCTTGGCCGGAATGCCCGGCGCCATCACCGCCTTGCCCACCCCGGTCGTGCCGCACATCGGGCAGACGACATGACCCGCGGATCGCTGCGTTTCATAGGCTGCGCTCGACTGGAACCACGCCTCGAACACATGGCCGCCGTCGCAGCGCAGGTCGAAGACGATCACGCCCGGACCACCGGCGGAATGGGCCGATGATGCTGCAGCACCGGCATGCGCGCCCGCACATCGGCGACGCGCGCCGGATCGACCTCGGCAAAGCCCAGCCCACGCGCCTCGCCCATGTCGAGCAGCACGTCGCCCCAGGGATCGACGACCAGCGAATGGCCATAGGTCGCGCGACCGTCCGCATGCGCCCCCGCCTGCGCCGCAGCGACGACGAAACACCCCGTCTCGATCGCGCGGGCGCGCAGCAGCGCGTGCCAATGCGCCGCGCCGGTCGGACGCGTAAAGGCCGCCGGGATCGACAGCATTGTCGCACCCGCCTGCGCCAGCGAGGCATACAGGCCCGCGAACCGCAGATCGTAACAGATCGACAGCCCCATGCCGCCCAGCGGCGTATCGACCACCATGGCGGTGTCGCCCGGCGCATAGCTCGCCGATTCGCGCCAGCTCTCGCCCGTCGGCAGATCCGCGTCGAACAGGTGAAGCTTGTCGTAGCGCGCGCGGATCGCGCCCGTGTCGTCGATCACGAAGCTGCGATTGGCGAGCCGCCCGTCGTCACGCCGGATCGCCAGCGACCCCAATTGCACCCAGAGCCCCGCCTTCGCCGCCGCTTCGCGCACCGTTGCCAGCACGGGGTCGTCGCCCTCGGCACGCATCGACGCGGCCGCCCGCGCGCGATCGCGATCCAGCAGGCCCGCCATCTCGGGCGCGAAGACCATGCCCGCGCCGTTCGCCTTGGCCGCGGCGATGCCGTGGCGCAGGTCCGCGGCGTTGACGGCGGGGTCGATCCCGCTCGTCATCTGCAACAGCGCGATCAGCACGGGGGTGACGTCAGCCGGCGAGCAGCGGATCGAGCCCGCCGCGCGCATCGAGCGCCGCCAGATCGTCCGACCCGCCGATATGCGCGCCATCGATGAACACCTGCGGCACGGTGGTGCGCCCGTTGGCGCGCTGGATCATCTCCTGCCGCTGCGGGCCGCCCATCGTGATGTCATATTCCACCGGCTCGACGCCCTTGTCGGCCAGCAGCCGCATCGCGCGCGAGCAATAGGGGCAGAATGCCTTGGTGTAGATTTCGACCTTTGCCATGCCCGTGGAGGTGTGATGCGGCGGCGGTCTTGTCAATCGTCGCTCTCCGCGATCACCCGCGCCCAGCACAGGATCGTCACCGATGCCGCCCTCGCGCGCAGCAGCACCGCGGTGCAGGCGTCCGTCGTCGCGCCGCTAGTATAGACGTCGTCGACCAGCCCGACATGCAGCCCGCGCACCCGCGCCGGGTCGGGCACCTCAAAGGCCCCCTTCACCGCCCGCGCCCGCGCCTTGCGCCCCATGCCGCGCAGCGCCGCGGTCCGCCGCCGCCGGGTCAGCGCAAAGGGATCATGCCGCAGCCCCGTCTCGCGCGCCAGCGCCGCCGCGATCAGCCCGGCCTGGTTGTAGCCGCGCGACCACAGCCGCCAGCGATGCAGCGGCACCGGCACCAGCAGGTCGATGTCCGCGGGCACCAGCGGCGCGATCCGCTGCGCCATCGTCGTCGCGATCCCCATCCGCCCGCCATATTTCAACCGCAACGCCAGCTGCCGTGCGATCGGACCATAAGCGACCGCCGCCCGCACCCCGCGGTGACGCGGCGGATCGGCAAGGCAGGCCGCGCACTGCACGCCTTCCCCCATCGCATGCGTGAAGGGCAGCTTACAGGTCGCGCACCACGGCGGCCCGATCAGGTGCAGGCTGCTCCAGCAGGCGGCGCAGAAGCGATGGTCCGCCGCCACCGGCTCGCCGCATCCCGGACAGCGCGGCGGCAGCGCCTGCGCCACCAATATGCCGACGCCGCCCGCCAACCCCTTCCAGGCAGACGCGGCGATGCGTGGCGCAAATCGGCTCATGCCCGCTTGTCGCCCGGCCGTCCGAAAGGCACAAGCCGGCGCGTGACCAGTCCCGCCCCCAATGCCATTTTCGACGCCGCGGCCCGCCGTCGCCGCCGCGACCGCGCCGCCGCGGGCGACTATGCCGCCCACGCCTTCCTGCGCGACACGATGGTCGACGGGCTGCTCGAACGCCTCGCCGCGGTGAAGCGCGATTTTGCCGACGTGCTCGATGTCGGCGCCAGCGACACCGCGCTCATGGTGCCCGGCGCACGGGTGGCGCGGATGGACCCCGGTTTCGCCTTCGCGCGCGCCAGCGGCGGGGTGCAGGCGGACGAAGACCGCCTGCCCTTCGCCGATGCCAGTTTTGATGCAGTGCTCAGCGCCGGCGTGCTCGATCAGGTCAACGATTTGCCCGGCGCTTTGTCGCTCATTCGCCGCACGTTGCGGCCCGATGGCGTGTTCCTGGGCGCGTTCCTCGGCGCCGGCAGCCTGCCCGCGCTCCGCGCCGCGTTCCGCGCGGCGGAAGGCGACCGACCCGCCCCCCGCCTGCACCCGCAGATCGACGTCCGCTCGGCGGGCGACCTGCTCGTCCGCGCCGGACTGACCCTGCCGGTCGCCGACGTCGAGACGCTCGACGTGCGCTATGCCAGCTTCGGCCGGCTGCTCGACGATCTGCGCGGCAGTGCGCTGGGCAATATCCTGACCGCGCGCACCGGCATGACGCGCGGCACGCTCGCCCGCGCCGCCGCCGCCTTCGCCGAAGCGGCGGGGCCGGACGGGCGGACGACGGAGCGCTTCTCGATCGTCTTCCTCACCGGCTGGGCCCCCGACGCGTCGCAGCCCCAACCCGCCCGCCGCGGCAGCGCCACCGCCAGCCTCGCAGCGGCGTTGAAGACGCCGTAAACCTCTTAAGCTCCGTCACCCCGGACTTGATCCGGGGTGACGGAAGCAAGTACGCCTACCGCCCCCGCTCGATCTCGCAGCCCACCGCCGCGTCGGGGTACACATCAAGCTTCATCGAGCGCACGCGCACCTGCCGCACGCGCGGATCGGCGAGGCACAGCGCCGCCACCGCCTCGACCAGCGTCTCCTGCAACGCAAAGCCCGGCCCATCGGCCAGCCGCCGGATACCGTCGCGCACGAAGTCGTAATCGAGCACGTCCTCGATCCGGTCGGCGCTGGGCGGCGCGGCATAATCCACCGTCATCCACACCGACAGGCGCACCCGCTGCGGCTCGGCCTCGTGCGGGTGGATGCCCAGGCGCATCGCTACCTCCAGCCCGTCGAGGATCGTGGTGTAGACGCTCATGCCTCCTCCCCGAACATTACGTCGCGCGCGCTGGGCACGAACCGCTGGCCGGCGTCGACGTACAGCGTCTGGCCGGTGACGCTGCGCGCGCCGAGCAGATACACGACCGCCGCCGCGACATTGTCCGCCCCAACCGGATGGCGCAGCAGATTGTCCGATGCGACCGCAGCGAAGTCCGCCTCGCTCTGCCCACCGCTCGGCAAGGTGATCCCCGGTGCCACCGCATTCACCCGCACGCGCGGGCTCAGCGCCTGCGCCAGCATCGTCGTCGCACCGGCGAGCGCATATTTGCTTAGGCTGTAGCTAAAGAAATCAGGGTTCGGATTGGCGAGCTTCTGGTCGAGCAGATTGACCACCGCCCCCTCAGCAACGTCATCCTGCGCCGCGAGCGCGCTCGCCAGCATCGCCGGCGTCACCGCATTGGTGGCATGCAGCCGGGCCGCGAGGTCTGCATCGATCGCCTCGGGCCGGTCGAATTCGAACGCCGACGCACTGTTCACCAGCGCTGCGATCGGCCCGCCTGCCGCCTTACGGGCGCGTGCGAACAGCGCCGTTGCCTCAGACGGATCGGACAGGTCGCCTTGCACCACCGCTCCGCCGATCTCCTCCGCCAGCGCCTGCGCTTCATCGGCGGACCGGCCGTAATGGATCACCACGCGCCATCCGGCGGCGGCGCAGGCGCGGGCGATGCACGCGCCCAGCCGCTTGCCGCCGCCCGTGACCAGCACCTGCCCCAGCGCCGGGCCGGCCATCAGCTGCGCAGGCCCATCAGCGACAGCACCTCCTTGCGGCTGCGCTCGTCATCGCGGAACACGCCCATCATCCGGCTCGTCACCATCGACACGCCGGGCGTGCGCACGCCGCGCGCGGTCATGCAGGCGTGGCTCGCCTCGATCACCACCGCGACACCCTGCGGGCGCAGATTCTTCCAGATGCAATCGGCGACCTCCGCCGTCAGTCGCTCCTGCACCTGCAACCGCCGCGCGAAGCCGTGCAGCACGCGCGCGAGCTTGCTGATCCCGACGACATGGTCCTTCGGCAGATAGGCGATATGCGCCTTGCCGATGATCGGCGCCATGTGATGCTCGCAATGCGACTGGAAGGGGATGTCCTTCAGCAGCACGATCTCGTCATAGCCGCCGACCTCCTCGAACACGCGCGACAGGTGATGCGCGGGATCGTCGCCATAGCCGGCGCAATATTCGCGCCATGCCTTGGCGACGCGGCGCGGCGTGTCGATCAGCCCTTCGCGCGTGGGGTCGTCGCCTGCCCAGCGGATCAGCGTGCGGATCGCCTCCGCCACATCCTGGGGGATCGCAGCCTCGGCCGCGGAGGCAACCAGATCCCCGTCGTCCGGTGCCGCGTGATCGTGTGACATTCCATACCCTTTCAGCCAACAGGCTCATCGCTGCGGTGCAGCAAACCTTACGTTCAATTTCGCAACTTATCGTGGTGCTCGCCCCGGCCCCGCATACGGCAGTTTCCCGCTGTACAAAACGTTTGACGACGACGAAATTCCGACGCTAACTCCACCATACCGAAGACTGGAAACCGCTCTACCGGCGCAAGACCGGATGGCGACAGGGAGACGAGGCCATCATGAAGAAATTCGAACTGCTTGCCGCATCCGCCCTCGCCATGACGGCCGCCATGCCCGCCGCCGCACAGACGGGCGCTACCACGTCCGCGCAGAATACGGCACCCACCAACGGGCCCGGACAGGAAGCGACCTCGGCGCAGAGCATCGATCCCAATGCCGCGTCCGCCGATACGGGCATCCAGGACATCGTCGTCACCGCGCAGCGCCAGTCGCAGCGGTTGCAGGACGTGCCGATCGCGGTCAGCGCCTTTTCCGCCGACAACATCGAAAAGCAGCAGATCGTCAACCCGATCGCGCTGCAACAGTCGCTGCCCAGCATCACCTTCACGAAAACGGGCTATACGACCTCCAGCTTCACGATCCGCGGCATCGGCGACCTGTGCGTCGGCGTAACGTGCGATCAGGCGACGGCGATCCACGTCAACGACATGCCGCTCGCCACGACCCGCCTGTTCGAAAGCGAATTCTTCGATCTCGAACGCGTCGAAGTGCTGCGCGGGCCGCAGGGCACGCTGTTCGGCCGCAACGCGACATCGGGCGTCGTCAACTTCATCACCGCCAAGCCCGATCTCAGCGGCGTGCATGCCGCGGGCGAATTCGAATATGGCAATTACGATTCGAAGCGCGCGAAGGCGATGTTCAACCTGCCGATCACCGACACGCTCGGCATCCGCGTCGCCGGCACGTATCTGAAGCGCGACGGCTATACCTTCAACACCTACGACAACAGCCGCATCGACGATCGCGATCTGTACGCGATCCGCGGCACGCTGTCGTGGGAGCCGTCGTCCGACACGCGCATCGACCTGATGGGCTATTATTTCCGCGAAAAGGACAATCGCAGCCGCATCCAGAAGCAGCTGTGCCATCGCGATCCGACCGGCGTGCTGGGCTGTCTGCCCGATACCAAGAGCTATGAGACGACCAACGGCCTCTCGACGCTCGCCGCGGTGCTGACCTCGACCGAATTCTTCAACGTCAACAACCCCGCGCTCGGCCGCTTCGCGCTGCAAAGCCTGTACGGGGCTGATCCCTATGCCGGTGTCGTCAATCCCGCCGACGTACGCACCGTGCGGCTCGATTATCGTCCGACCTATTTCGCGGACGAAGAGCAGTATATGGTCAAGATCTTCCACGATTTTGGCCCGGTGAACCTCAACATCACCGGCGGCTATACGCGCAACTCGGTCGACAGCACGGTCGACTATAACCTTGCGGTCGAGGCGCCGCTGGCGAACAACGCCGGCCTCGCCAACCTCAACGCGCTGGGCCGCGCCGGATCGCCCTTCGCTTTCCTGAACGGCGTTCGCCAGACGCTGATCCCGAATGGCCCGGCCGGCGGCGTCTGCCAGTCGGCGGCGGATCCGAACAATGTCGGCGTGTATGGCGGCAACGCGATCGGCTGCTTCCCGCAGAGCCTCGATTTCGACCGTTCGCGCATCCAGAACCGCCAATTCTCCGCCGAAGCGCACATCGACAGCAAGTTCGACGGCATGTTCAACTTCCTGCTGGGCGGCATTTATCTCGACAGCCTCAGCAAGAATAACGACTATTTCGTCAACGCCTTCGGCCTCGATTATGCGTCGGGCATCCTCGGCGCGGCCTCGTCGGCGGCGATCCCGGGCGTCGGCGGCAATGCCTTCCTGTCTACGCCCTTCTACCGCAACGATTCGCCGCGCTTCCGCCTGAAGTCTTATGGCATCTTCGGCGAGACCTATTTCGAATTCAGCAAGCGCGCCAAGCTGACGCTGGGTCTGCGCTACAACCATGACGACAAGTTCGTGCAGGCACGCAACCTGACGCTGAACGTCCTGACGCCGTACGGCGCCCAAGGCATTCAGAACGGCTTCAACTATGCGCAGGTCGATTTCGACCCGACGACGCCCGGCATCCAGGATTATGCGCGCCGCAACGTGTCGTTCGGCCGCCTGACCGGCCGCGCCGTCTTCGATTACAAGATCGACGACAACAAGCTGCTCTACGCCTCCTATTCGCGCGGCTATAAGTCGGGCGGCATCAACCCGCCGGTCGCCGCCACCTTCTCGGTGCCCACCACCTTCACGCCCGAACAGGTCGATGCGTTCGAAATCGGGTCGAAGAACACCTTCCTGAATGGGGCGCTGCGCCTCAACGTCACCGGCTTCTATTATAAGTACAAGGGGCTGCAGCTCAGCCGCATCGTCGCGCGTACCGCGGTGAACGACAATGTCGATGCCAATATCTATGGCTTGGAGGCCGAAGCCATCGTCGCGCCGATCCCGCGCTTCGTCGTCAACATGAACGCCAGCTATCTGCACACCGAAATCACCGGCAACAAGGCGCTGATCAACCCGCGCCTGCCCTCCGGCGGCCGGACCGACACCGTCATCATCAAGGATATCACCAACGCGTCCAACTGCGTCGTCATCCCCAATGCGGGCGGCGCGGCGGTGTCGAACGGCTTCGTCACCGCGGTGAACCGCGCGGTGGGCCTGCAGGGACCGACCGCGATCTCCGGCACCGGCACGACCGGCGCCTTCGGCATCTGCTCGGTGCTCCAGGCGCAGGCGGCCGCGACGCAGACGCCGGTAACGGTCACCGATGGCGTGCCCGTCGGGCTGAACGGCAACAAGCTGCCGCAGGCGCCGATGTACAAATGGTCGGTGGGCGCGCAATATACGATGGACTTCGGCAGCGGCTGGAGCCTCGTGCCGCGTGCCGACCTCAACTACACCGGCAATTTCTCGGCGAGCGTGTTCAACATGAACGTCGATCGCGTACCGGGCTACGAGGTGGTCAACGCGCAGGTGCAGCTCAACGCGCCCGACGACCGCTTCTACCTGCGCGCCTTCGTTCAGAACCTGACCAACAACAATGCGATCACCGGCCAGGCGGTCGCGGACCAGTCGTCGGGCCTGTACACCAACATCTTCACCATCGAACCGCGCCGCTACGGCGCGGCGGTCGGCTTCAAGTTCTGATCGACCGGCGGGGCGAAGGCGCAACCCTTCGCCCCGCCGAGCGCTTGATCGCGCACCACGCAATGGAGGCGATCATGGCAGACCTGAAGAAGGGCGACGAAGTGACCTGGAAGAGCCACGGCGGCACCGCCCACGGCACGGTCGAAAAGAAGCAGACGAGCGACACGACGATCAAGGGGCACACCGTCCGCGCGTCGAAGGACGACCCGCAGTTCATTGTAAAGAGTGACAACGGCGGAAAGGCAGCGCACAAGGCGGACGCGCTCAAAAAGGCGTAACGTTTCAACGCCCCGGGCTGGACCGGGCGCAAACAGGAAGGAATGCGATGGCTACTGCACCCAAGACCGGCGGCATCCACGCCCCCGTGCAGCCGTCTCCCGAGCTGGGAGCGGTCGTCGGCAACGAGAAGCTGCCGCGCAGCCAGGTGATCAGCAAGGTGTGGGAATATATCAAGTCCAACAACCTGCAGAACCCCGAGAACAAGCGCGAGATCGTCGCCGACGACAAGCTGAAGAAGGTTTTCGGCAAGGACAAGGTGACGATGTTCGAGATGAACAAGTACATCTCGCAGCACGTCAAGGCGTAACCCCGCCTTCCCCGAATCGGGAACATCGCGCCCTCATGCGGCCGGCGATGTTCCCGATCGGTTTGGATGCCGTGCTCGGCACCGCACATGGTCGCCGAAATCAACCAGGCAATCCCGACATCGGGCACGATCACGGCCCGGCCCAAATCGCCCCGTCACCCCGGACTGACTCCGGCGTCCACCGGGCCGCAGATACGGTGCCTGCGGCGGTACGCCAGCTCGGCGGCTTCGCCACGCCCCTAAACCACCCCCGCGCGGAGAAGCGGACCCCGGAACACGTCCGAGGTGACGCGATGGCTAGGAAAGCCTCCGAACACCACGAAAAGACGGGCTGGAAAAGGTCTGCCTCATCCGCACAAACAAACCATCATCCCAGCGAAGGCTGGGATCTCCCGGTAAAAGCGCGCGTCGATAGCCGCGTAAGACCCCAGCCTGCGCCGGGGTTACGCTTCTAGCGCAGGTCTATCGCAGCAAAACCAGACACTAGCCGCCGGCCAGCATAACCGCCGACACCCGCGACCGCGTGTGCCGAAACGCGCCCGGTCAGCCCCTCAGCGCGACCGCGCCGGAACGAACGGCAGGGCGATCACCGATGCGATGATCATCAACGCGCCGGCCAGCACATACAAATAGAAGCTCAACGGACGCATGGCTTACTGCTCCGCCGCGCTGATGGCGCGCGTCGTCGTCAGGATTGCCAAAACTGCCCACGTCATGTCGATCTCCCGCCCCCGGAACACCGCCCATTAGCCATCAAATGTGGCCATAATTTTGCAGACCGGCACATGGGGGCGGCCGGCGACGCGCACAACCCTGCCCGCCCCGCCCGCATTCGCACCCGACTACCGGGCGAAGCGCCTCATTTCTTGCGCTTGAAATCCACGCTGACGACGTTCGACCCGTCTTCGGCCGGCGTGACGGTAGGGCCGTCGTTCTCCGCCTCGTCATGCGGTTCGGGGCCATCGTCCGGGCCCTCGGTCGCCTGGAAGCGCAGCTCGAAATTCACCGCCGGATCGTGGAAACCGGTGATCGCCGAATACGGGATGACCAGCTTCGACGGGACCTGGTTGAACGACAGGCCGACCGAGAATTTGCGGTCGTCGACCAGCAGATCCCAATAGCGGTTCTGCAGGACGATCGTCATCTCGTCCGGAAAGCGTTCGATCAGCCGCTGCGGGATGTCGACGCCCGGCGCCTGCGTCTTGAACGTGATGTAGAAATGATGCTCGCCCGGCAGTCCGCCCGAATCGGCGACGGAGCCGAGCACGCGTCCGACGACGGCACGCAGCGCCTCCTGAACGATTTCGTCATAGGGGATCAGGCTATCGGGCAGGCCGTCGGTCATGGCCCCTTGGGTAGCGCGATCGGCGGCGGGGTCAAGCCGCCACGATGGCCCATGAAATTTGTGTGTGACGACGTGTACTCAACCGTCCTATGGGGCACGGCCATGCGCACCGCCACGATCAACCGCTCCACCGCCGAGACGCGGATCGACGTCACCGTCAACCTCGACGGCACCGGCGTCTACAGCATCAAGACCGGCATCGGCTTCCTCGATCACATGGTCGAGCAGCTCTCGCGCCACGGCCTGATCGACATCGACCTCAAGGTGGAAGGCGACCTGCATATCGACGGCCATCACACCGTCGAGGATTCGGCGCTGGCGCTGGGTCAGGCGATCGCCAAGGCGCTGGGCGACAAGCGCGGTATCCGCCGCTACGGCGACGCCTTGAGCCCGATGGACGAAACGCTGACCCGCGTCGCGCTCGACATTTCGGGGCGGCCGTGGCTGGTGTGGAAGTCGGGTTTCACGATGCAGCGGCTGGGCGAGCTCGACACCGAGCTGATCGAACACTGGTTCCACAGCTTCGCGCAGACCGCCGGCCTGACGCTCCACGTCGAGATGCTGTACGGCAGCAACAACCACCATATCGTCGAGAGCGCGTTCAAGGGCCTGGCGCGCGCCCTTCGCACCGCGGTCGAGATCGATCCGCGCAAGAGCGACGCGATCCCCTCGACCAAGGGCGTGTTGTGAGCGAACCCTTCGCCCGCCCCGGCACGACGCTCTGCATCGTGTCGCTGACCTACGGCACGGACCTCGACGCGATCGACGCGGCGATGAGCGACCATGTCGACTGGCTGCGCGCTTGCTATGTCGAAGGGCGGCTGATCGCCTCGGGCCGCAAGCAGCCGCGCACCGGTGGCATCGTCATCGCGATCGGCACCCGCGCGGAGGTGGAGGCGATGGTGTCGCTCGACCCGTTCGTCGCACGCGGCCTCGCCACGGCCGAGATCACGCCCTTCACCGCCAGCATGGCGGCCCTGCCGCTCGAGGATATGCTGGCGTCATGAGCATCGCGCTGATCGATTACGGCGCGGGCAACCTCCATTCGGTCGAGAATGCCCTGCGCGCGGCCGGCGCGACCGACCTCGCCGTCACTGCCGACGCCGATGTGGTGGCGAAGGCCGACCGGATCGTCCTGCCCGGCGTCGGCGCGTTCGGCGCCTGTGCCAGCGCGTTGCGCGCCGTGCCCGGCATGGTCGAGGCGCTCGACCGCCGCGTGCGGGCAGAGGGCGCGCCGTTCCTCGGCGTCTGCGTCGGCATGCAGCTGATGGCGGACGTCGGCGAAGAGATGGGCGAGCATCGCGGCCTCGGCTGGATGCGCGGCCGCGTCCGCCGGCTCGAGCCCGGCACGATGGACGCCAAGGTCCCGCACATGGGCTGGAACGATGTCGTGCCGACCGGGGACAACCCGCTCGTCCCCGCCGGCGAGGCCTATTTCCTGCACAGCTACGCCTATGAGGGCGAGGACGTGATCGCCACCAGCGACCACGCCGGCCCGATCACCGCCGCCATCGCCCGCGACACGATGCTGGGGCTGCAATTCCACCCGGAAAAGAGCCAGCGCTACGGTCTGGCGATGCTGGAGAGGTTTCTCGCATGGCGGCCGTGATGCCTTCCACTCCTCCCCGGCACGGGGAGGGGGACCGCTCGGCGTCAGCCGAGTGGTGGAGGGGGGCCGCCGCGCACGACCGCTTTTCCTACATGGGACATCCTATGCCGCACTCCCCCTCCACCATGCTGCGCATGGTCCCCCTCCCCATTCCGGGGAGGATTTGATGACCCTCATCGTCTTCCCCGCCATCGACCTGAAAGGCGGCCAGGTCGTCCGCCTCGCCGAGGGTGATATGGACCGTGCCACCGTCTATGGCGACGATCCCGCCGCACAGGCGCTGCTGTTCGCCGATGCGGGCGCGCAGCACCTGCACGTCGTCGACCTCGACGGCGCCTTCGCCGGCGAATCGGTGAATGGCGAGGCGGTGCGCGGCATCGTCTCCGCCTTCCCGGGCCACGTTCAGCTGGGCGGCGGCATCCGCAACCGCGCCAGCGTGGAGCGCTGGTTCGACCTCGGCGTGTCGCGCGTCGTCATCGGCACCGCCGCGCTGGAGGACCCCGATTTCGTCCGCGAAGCCGCGCGCGATTTCCCCGGCGGCATCGTCGTCGCGGTCGACGCGAGGGACGGCATGGTCGCGACCAAGGGCTGGGCAGACGTATCAACGACAAGCGTTGTCGACCTCGCCCGCCGGTTCGAGGATGCCGGCGTCGCCTCGCTGCTGTTCACCGATGTCGGCCGCGACGGCCTGCTCAAGGGCTGCAACGTCGACGCGACCGTCGATCTCGCCCGCGCCGTCTCGATCCCCGTCATCGCCAGCGGCGGCGTGAAGGGCATCGACGACATCCATCTGCTCTCCATTCATGCCAAGGACGGCATCGAAGGCGTCATCACCGGCCGCGCGCTCTACGACGGCCGGCTGGACCTTTCCGCGGCGCTCGCCGTGGCGCAAGCGGCGTGATGATCACGCGGAGACGCGCAGGCGCGGAGACGATTTTGCGCGCAGAGGCGCAGAGGACGCAGAGGTGTTCGGTGCAAGCCGACCGCTTCAGCGGTCATCTAAGCCTTGGGTACGAAAGGAATGAGGGGGCGCTGCGCGCCGGCCTATTCCTCTCTGCGTCCTCTGCGCCTCTGCGCGCCCCCATGCTTCTTCGCGTCTTCGCGCGAACCCATTCCTGACTTCGGGACAAACCGATGACCGTCCGCGCCCGCGTGATCCCCTGCCTCGACGTCGCCGACGGCCGCGTCGTGAAGGGCGTCAACTTCGTCGAATTGCGCGACGCCGGCGATCCGGTCGAGCAGGCGCGCGCCTATGACGCCGCCGGTGCGGACGAGCTCTGTTTCCTCGACATTACCGCATCCCACGAAAACCGTGGCACAATCCTCGATGTCGTGCGCCGCACCGCCGCGGTATGCTTCATGCCGCTGACCGTCGGCGGCGGCGTGCGCACCGCCGACGACGCGCGCGCGCTGCTGCTGGCGGGCGCGGATAAGGTCGCGGTCAATTCCGCCGCGGTCGCCCGGCCCGAAGTCGTCGCCGACATCGCCGAGCGCTTCGGCAGCCAGTGCTGCGTCGCCTCGGTCGACGCGCGCCGCGTCGGGGACCGCTGGGAGGTGTTCACCCACGGCGGCCGCCGCCCGACCGGTATCGACGCGATCGAGCACGCGCTGTGCCTCGCGGACCTGGGCGCGGGCGAGTTGCTCGTCACCTCGATGGACAAGGACGGCACCCGCTCGGGCTACGACCTCGATCTCGTCCGCGCCATCGCCGATCGGGTCAGCGTGCCCGTCGTCGCCTCGGGCGGCGTCGGTGGGCTGGACGACCTCGTCGCCGGCATCCGCGACGGCCACGCCAGCGCGGTGCTTGCCGCCTCGATCTTCCATTTCGGCGAGGCAAGCATCGCCGATGCGCATAACGCACTGGCTCAGGCAGGAATTCCGGTCCGCCGGCCAGTCCTCGCTTAGCGTTTCCGCAAGGCTTGACCGCTATACAGGTCAGCCATGTACACCATTTCCTTTCGGCATGAGTACAACCTGCTGGATATCCAGTGGCAGAGGCTGTTCGATCTGGCGGGCGTCGAACGCTATGCCGCGGAACTGGTGGACCGGTTCCGCAAGGAAGGCTTCACGAACGGCTATCGCCTGCGGATCGACATGGGCGCGTGCAGCGTCCAGCCGGTGCAGGCCGCCGCGGCTATCCATGAGCGACTGGCCGGCTTCCAGCGCGCCAGCCGCATCGCCATCGTCACCGCCAGCGCGATCACCCGCCTGCAAGTGCAGCGACTAATGACCCAGCCCTATCTGCGAATCTTCGACACTGCCGAGGCATCATGGGACTGGCTGACCGCGCCGGACGCGGTCGCCGCGGCATGACGTCGCTCGCTCTGCTGTCGGTCGCGGGTGGCCATTCCGGCACCGTCCACCGCCGCACCGGCCCCGAATGGTCCGACGTCGCGCTGTTCGTCGTCGCGGCGCTCGGCGTCTGGCTCGTCCGGCGCGCGTTGCGCCGTCGCTTTGCGCACCGCAACGCCGACAAGGATTGACCCCGCCCCCTCCCCCGCGCCAAGCGGGGCCTATGGACCCGCTCGACCGCCTGGACGCCACGATCCGCAGCCGCCGCGATGCCGATGCCGGCACGTCGTACGTCGCCAGCCTGTTCGCCAAGGGCCGGCCGAAGATCGCGCAAAAGGTCGGTGAGGAAGCGACCGAAACCGTCATCGCCGCCTTGGCGGAGCCGGACAAACTGGCGTCCGAGGCGGCGGACCTCGTCTTCCACCTGCTCGTCCTGCTCGCCGACGCCGGCCTGTCACTGGACGATGTCCGCGCCGAACTGGCGCGCCGCGAGGGTGTGTCGGGCCACGTCGAAAAGGCCAGCCGGTAATACGGCCGAAACGCCGATACCGCCCCCTTCGTCACCCCGGATCAAGTCCGGGGTGACGGGATAGCGCCAACGCAAGGCTCGATCGCCCTCCACAACCCGGCTACACAGGCCAGCAGGAGGACCCGCATGCCGATCGACGCCACCCTGCCCTATGACGACCAGAACGTCTTCGCGAAGATCCTGCGCGACGAAATCCCGTCGAAGCGCGTGTACGAGGACGATTACGCCGTCGCCTTTCACGACATCGCGCCCGTCGCGCCGGTCCATATTCTGGTGATCCCGCGCGGCCCCTACGTCTCGTGGGACGATTTCAGCGCTCGCGCGTCCGATGCGGAGATCGCCGGCTTCGTCCGCGCGGTGGGGCATGTCGCGCGCGACCACGGCCTCGTCGCCCCCGGTTATCGCCTGCTCGCCAACATCGGCGGCTATGCCGGGCAGGAGGTGCCGCACCTCCACGTCCACCTGTTCGGCGGCGCACCGCTGGGCCCCATGCTCGCGCGGTAACGCCATCCACCTGCATTAAGGGGATTGCCTCCGTTTCATTTGAGACTAGCATCCCCCGCTTCACCAATGCGGCGGCGCGTTCATGACCGTTACGCACCTGGGGGGATACGCTACATGATATTCGGGCGCGTCAAACCACTCGACGCCATTCTCGCCACGGCCGAAAAAAAGGGCCTGCATCGCTCGCTCGGGGCCTTTCAGCTCACCATGCTCGGCATCGGCGCCGTCATCGGCACCGGCATTTTCGTGCTGACGTCCGAAGCCGCGCAAAAGGCGGGGCCGGGCATGCTGCTCAGCTTCCTCGTCGCCGGCTTCATCTGCGCGGTCGCCGCGCTCTGCTATTCCGAACTCGCCTCGATGGTGCCGGTGTCGGGCTCGGCCTACACCTACACCTATGCGGTGACGGGTGAGATCCTGGCCTGGATGGTCGGCTGGGCGCTGATCCTCGAATATGCGGTCGGCGCCAGCGCCGTCGCGGTCGGCTGGTCGAACCATGCGGTCGGTCTGCTCAACGGCATCGGCTTCCACGTGCCCGCCGCGATCAGCAACGCCGACGCGCTGATGGCGCACATGTACCTCGCCTTCGGCGCCGCCCCCAGCCCTGATCTGACGCAGGCGATGGCGGTGGGCGGCTGGGTCAACGTGCCCGCGATCATCGTCGTCTCGTTCGTCACCTGGCTGCTGATCATCGGCACCACCGAAAGCGCGCGCGTCAACGCCGTGCTGGTCGCGATCAAGATCACCGCGCTCACCGCCTTCGTCGCGCTGACGATTCCGGTGATGAAGGCGGACAATTTCAATCCGTTCCTGCCCACCGGCATCGGCAATCCGTTCAGTTCGTCGGGCCTCGGCGTGCTGGGTGCAGCCGCCTCGATCTTCTTCGCCTATGTCGGCTTCGACGCCGTCTCGACCGCCGCGGAAGAAACGAAGAACCCGCAGCGCAACGTGCCGATCGGCCTGATCGGCAGCCTCGCGATCTGCACCATCTTCTACATCCTCGTCGCCTCGGGTGCGATCGGGGCGATCGGCGCACAGCCGGTCACCTCGCTCGCCGGCAAGGTGCTCTCGCCCGGTACGCCGGAAATCGCCGGCCGCTGCGCCGCGATCGTCGCCAGCGGCGCGCTCGAACCGCTCGTCTGCTCGAAGGAAGCGCTGGTCCACGTCCTCGACGTGATCAACTGGCCGATGATCGGCCGCCTCGTCGGCCTCGCCGCAGTGCTCGCACTGCCGTCGGTTGTGCTGATGATGATGTTCGGGCAGACGCGCATCTTCTTCACCATGGCGCGCGACGGCCTGCTGCCGAACAAGCTTGCCTCGGTCCACCCGCGCTATCGCACGCCGCACGTCGTCACGCTGATGACCGGCGTCGCCGCGGCGGTGGCGGCGGCGATCCTGCCGGTCGGCAAGCTCGCCGATTACTCCAACGCCGGCACGCTGTTCGCCTTCTTCATGGTGGCGATCTCGGTGATGGTGCTGCGCCGTACCGACCCCAGCCGTCATCGGCCGTTCCGCACGCCGGCGGTCTATGTCGTCGCGCCGCTCGCGATCATCGGCTGCGTCGTGCTGTACCTGTCGCTGCCGTTGACCGCGAAGCTAGTGCTGCCGATCTGGGGCCTCATCGGCCTCGTCATCTACTTCGGCTACAGCCGCAGCCGCTCCTACGTCGGTCGCGGCATCATCGACGTGGTCGACGATGCGTCGATGCAGCCCGAAACGGCGCGCAAGCTCGACTGATCGGTTCGCCGGTCACGCAAAAAAGGCCGGGGGAGCGATCCCCCGGCCTTTTTGTTTGCGGGTGGCAGAGACGCCGGCCCTGCGGCGGATGCCCTCGGCCCGGCGCCGCTTACGCCGCCAGCCGCGTCATCCAGCCCTCGGCATGCGCGAAGGCCGGAGCGTCATCGACGTCCAGCCAGTCGAGGTCGCTGCAATCGACCACCTGCGCCCGGTCCTGCGCGGCGAGGATGCGCACGCCCTCGGTGAGCGATGGACTGTCGAGCCCGGCAAGCGCATCGAAGAACGCCTGCCCCACCGCGAACACGCCGGTGTCGTAGCAGTCGTGCGGCTCCAGCTCCTTGCCGATCGCGACGATCCGCTCGCCACGCGTCGCGACGCAGGTGACGTCGAGCGGATCGACCCAGGGATGCCCCAGCCGCCGATCGATGCCGAGCCGCAGCCCCTCCCCCGCACCCGCGCGGGCAAGGCGCCGGTAGTGGCGCGGCAGCACCAGATGGTCGCACATCGCCATCACCGCGCCCTCCGACCCCACCAGCGCCCGCGCGGCAAGCGCACTGACACCGTTGGGCTGGTGGAAATCGGTCATCACCGTCAGCACCTCGACCGGCCAGTCGCGGCCGGCGAGATGGGCGGCGATCGCGTCGGCGCCATAGCCCAGCGTGACGATCACGCGCGTGAGGCCCGCCGCCGCCATGCTGTCCAGCGCATGGTCGATCAGCGCCCGGCCCGCGACCGGGCACAGCGGCTTGTATGGCGTGACCGAGCGCAGGCGGGTGCCCTGACCGGCGGCAAGCAGCAGGCCCGTCGTGATCATCAGGCGGCCTTGATGAAGTCCTCGACCGCGATCTGCGCGAGATCGTCGGTCATCTGGTGGCGCGGATGCTTGCAGAAGTATGCCGAGGCCGGATCGATGACGCCGGCGATGCCGCGGTCCTTGGCGATAGCGGCGCAGCGGATCATGTCGATCGCGACGCCCGCGGAGTTCGGCGAATCCTCGACCGACAGGCGCAGCTCCAGGTTCATCGGCACGCCGCCGAACAGCTGGCCTTCCATGCGCAGGAAGCAGACCTTGTTGTCGTTCTGCCAGGGCACATAGTCCGACGGGCCGATGTGGACGTTCTCGTCCTCCAGCCGCTCGGCCGCGACCGACTGCACCGCTTCGGTCTTCGAAACCTTCTTCGACGCCAGGCGGCGATGGTTCGACATGTTGAGGAAGTCGGTGTTGCCGCCGGTGTTCAGCTGATAGGTGCGGTCCAGCTTCACGCCGCGCTTGGCGAACAGGTCGGTCAGCACGCGGTGGACGATCGTCGCGCCCAGCTGCGCCTTGATGTCGTCGCCGATGATCGCGACGCCGGCATCCTCGAACTTCTTCGCCCATTCGGGGTTCGACGCGATGAAGACCGGGATGTTGTTGACGAAGGCGACTCCGGCTTCCAGCGCGCATTCGGCGTAGAATTCGGTCGCTTCCTGGCTGCCGACGGGCAGGTAGTTCATCAGCACGTCGGTGCCGCTCGCCTTCAGGTCGGCGACGACCTGCTCCTTAGTCGGCTGCGTGTCGTTGGCGACCACGAAGGTGCGATCGTCCTTGTAGTCGCTCATATGGTCGGCGACGCCATCGAGCACGGCGCCCATCTTCACGACCGTGCCGGTCGCGGGGATGTTGGCGGCGAAGACCGCGGTGCAATTGGGCTTGGCGAAGATCGCCTCGGCGACGTCCTTGCCCACCTTGCGCGCATCGACATCCCAGGCGGCGACGACCTTGATGTCAGACGGCTTATAGCCGCCGACTTCCCAGTGCATCAGGCCGACCGTGTCGTTCGTGCCTTCGCGATAATATTCGAGTCCCTGGACCAATGAGCTCGCGCAATTGCCGATGCCGACGATGGCGATGTTGATGCTCTTCATGAATGACCCTGTTCGCTGGATAGAAGGATGGAATGCGGCGCTTGGCCGTGGACGAAGCGGCGCTCGACGCGCCGGTGACGGATGAGGCCGATAAGACAGATGGCCGACAGCGGGCCGATCTCGACCCACCAGAAAATACGCGGATTGCCGATCAGGCAGGCGAGGCAGATCGTCCAGACGCGGACGTTCGCAGTGAGCAGCGATTGGAGGCGCATCACCGGCACCGCGGCGGCGGCATATGCCGCGCCGAAGGCGGCGCGATCCTCGGCCACACCGAAGCGGCGTTCGAACGGCATCGAGATGCGATCGACGCTGCCCGCGACGCTGTCATAGACGCGCACCAGCCACGGGCCGGTCGGCACGGGCACGCTCGACAGCGCCTCCCCGCGCGCCCGGCGGTGGAAGCGGGCGCGCTCGCCCTCGTACAGGCTCGATTGCACCGCGTGGCACGCGCCCGCGGCGATCGCCAGCGCCCAGCCCCCGGCCGTGCCGACGGTATAGGCGAGCGACAGATAGATCAGCGCGAAGACGCCGTGATCGCACAGCCCGTCCAGCGTCCGCCCGAGCGCACTTGCGGTCCGCGTCGCCCGCGCGATCATGCCGTCGAGCCCGTCGGCGACCAGCCAAGCGACCGAGAAGGCGAGACCGACCAGTGCCATCAGCGGATCATGCCATTGCGCATAGGCGAAGGCGGCAACCGTCCCGCAGGCGAGCCCCGCGAGCGACACCGCATTGGCCGACACGCCGTGCCGCAAGGCAAGGGGGAGCAAGGCGTGCGACGCGGGGTGGATCAGGTAGAGGTTGGATGGGTCCTCGATCCGGCGATCGCGTGAGCCATCCCGGGGAGGCGGTGTCATCAGGGCTTCATATTGCGCCCGTATGCTACCGAAGGCAATATTCTACGGAACGTTTCGGCGCAGTTCGTTCAGCCATACTGACGCAGTGCCATCCGACGGTGCCCGCCAATCGCCCCGCGGGCTAAGTGCCCCCCCTGCCGACACTTTCGGTCCGTTGGGGATCGCCGACCGTTTGAACTGGCTGGTCTGGAAGAAGCGAACCAGAAATCGCTCGAGCCAATATTTGATCGTCGGCAGGTCGTAGGCGACGCGCGCGTCGGCCGGAACATCCTCCGGCCACCCGCCCTGCGCCGCATCGTGCCATGCATGCCAGGCGAGGAAGGCGATCTTCGATGGCGCCAGCCCGTGGCGGATCACGTAATGCGCGAAGAAGTCGTTGAGCGCATAGGGCCCGATCATCGATTCCGTCGATTGCATCGCGCCCGTATCCGCATCGGCGGGCACCAGCTCTGGCGAAATCTCCTGCGCCAGGATCGTCGCGAGGACGGTGTTGGTCGCCGCGTCATATTGGTCCGTCCGGATGCACCAGCGGATCAGGAACTGGATCAGCGTCTTCGGCACCCCGGCGTTGATCGCATAATGGCTCATCTGATCGCCGACGCCATAGGTACACCAGCCGAGCGCCAGCTCGCTGAGGTCGCCGGTGCCGAGCACGATGCCGCGACGCTGGTTGGCGAGGCGGAAAAGGTAATCGGTTCTGAGGCCTGCCTGCACATTCTCGAACGTCACGTCATAGACCGCCTCGCCGCTGGCGAAGGGGTGGCCCATGTCGGCGAGCATCTGGCGCGCGGCGGGGCGGATATCGATCTCGTCGGCGATACAGCCCAGCGCGCGCATCAGCGCCCAGGCGTTGCCCTTTGTCGCCTCGCCGGTGGCGAACCCCGGCATGGTGAAGCCGAGGATGTCGCTGCGCGGCCGCCCCATCCGGTCCATCGCCTTCGCCGCGACGATCAGCGCATGCGTCGAATCGAGCCCGCCCGACACGCCGATGACGAGCGTCTTGGAACCGGTGGCCGACAGCCGCTTCACCAGCGCCTCGACCTGGATATTGAAGGCTTCGTAGCAATCCTCGTCGCGGCGCGCGGGATCGTCTGGCACGAAGGGGAAGCGGCGGATGCGGCGGTCGAGGCCGGTGTCGCCATCGCGCGCGCCATGCGTAAAGCCGATTCGGCGGACGTCACGCTCGGGGTGCCCCGCCGCCGCCGCGCTATCGTTGAACGTGCCGTTGCGCAACCGTTCCTGCACCAGCCGCTCGCAATCGATGTCGGCTACGACGAGCTCGGCCGCGTTCGAGAAGCGGCTCGATTCGGTCAGCAATTCGCCCAGTTCGTAGATCAGCCCCTGCCCGTCCCAGGCGAGATCGGTCGTGCTCTCGCCCGGTCCCGCGGCGGAATAGACATAGGCGCAGGCGGCGCGCGCCGATTGCGCAGCCGCCAGCAGCATGCGTTCGCGCGCCTTGCCGATGACGATGTTGGAAGCGCTGAGGTTGCAGCAGATCGTCGCCCCCGCCAGCGCGCCCATCGTCGACGGCGGCGTCGGCGCCCAATAATCCTCGCAAATCTCGGCATGTACGACGAAGCCCGGCAGATCCTCCGCCGCGAACAGCAGGTCGGTGCCGAACGGCACATCGGCATCGCCCAGCCGGATCGTCAGGCCGGTCAGGCCCAGCCCCGGCGCGAACCAGCGCTTTTCGTAATATTCGCGGTAATTGGGCAGGAAGCTCTTCGGCACCACGCCCAGAATGCGCCCGCGATGCACCGCCACCGCGCAATTGTAGAGCCGCCCGTTGCGCACCAGCGCCGCGCCGACGAGCAGCAGCGGCGCCCATGCCGCGGTCCGTTCGGCAAACGCCACCACCGCCGCGTCGCTGGCCCGCTGCTGCGCCGATTGCAGGTGCAGGTCGTCGAGCGCGTAGGACGTCAGGTTGAGTTCGGGAAAGACGACGCAATCCACGCCGCGCGCATCCGCCTCCCGCGCCATCGCGACCGCCGCATCGAGGTTCGCGTCGATATCGCCGACGCTCGCGCGCGGCGTCGCCGCGGCGACGCGGACCATCTGGTGGGCGTGGATCGAATGGAAAAGCTGGGTCATGGTGGCAAGGCTAGCCGCTGCGAGGAAGGGGGGCTAGCGGCAACGGTTCGTGGGCCGGGGCGATCCGGCCATGTTAAGCCGATTCCCGCCACGTCGCACCCCCCTCCACCGTCACCCCGGGCTTGACCCGGGGTCCCGCTTCTTCCTGCGGTGGGTCGGGAAAAGCGGGACTCCAGCTCGCCGGCCGGGGTTACGGCGGAAAGCCCTACTTCCCCCCCTCGCGACGGGTCAGCGCCGCCACGCAGCTCGCACGATCGATCGTGCTGCCATCGGGCTCGCGCGCGTCGAGATAGGTGACGCGCGGCCCCTCATTCTCCTTCGGGTACAGATAGGCGTCGAGCACGCAGATCGGCCCGGCGAACTGTAGCTTCCGCGCCGCGCCCTCGCGAATGTCCGCGTCGGGCTGGCCGAACAGGCGGACGAGGCCCGCCGCATCCTGCCCGATCACCCGCTCCAACCCGGCGCTGGTATAGGGCACGACCGGCCGGCTGACCGTCGGACCGACCGCCCCCGGTGCGGCGCACGCGCCCAGCCCTGCCGCGAGCGCGAGGCTCAAGATCGTGCGCGTCGTCATGCGTGTCCCCCTCGCCCCCCGTGGAACAGGTGCGTCGCCATTGCCGCGCCCAGGATCGGCGCGAACAGATTGGCGAGCGGAACCACGAACAGTCCCGCGACGGCAAGGCCCAGCACGAACCGCTGGCCGCGAGTCGCCTTGCGCCAGCCCCGCATCGTCGCATCGTCCATGTGCCGGCTCGCCACCATGTCGCCGAGGTCGCGCCCCAGCAGCCAGCCATTGACCAGGAAAAACGCGATCGCCGGCCCGATCGCGGTGAACAGCAACGCGAGATAGACGGGCGTCATCACCAGATTGATGCCCAGCGCGCGCACCGCCGACGCGAGCGCCATCCGCCCAGACCGGACGAACCCGACGTCGCGGGCCACGGCATGCGCGGCGGGATAGTGACGCGCCTCCACCGCGGCGACGATCGCGTCGCCGAACAGCCCGATCACCGCGATCGCGACCACGCGGAACAGCAACCAGGCGGCAACGACGAACACGATTACCGTCAGCGCCCCCGCCAGCCCGTCGCCCAGCGCCGAGCCCAGATCGGCGAAGGCCGTGTGCAATCCACCGAACAACGCCAGCCCGAGCAGGACAAAGATCGCCACCGTCAGCGCCAGCGACTTCGCCAGCACCCGCAATATCGCGGCGTCGCCAAGCTGGCCGAGCGAGAGGGTGAAGGCGCGGAGCATAGAACGTGGGGTGGCGTGTGCGATGAAGGGCGTCAACGGCTGGCACGTCTCGGGCCGCCACCTTTCTCTTCGTCACCCCGGACTTGTTCCGGGGTCCACTCTGCGGCGAAGGGGACGGCTAGAGCCTCCAGCCACTCCCCCGCGGCCCGGTGGACCCCGGAACAAGTCCGGGGTGACGGCGGGGACACCCCGCCCCGCGTTGCGCGAAACCGCGCACGCCCCTAGGGAGCGACATCTGACTTTACCGGAGCTTCCCTTGTCCCACCCCACCTATGACGTCGTCGCGATCGGCAATGCGATCGTCGATATCCTCGCGCAGGCCGACGATGCGTTCATCGAGTCGATCGGCGTCGCCAAGGGCTCGATGCAGCTGATGTTTTCGCCCGAGGATGCCGACGCGCTCTACGACCGCATGGGTCCGGGGCGTGAGGTGTCGGGCGGATCGGCGGCGAACACCGTCGCCGGCATCGCGGCGCTCGGCGGCCGCACCGGCTTCATCGGCCAGGTCGCCGACGATCAGCTCGGCGAAGTGTTCGCGCACGACATCCGCGCGGCGGGCGTCGCCTTCACCACCGACGTGCGTCCCGGCCAGCCGACCACGGCGCGCTGCCTGATCTTCGTGACGCCGGACGGCCAGCGCACGATGAACACCTATCTCGGTGCCTCGCAGTTCCTGCCCGCCGCCGCGCTCGATCTCGGCATGATCGAAGACGCCGCGATCCTCTATCTCGAAGGCTATCTGTGGGACCCGGAAGAGCCGCGCGCCGCGATGCGCGTCGCGATCGAGGCCGCGCGCAAGGCGGGCCGCAAGGTCGCCTTCACGCTGTCCGACGTCTTCTGCATCGGTCGCCACGGCGGCGACTTCCGCCAGCTCATCGCGGATGGCCTGATCGACATCCTGTTCGCCAATGAAGGCGAACTGGCCGCGCTCGCCGAAACCGAGGATTTCGAGGCCGCGGTCGCCAAGATCGCAGCCCAGGTGCCGACGCTGGTCGTGACGCGCGGTGCGCACGGCGCCTGCGCGCTGCAGAACGGCACGCGTGCCGAAGTCGCGGCGGAGCCGATCGAGCGCGTCGTCGACACGACCGGCGCGGGCGATCTGTTCGCCGCCGGCTTCCTGCACGGTCAGGCGCAGGGCAAGGGCCTGGAAGAGTCGCTGAAGCTCGGTGCGATCTGCGCCGCCGAGATCATCAGCCACTTCGGCGCGCGTCCGAACGTCGACATGAAGGCGTTGATGGCCGCCAAGCTCGGCTGATCGCGCCCCTTGTAAGACGAACGGGGAGGTGCCGGCCGGCGCCTCCCTTTTCGTATGCGCGATGGACCGCCGGGCGGGCGGATCGCCATGGCCGGCATCGCCGCGCGCCGTTACAGCGGGCGTTCCTCCCTGCACGAGCCGACATGAGCCGCCTGATCCTCTTCAACAAACCCTATGACGTGCTCAGCCAGTTCACCGATCGCGGCACGCCGGCGGAGCGCGTCACGCTGTCACGCTTCATCGACGTACCCTGCGTCTATCCCGCCGGCCGGCTCGACCGCGACAGCGAAGGGCTGTTGCTGCTGACCGACGACGGCCGCCTCCAGGCGCGCATCGCCGATCCGAAGTTCAAGCTGCCCAAGACCTATCTCGTGCAGGTGGAAGGCGTCCCCGACGCCGCCGCGCTCGCCGCGCTTCGCACCGGCGTCATGCTGAAGGACGGCCCCACCCGCCCCGCCGAGGTGGAGGCGATCGAGCCGCCGGACCTGTGGCCGCGCACGCCCCCCATACGCGTGCGCCAGGCGATCCCCGACCGCTGGCTGCGCCTCACCATCCGCGAAGGCCGCAACCGCCAGGTCCGCCGCATGAACGCCGCCGTCGGCCACCCGACGCTCCGCCTGGTGCGCTGGCGGATCGGCGACTGGACGCTGGACAACCTCGCGCCGGGGGCATGGCGCGACGCCTGACGCCCCTGACGTGTGGGGTGATACATCCTCCCCCGCCAGGGGGAGGTGGCGCCGCCGAAAGGCGGTGACGGAGGGGGAGGATAGGAACGCCCCCCGTAACGCAGCGCAACCCTGACCGCCCCCTCCGCTAACCGCGCAACATCGCCAACTGCCCCCGCACCACGTCGAGGTTATGCTGGGCGAGGTGACTGCCCCGCCCCGCGACGCTGCCCTCGAGATCGGGCCGCTCGCCGATCGCGATCGCCCGCTCCCACGCCCCGCTCGCCAGCGGCAGCCATTGGTCCACCGCCCGCGCCGGATCGGCGATGGCGTGATGCAGCAGCAGGTCGCCGAGCACGAAGAAGAAATCCGGCGACTCCGCCCAGCGCGGCATCTCCGCCTCGGCCAGCGCCATCGCATCGCCCAGCCGCCCCGCCTTCGCCAGCGCGGCAATCGCGCACGTCACCAGCTCGTGCCGCCAGCCCGCGTCCGGCGGCGTCGCCGCCACCGCCTGCGCATAGCCTTCCGCCGACGCCGCGCCGTCGCCGCGCATGTCGGCATCCTTGGCGATCTGGTACAGCAGGTACGCATCCCCCGGCCGCCCGGCGAGCTCCGCCAGCAACAGCCGATGGTTGCGATCGCGCTTGCGGGCAAGCTGCGCCGCCCGATAGCCGTCATGCCCGATATGCAGCCCGGTCCGCACGCGCGGCACAGCGGAGGCGACCTGCTCATGCACCCGCCCCTCGAACCGCACGCCGCGCGGCAGCACCCGCGTAATCCAGCTCCGCGTCGTCGTCGCGCCCGCGCCATCGTCGCTCAGCACGCACGCCCGCCCCAGCCGCTCGCCCCCCGCGCACCAGTCACGCAAGGCCTCCCCGCCGCAGACAATCCATTCGTCCGCGTCGATCACCAGATGCCAGTCCGCATCGGCCAGCCCCAGCGCATGGTTGCGCGCCGCCGCGAAATCGTCAGGCCAGTCGAGCCGATGCACCTCCGCCCCGCACCCCTTTGCGATCGCAACGGTATCGTCCACCGACCCGGTATCCACCACCACCATCCGGTCGACGAACGGCGCCACACTCTCCAGGCACCGCGCGATACACCGCGCCTCGTCCCGCACGATCAGCGTCGCGGCAATGATGGGGGCAGAGGGCATGAAAGTCTTTCACTGTCGGAATAGGCAGGCAGTTGCACGGGATGGTTAATGAACCATTCGCTCCTGCTGAAGCACCCGTTCAGGCCGCCGCGAATACCCGTCATCTTCCTGGACCATCGATCGACGGTATCCTCCAATGCGCTTTGGCAAGAGCCACCGCCGATACAATGGGAAACCCCGTCTTTACGATGACTTGTCCCGTCGTCAGAACCTTGAACACGATAACGACCGGAGCCGTAAACCCAAACAGGAAGAGCAGGTCGTTAGGGTGAGTCCAGTCAATTCCGAGACCGACGAATCCGATCAGGCATCCGGCCACCCACAACGGCTTCCAGCGGAAATCGGGCGAGCGTACGACGGCAATGATAGACCAGACGCTGACCGCGATCACGATCAGCGCAAAGACGACGACCGTTATCTGAAACCCGTTCATACCCAGCCCCTCTGCGTCGACCAGCCGACCTTATAAACATCGCTGTATCAAGCCACCCCTGTCCTACACGCCCCGCCTCTGCTACCATTCCGCCATGCTCCGCGCCCTCCGCTCGCCCGCCCATCCCGCGGCGGGCCGGCGCAGGGGGCGTCTCCGAGCAAAACGTATCGTCCACTTCGTCCGCAGCCCCCGACTCGAACGCCGACTCGGGCGCCGGACCCGCTTGACCCGCTCGCCCCGATCCCGGACAGCGACGCCGTGACGCACCTGCCCCCACCCCCCGCCGACCTGTTGCGCGACGCCGCGCTGTTCCTCGATTTCGACGGCACGCTCGTCGAATTGCAGGAGCGGCCCGACGCCGTCCGCGTCGACGCGCGCCTCGCCACGCTGATCGAGCGGCTATCGCACGCGCTCGACGGCCGCGTCGCGATCATTTCCGGCCGGCCGGTCGACGGCATCCGCGCGCTGTTCGGCGCCCCCGCCTTCGCCATCTCCGGCAGCCACGGTCTGGAGGTCGCCTGGCCCGACGGCCGCGTCCACCAGGCGGAACGACCCGCCGCGCTCGACCGTATTGTCGCCGACATGCACGACTTCGCAACTGCAACACGAGGCGTCCTGGTCGAGGAAAAGCCCCTCGGCGCCGCGCTCCATTACCGCGCCGTTCCCACGGCCGAAGCCGCCGCGACGCAGCTCGCCACCCTCCTCGCCGCCGATACCGGCCTCCACCTGCAGACCGGCAAGATGATGGTCGAGGTGCGCGTCGCCGGTGCCGACAAGGGCAGCGCGCTGCGTCAGATGATGCAGGCCCCTGCCCTCACCGGTTACAAACCCGTCTTCCTCGGCGACGACGATACCGACGAACCCGCCATGGCCGCCGCCGCAACGCTCGGCGGCGCCGGCATCCTGATCGGCGCCCCCCGCGCCACCGCCGCCGCCTGGCGCCTCGACAGCGTCGCCGACACCCTCTCCTGGCTCGAAGCCGCAACCGAAAGCCTCAGTGCATGACCAGCGTAGACCTCTGGCCGATCGGCAATTGTCAGGTCAGCGCGCTGATCGATCGCGCCGGCCGCTACGTCTGGGCGTGCGTGCCGCGCGTCGATGGCGATCCGCTCTTCTCCGCCCTCGTCGGCGGTGCGGAACCGGAGAGCGGCTATTGGAGCGTCGAGATCGCCGATTCCGTGTCGGTCGAGCAGCAGTACATTCGCAACACGCCAATCCTGGTCAGCACGCATACCGACAGCGCCGGCAACGCGCTGGAGGTGATCGACTTCTGCCCGCGCTTCGATCGCCTCGGCCGCACCTACCGCCCGGTCGCCTTCGCGCGGATCGTCCGTCCGGTCTCGGGCAGCCCCCGCATGACGATGCGGCTGCGCACCACCTGCGGCTGGGGCGGTGCATGCCGCGAACAGATCGGCGGGTCGAACCACCTGCGCATCAACCTCGATACGATGCAGATGCGCCTCACCACCACCGCGCCGATCGGCATGATCCAGGAAGAGCGCATCTTCCGCCTCGAACGACCACTGCATTTCTTCCTCGGCCCCGATGAAAGCTTCAGCGGCGATCTGGCGGAATCGATGGAGGCGATGCTGACGCAGACGATCGCCGAATGGCAGGAATGGACGCGTGGCCTCGCCATCCCCCTCGAATGGCAGGACGTGGTCATCCGCTCGGCGATCACCCTCAAATTGTGCCAGCATGAGGAAACCGGCGCGATCGTCGCCGCGCTCACCACCTCGATCCCCGAACATGCCGGGTCGGAGCGCAACTGGGACTATCGCTACTGCTGGATCCGCGACGCCTATTATACCGTCCAGGCGCTGAACCGCCTCGGCGCGCTCGACGTGCTCGAGGGCTATCTCGGCTATCTGCGCAACATCGTCGACGATGCGCGCGGCGGCCATATTCAGCCATTGTACGGCGTCCTTGGCGAAGCGATGCTCACCGAACGCTTCGCGCCCGATCTGGCCGGCTATCGCGGCATGGGCCCGGTGCGCGTCGGCAACGCCGCCTACGAACAGCATCAATATGATGCCTACGGCCAGATCGTGCTGTGCAGCGTCCACGCCTTCTTCGACCAGCGCCTGCTGCGCCTCAATACGGTCGAGGATTTCCACCGCCTCGAACAGGTCGGCGAACGCGCCTGGACGCATTACGACAAGCCCGACGCCGGGCTTTGGGAGCTGCGCACGCGGCAGAGCGTCCACACCTATTCGGTCGCGATGTGCTGGGCGGCGTGCGACCGGCTCGCCAATGCCGCCCATGCGCTGGGCATGGAGGATCGCTGCACGTTCTGGCAGGATCGCGCCGACCATATTCGCAGCGTGATCGAAGACAAGGCGTGGCGGCCCGACACCAATCGCATGTCGGCGACCTTCTCGGGCGACGACCTCGACGCCAGCCTGATCCAGCTGCTCGACCTGCGCTTCTTCGAACCCACCGACCCGCGTTTCCTCGGCACGCTCGAGGCGGTCGAGCAAGGCCTGCGTCGCGGCAGCTTCATGCTGCGCTACGATACGGAGGATGATTTCGGCCTGCCCGAAACCGCCTTCAACGTCTGCACCTTCTGGCTGATCGAGGCGCTGCACGCCACCGGCCGCCACGACGATGCGCGGGCGCTCTTCGAAGAGATGCTGGCACGGCGTACCGCGTCAGGGTTGCTGTCCGAAGACATCGACCCTACGTCTCTGGAGCTGTGGGGCAACTACCCGCAGACCTATTCGCTGGTCGGCATGATCAACTGCGCCGTCCTGCTGTCCAAACCCTGGAGTTCGATCCGCTGAGCCGTCTGATCATCATTTCCAATCGTGTGTCCGCCCCCACGGGGTCCAAATCCGGGGGCGCACAGGGCGGCCTCGCCGTCGCCCTCGCCTCTGCGCTTCGCCAGTATAAGGGCATGTGGTTCGGTTGGTCGGGCGAGCGCACCGACGAATATACCGGCCAGATCACCTTCCAGCGCAGCGAAGGCGTCACCACCGCGACCGTCGACCTCGAAGAGCAGGATATCGAGGAATATTACAACGGCTACGCGAACCGCACCCTGTGGCCGCTCTTTCACTATCGCGTCGATCTGGCGGAATATGAACGCGAATTCGCCGGCGGGTACCAGCGCGTCAACGAACGCTTCGCCGACACCGTCCAGCCGCTGATCGAAGAAGACGACGCGGTCTGGATTCAGGATTATCACCTGTTCCCGCTGGGGCAGGAACTGCGCAAGCGCGGTGCGAAGAACCGCCTGGGCTTCTTCCTCCACATCCCCTGGCCGCCGCGCCGCCTGCTCGCCATCCTGCCCGAAGCAGAAGGGCTGGTCTGCAGCCTGTTCGCCTATGACGTCATCGGCTTCCACACCGACGAATGGCTGTCGTCGTTCCGCGACTATTGCACCGCCGAACTGGGCGCGACCGTCGAGGGCGACGAGCTGGTGCTGGACGATCGCCGCGTCCGCGTCATGGCCTGTCCGATCGGCATCGATGCCAAGGAATTTGCCGGCCTCGCCGTCAGCACGCGCGGCCGCCTTGCCTATCGCCAGATGCGCGACGCCGCAGTGGGGCGCGACATGATCGTCGGCGTCGACCGGCTCGATTATTCGAAGGGGCTGGAAGAACGCTTCCTTGGCTACGAACGCTTCCTCGTCGAGCATCCCGAGGAGCGCAAGGAAGTCACCTTGCTCCAGATTGCTCCGCCCAGCCGCGCGACGGTCGGCAGCTATCAGAAGATCCGCAGCAATCTCGAAGGCCTCGCGGGCCGGATCAACGGCGCCTACGCCGATATCGACTGGGTGCCGATCCGCTACGTCAACCAGGGCTATCCCCGCGACGTGCTCGCCGGCATCTACCGCGCCGCAAAGATCGGGCTCGTGACGCCGCTGCGCGACGGCATGAACCTCGTCGCCAAGGAATATGTCGCGGCGCAGAACCCCGAAGACCCCGGCGTCCTCATCCTGTCGCGCTTCGCCGGCGCCGCCTGCCAGCTGACCGACGCCGTCCTCATCAATCCCTATTCGGCCGAGGAAATGTCCGACGCGATCATGCTCGCGCTCCGCATGCCGCGCGAGGAACGCATCGAACGCTGGCAGCGGATGATGGACGTCATCATGCGCGAGGATATCGGCTGGTGGCGAAAGACCTTCACCGAGGCGCTGATGGAAGCCCCGTTGGAGATGGAGACGGAGGCGGAGCCGGCATGATGCGCGTCCGCGGCAGGGCTTCGGGCATCTCGTCGCGGATGAAGGCGTAGATCGCCTCGCGCACCTCGCACCGCAGATCGAACGCGGTGGAGGCGTCCTTGGCGGTCATCAGCCCGCGCACCTCCATCAGGCCATCCTGTTTTGAATCAGTAACTTGGCAGTTGAAGAACCGCTGGTCCCAACGGGGGCTGGCCCGGACGACCTCCTCCAGCTTCACCCTGATCCGGGCGACATCGGCGGCGGGATCGAGATACCAGAACACCGACCCCAGCAGCGCACTCGTCTCCCGGGTCCAGTTCTGGAAGCTGTTCTCGAGGAACTTCGACACCGGCACCACCAGCCGCCGGTCGTCCCAGATCCGGACCACGACATAGGTCAGCCGGATATCCTCGATCCGCCCCCATTCGTTGTCGATGATGACGACGTCGTCGATCCGGATCGGCTCGGTAAAGGCCATCTGGATGCCGGCGATCAGGTTCTTCAGCGCCGGCTGCGCCGCGGCGCCGATGGCAAGACCGGCGACGCCGGCAGAGGCCGCCAGCGTCACCCCGATCGTCCGCACCGACGGAATGCTCATCAGCATCATCATCGCCGTGATCAGGATCAGCACGAACACCCCGATTCGGTGCAGGATGCCGATCCGCGTCCGCCGCCGCCGCGCCCTCAGATTGTCGGCGGCGGTGATGTCGAACCGCACCTCGCTGATGTCCCGATAGGCGGTGAGCCCGGCGAGCAGCATCCAGCCGAAGATGCCCGGCGTCAGCAGCCCCAGCACCCGCTGCCAGATCGTCTCCCAATAGCGCGGCAGGTCCAATCCCGGACCCGATGCAGCTAGGGCGATGACGATCACCAGCCAGAAACTCGGCCGATCGAGCCGGGCGATCAGGATATCGTCGGTCTTCGTCGCGGTGCGTCCCGCCAGCCGGCGCAGCGCCGCAAACAGGATGCGATGAACCAGCGACAGCAGCAGGACGAACGCCAGCACGCCGCCAAGCTTCCCCGCCCAGTCCGGCAGGTCGATATCGAGATAGGGGATATGCATCGCCGCTAACACGCACCACGCCGGCAAAGGCTCCCCGCCCCCCTGCCC
>Ga0209816_1000132_pt1 | contig 59661 bp, 49 predicted proteins | sample CoawatmetaG01DNA_FD_187509 | JGI IMG/M metagenome (GOLD analysis project Ga0209816, IMG submission 187509) | Marine microbial communities from the West Antarctic Peninsula - Coastal water metaG017-DNA (SPAdes) (version 2) | ecosystem: Environmental > Aquatic > Marine > Coastal ...
GGCGCCTGCTCGACGGGGGCGCTGTCGTTCGCCTTGCGACCGCGGCGCGGACGGCGAGGTTCCTCGGCCGCCGGCGCGTCCGCCTCGGGCGCGTCGCCGAGGTCGAGGCGTTCGATCGTCTGGCCGGTCAGCTTTTCGATATTCTGGATGTTCTCGGCATCCTCGCTGGTGATCAGCGTATAGGCGACGCCGGTCGCGCCGCCGCGGCCGGTGCGACCGATGCGATGGACGTAATCGTCGGGATGCCAGGGCGCGTCGAAGTTGAAGACGTGGCTGACGCCCTTGATGTCGAGGCCGCGCGCTGCGACGTCGGAGGCGACCAGGATGTTGATCTTGCCCGACTTGAACAGGTCGAGTTCGGCGAGCCGCTGCGGCTGTTCCATGTCGCCATGAATTTCACCCGACTGGAAGCCGTGCTTCTTCAGGCTCTTGTTAAGCTCGCGTACCGTCGTCTTGCGGTTGGCGAAGATGATCGCGGTGCGCACCTCGTCCTGACGGAGCAGGCGGCGCAGCGCCTCGCGCTTTTTGAACGCGTTGGTCGGGGTGGGGACCAGATACTGCTTGATGTTGAGGTTGGTCGAGGCAGGGCGCGACACCTCGATCGTCTTGGGATTGTCGAGGAATTTGTCCGCGAGCTTCTTGATCGGCGGCGGCATCGTCGCGGAGAACAGCAGGGTCTGGCGCTGCTTGGGCAGCTTGGTGCAGATTTCCTCGATGTCCGGGATGAACCCCATGTCGAGCATGCGGTCCGCCTCGTCGATGACGAGCATCGAGCAGCCGGTCAGCAAGATGTTGCCGCGGCCGAACAGGTCCATCAGGCGGCCCGGCGTCGCGATCAGCACGTCGACGCCCTTTTCCAGCGCCTTGATCTGGTCGCCCATCGACACGCCGCCAATCAGCAGGGCCATCGAAAGCTTGTGACCGGCGCCGTACTTCTCGAAATTCTCGGCGACCTGCGCGGCGAGTTCGCGCGTCGGTTCGAGGATGAGGCTGCGCGGCATGCGCGCGCGGCTGCGGCCGTGCGCCAGGATGTCGATCATCGGCAGCACGAAGGCGGCGGTCTTGCCGGTGCCAGTCTGCGCGATGCCGATCAGGTCGCGCATCATCAGGACGCTGGGGATCGCCTGCGCCTGGATCGGCGTGGGTTCGCTATAGCCCGCGTCGGTGACCGCGGTCAGGAGTTCGGGGGAGAGGCCGAGATCGGCGAAGCTCATGCCAAAAGGCTCATGCAAGGGTCCGGAAATAGACGCACACGGGTGCGGCACGCCGAGCGTCGCGCTTGCCGATCTGGGCGCGAAAGTCAAGGAAAGGGTGGGTGGAGGGGCTATGACGGCGCGTGTCTGGCCTGCCTCGCGATGCGGGTCCGGCGTCCCCGTATCTTGAGGGGGACGGCGACGAGGACGAACAGCATCAGGCCTACGAAAAGCCAGAGCGGACCGGTCAACCCTTGCAGCCAGGCGATCAGGATGGCGCAAGGGACGGCGATCACCGGCGTGATCTTCGTCAGCCACCACAGCATCGCGCCCCAGCCAGGCCGATCGCGCATGCCTTTGCCGACGCTCAGCAGGATGATCGTCGCCACGAGCTTCGCGCCCAAGGCGAGAGCGACGATCCAGCTCAGCGTTGCGATCAGGGGCGAGGGGCTGAAGAGCATGGCGTCATCATGCGGCGGCGTTCGCGGGGTGACAAGCGGGGCGATTCGGGGGCGAAAGGAGACGAAAGCGTCGGTGGCGCCTAGGGATTGCCGGCTTCTTCGGCGCGGAAAGAGAGCATCGAATGTCGGAACGCGTGCAACGCCTCGCTAAGGCATTTGACTGTTGGCGGGGGCGCATCCTGCGGGACGGCTTCGTCCACTTTGAGCACGAAGGTGGCGTAGGGAAGTCCGGGCGCGTTCCGGTGAAATTCGCTCCGTATCGCTCCGCATGCTCTTGCCATTTGCTGGCTGGTGCGTGCGGTGAGCAGCGGCTTTTCGCCCCTGTCAGTCGCGCAGCCTGCGGTCATCAGTACAAGCGCCAGCCCCATTCCATGTCTGCTTATCGCCAAGTTTGTTCTCCACCGGGCGATCGCCCGATTCGGACGATGTCACGGGCAAGCGGAGACTGGCAATGGCGCGGAAGTGGACGAAGTGGACGGTACGTTATCGTCGGAATGCCTTCCCCGGCGAGGACACGTTTCGGGCGTGGTTCACCGTGTCAAAAAGCGGGCACGACGATAGGCATAATCGGGGCGTGTAGGACAGCGTTTTCGTGCGGATCGCCGAACCACGAAGCCCGTCATGCCGGACTTGATCCGGCATCCCGCTTCTTGCGCCGGTAGAAGAAGCGGGACCCCGGCTCTTCGGCCGGGGTGACGGGGTGTGTGGCTGCGGCGCGGATGGCTCGATAGCTGAGGGCCTCGCCCCCTCAGCGGGCGACCAGCGTTCGGAACTTGGCGATGCCGCAGCTGGCGCCGGAGCGCATGCGCAGGACGTCGCGGTCGGCGCAGACCTTTCCGTCGGCCTTGGGGCGCAGATAGAAGCCGTTGTAGAAATCCATGGGCCCGCAATCGTCGTCGAGGTGCGCGCGCAGGCGCTTGCCGCCGGCCATCACCAGGTCGACCGCGTCAGGGGCGGAGACGAGCGCACCGCCGATGTCGGCGACGGCGATGCATTTGGGCCCCTTCTTTTCCTTCCACTGCATCGGCTGCGGCACCGACAGCCGCGGCGCGGCGGCGGGGCCGCGCGCGGGGCCCACGCGCGGCACGCGGATGATAATGCGTTCGCGGACGGTCATCTGCGCGAACTGGACGCCGTTCAGCCGGTCGGGCGACTCGCTGGCGGAGACCAGCACGGGCGCGGTGCCGGCCAGGAGCATGGGTGCGATCAGCGCGGCGGAAAACGCAGGAGTCGGCATGTTCGGTGTCGGCTCCTAGCGGCGATCGTTGAACGGAGGATGAACTTGCGCCATCGGCGGCGAAGGCGGGCAGGGGCCACCTATGGTTGAGCGGCGGGGCGTCCGGGGGTAGCGGACGCGCATGACTCCCGCCCAAACCGCACTGCTTGCCGATCTCGCCCCGATGCTGGGGCCGAAGGGTATCGTGACCGATCCCGCCGATATCGCGCCCTGGACGATCGACTGGCGGCAGCGGTTTCGCGGCACCGCGCCGGCGCTGCTCGCACCGGCCTCGACCGCCGAGGTTGCGGCGGTGGTCGCTGCGGCGGCGCGGCATCGGGTGGCGCTGGTGCCGCAGGGAGGCAACAGTTCGATGGTCGGCGGGGCGACGCCGCCGGGCGACGGATCGGCGCTGATCCTGTCGCTGCGGCGGATGAACCGGATGCGGAGCGTCGATGCGGCGGCGGGGCTCGCCGTCGCGGAGGCGGGGGTGATCCTGTCCGACCTGCACGATGCGGCGCTTGCGGAGGGGCGGCGCTTTCCGCTGACGCTGGGGGCGAAGGGCAATGCGACGGTCGGTGGCCTCGTCTCGACCAATGCGGGCGGCACGCAGGTGCTGCGCTTCGGGTCGATGCGCGGGCTGGTCGCGGGCGTCGAGGCGGTGCTGGCAGATGGCAGCGTGCATGATGGCCTCGCGGCGCTGAAGAAGGACAATCGCGGTTACGACCTGACGCAATTGCTGGTCGGCGCGGAGGGGACGCTGGGGATCGTCACCGCGGCGACGCTGCGACTGGTGCCGCTGCCCGCCACACGCACGACCGCCTGGGCAGCGACGGGCGATCCGCAGGCGGCGCTGGCGCTGCTGCGTCGGTTCCAGGCGGCGACCGAGGCGCTGGAGAGTTTCGAGATCCTGCCCGCCGAATCGCTCGCGGCGGTGCTGGCGCATGTCCCGGGTGCGCGCGCGCCGGTGGCGGGGGCGCATCGCTGGCACCTGCTGATCGAACAGACCGACCCGCGCGGTGCGGCGCTGACCGAGGCGGTGCTGGCCGACGCGCTGGCGGATGGGCTGATCCAGGACGCGACGATCGCGGCGAGCGAGGCCCAGGCGGCGGATTTCTGGCGCATTCGCGAATCGATCTCCGATTCGGAGCGCGCGCTGGGGCCGGCATCGCAGCACGACATTTCGGTGCCGGTCGAGGGCATGCCGCGCTTCATGATCGAGGCGGCGGCGGCGTGCGAGGCGCGCTTTCCCGGGACGCATGCCAGCGGCTTCGGCCATCTGGGCGACGGCAACATCCACTTCCACGTGCGCGCGGCGCCCGGCACCGACCCGGCGCGCTGGTATGCCGAGGATGTGCCGGTGGTCACACGCTTCGTCGACGATCTGGTGATCGCGGCGGGCGGATCGATCGCGGCCGAACATGGCATCGGCCAGATGAAGCTGCACGAGTTGGAGCGGCTGTCTTCGCCCGCACGCCTTGCGGCGCTGCGCGGGGTGAAGGCGGGGCTGGACCCGCTCGGAATCCTGAACCCCGGCAAGCTTGTGACGCTTGCGCCGGGGCAGCCGGATCAATAGAGCAACGCGCCAGCGTGCGGCCCGCAGGCATTGCGGGTCCGCAAACTATCCACGACGGAGAGAGTTCCCATGGCCAGCGCGCCGCTTCCCCTGTTCTACAACGGCCTGGAGCCGCTCTCGAGCGAGACGCACGCCACCTGGCGCGTCCGCCAGCTGGATGCCGCCCCCTTCCTGGTCGGCCAGCATGCCATTCCGATCACCACCGACGAATTCCCGCTGGTGCAGCGCTTCATGCCGATCGTCTTCTCGATCGGTGACGATGCCATTCCGCTGGCGCTGATGGGCCTGAACGAAGGCGTCAACGTCTTCGTCGGCGACGACGGCAAGCTGACCGAAAACAATCTGTACGTCCCCGCCTACGTCCGCCGCTATCCGTACATGCTGGCGCGCCTGCGCCCGGACAGCGAAGAGCTGTCGCTGTGCTTCGACCCGACGTCGGAAGCGATCGGTGCGTTCGACGAGGGCGATGCCTTGTTCGAAAACGGCCAGCCGAGCCAGGTGACGAAGTCGATCCTCGATTTCTCCGAACAGTTCGAACAGGCCGGCGCGCGCACGCAGGCGTTCATGAACGAACTGCGCGAGCTCGACCTGCTGATGGAAGGCGAGGTCACGATCCAGCCGGAGCAGGAGCAGCCGCCGTTCGTCTATCGCGGCTTCCAGATGGTGAACGAGGAAAAGCTGGCCGCGCTGCGCGGTGACCAGCTGCGCAAGATGAGCCAGTCGGGCATGCTGCCGCTGCTGTACGCGCACCTGTTCTCGCTGTCGCTGATGCGCGAAATCTTCGGCCGCCAGGCGCAGCAGGGCAAGATGCCGCAGCCGCAGTTCGCGCCGGTCGGTTAAAGACCGGGGCCGTTCCGCCAGCCGGAACCGCCGATACTTAGACGGGCGGGTGTCGCAACGCGCGACGCCCGCCCGTTTGCGTTGGGGCAGCCCGCTTGACCCGGTCGCCGATCCGGCAGACTGTCGTTCCGACCTCGAAGGGACATGACGGATGACAGGCTGGGCTCGCGACGCACGCTATTCGACCGTGGCGATCGCGTTTCACTGGACGATCGCGGTGCTGATCATCGCCAATCTGATCATCGGCATCGGGCATGACGGCATTCCGGCGCTGCGCGCGCTGATGGGGGCGCACAAGGCGATCGGCATCACCGTGCTGGCCCTGACGCTGGCGCGCGTCGCCTGGCGGATCGCGCATCGGCCGCCGCCGCTGCCCGCGCACATGCCCGGCTGGGAAAAGGGGCTGGCGCATGCGACGCACTGGTCGCTCTACCTGCTGATGCTCGCGCTGCCGCTGACCGGGTGGCTGATGGTGAGCGCGCCGCCGACCGACGGGCCGGCGCGGCCGCTGACGTGGTTCGGCCTGTTCGACATTCCGCGCCTGCCGGCCAGTGCGGGGGCGGCAGGCTTCGGGCATGAAGCGCACGAGCTGCTCGGCTGGGTGATGGTGGCGCTGGTCGTGCTGCACGTCGCCGGGGCGCTGCGCCATCATCTGATCCTGCGGGATACTGTACTGGCGCGGATGGCGCCGTCGCTGCGCCGTTGAGACGAACGTTCATGATGGTGCGGTGAAAAAAACGTCACGAAGTGTTGCGGGGGTTGAACCAAATCGCGCCTCGCCTATTTTGTGACTTGTACGGCGCTCGTGTCCCCCCTTTCGCGAGACCGTATGGCACACCTTCGGGTGTGTCTCCTCCCTGAACCTTGGCCACTCCGTGCTTTCAGCACGGGGTGGTTTTTTTATGGGCCCGCGTCTTATTCGGCGGCGAGGGCGAAGGGGGGCGTGCCGGCGAGCGCCTCGTCCGCGACGGCGGCGAGCAGGCTGCGCAGCAGCGCGACGGTGCGATCGAAGCCGGGGCCGAGGCCGTCGAGCCGGGAGTCGAGATAGAGAGCGCGGTCGATCTCCACCTGCACGGCATGAATGCCGCGGGCCGGCGCGGCGTGCGTCTGCAGGATATGCGCGCCGGCATAGGGCGTGTTGCGCTGCGTCGCGATGCCCATCTGCGCCGCCGCGCCCTCGATCCGCGCGAGGAAGCGCGCATCGCTGGTCGCGCCGAAGCGATCGCCGAGGACGAGGCGCGCGTGCGGGCCGACGGTCGGCATCGAATGGATGTCGACCAATATTGCGACGCCGAAGCGGGCGCGTGCCGCGGCCAGCGTGGCGGCGAGCGTCGCGTGATAGGGGCGGTGATCCTCCGCAATGCGGCGCGCGACGTCGGCGCCGGTGAACCGCCCGCGCCACAGGTCGCCCGCACCGCCCGCACGACGCGGCACCAGGCCCAGGCCGCTGCGGATCTTCATCGACTGGCCGGACTGCGCCTGCGGGCGGACGCCGTCGTCGACGCGCGGGTCGCGCTCATATTCGCTGCGGTTGAGATCGATCCAGGCGCGGGCGCGGCGCTGCACCAGCATCGTCTCGTTCGTCTGCGCGGCGCGGGCGACGGCATCGACGTGGCGATCCTCCAGCACCACCAGCGCCGATTCGGGGAGGCGCAACGCGGCGCGCAGGGCGGGGGGATAGTCGCGGCCCGCATGCGGGACCGAGAGGACCACGGGACTGGCCGGCACGGGCGGAGTGTCGAGGCCGGAGGGGCTTTGCGGCGAGGCGAAGGGTGTGCCGGGGGGCACATTGTGCGCCTGTGCGCCGTCGATCCGGTCGAACGAAGCGTCCATCTGTGGCACGCCTTAGCCCATCCGCGCGTTCGGCGCTCTGGAAATCTTCATATCTGCCGGTCCATACAGGATCGACCGCAACGCTAAGGACCCGAAAAGGCGATGATCCGTATCCTGCTGGCCGAAGACGACCAGGTCATGCGCGAATATCTGACGCGGGCGCTGGAACGCGCGGGCTATGCCGTCGCCGCGGTCGACCGCGGCACCGCGGCGATCCCACTGCTCGAAACCGAGCCGTTCGACCTGCTGCTGACCGATATCGTGATGCCCGAGATGGACGGCATCGAACTCGCCCGCCGCGCCGCCGAGATGGTGCCGGGCCTGCGCGTGATGTTCATCACCGGCTTCGCCGCGGTGACGCTGAAGGCGGGGCGCGAAATGCCCAATGCGCGCGTCCTGTCCAAGCCGTTCCACCTGCGCGACCTGGTCGCCGAGGTGGACCGCGTGTTCGAAATGGGCAGCGCCAGCGGATTAAATTGAGCGCGGCGTGAAATCAGGGCTTGCCAGCCCGAAGCAACCTGCTAATTGGCCCACCTCCGGCGGGCGTGTAGCTCAGTGGTAGAGCACTGTGTTGACATCGCAGGGGTCGCAAGTTCAATCCTTGCCACGCCCACCATCGAAAACCCCGCTAGGCCAATGGCTTAGCGGGGTTTTTGGTTTTCAGGCCCTTGCGCCTGATTTGGCGACCGTCGCCATCCTCTATCGATCACTCCGCGTGGCGCAGCGTGCGGCGCAGGGCGTCGTGCCAGCCGGCGACGAGCGTGGCGCGGCGATCGGCGGGCATGGCGGGTTCGAAACAGGCGTCGCGGGCCCAGAGGCGTTCGAGTTCGGGCAGGCCAGACCAGATGCCGGTGGCGAGGCCGGCGTGGAAGGCGGCGCCGCGCGCGGTGGTTTCGAGGTCGGCGGGGCGCTCGATCGGCACGTCGAGCAGATCGGCGAGGAAGCGGCACAGCCAGTCGTTCGCGGCCATGCCGCCGTCGACGCGGACGCTGGCGGGATGGCCGCCGCCGTCGGCGATCATCGCCTGGACGAGATCGAGCGTCTGATAGCCGACCGCCTCCAGCGCCGCGCGGGCGAGATGCGCCTGCGTCGCGCCCAGCGTCAGGCCGAAGATCGCAGCGCGTGCCTCCGCATCCCAATGCGGTGCGCCGAGGCCGACGAAGGCAGGGACCATGTAGACGCCGTGATTGTCGGGCACCTGCGTCGCCATGTCGTCGGTATCGCGGGCGTGGGTGATGACGCCGATGCCGTCGCGTAGCCATTTGATCGCCGCGCCCGCAACGAAGATCGAGCCTTCGAGCGCGAAGGTGGTCTGCCCGTCCAGCCGGTAGGCGGGGGTGGTGAGCAGGCGCTGTTGCGAGCGGATCGCCTCCGTTCCCGTATTGAGCAGCATGAAGCAGCCGGTGCCGTAGGTGGATTTCGTCATGCCGCGGGTGAAGCAGGCCTGGCCGAACAGCGCGGCCTGCTGGTCGCCTGCAATCCCCGCGATCGGGATGGGCGCACCGAACAGGTCGGGAGCCGTCGTGCCGAAGATGTGCGCATTGTCGTGGACCTGCGGCAGGATCGCCATCGGCACGCGGAGCAGGCGGCACAGCTCCGCGTCCCAGTCGCCGGCGCGGATGTTCCAGAGCAATGTACGGGCGGCGTTGGTGACGTCGGATGCGTGCGTCGTGCCACCGGTGAGGCGCCAGAGCAGGAAGCTGTCGATCGTGCCGAAGGCAAGCTCGCCGCGGTCGGCGCGGGCGCGCGCGCCGGGAACGGAATCGAGGATCCAGGCGATCTTGGTCGCGGAGAAATAGGGATCGAGCAACAGGCCGGTCGCCTCGCGCACGCTATCTTCGGCGCCATCGCGGCGGAGCGCGGCGCAGACGTCGGCGGTGCGACGGTCCTGCCAGACGATGGCGCGGTGGATGGGTTCACCGGTGGCGCGGTCCCAGACGACGACGGTTTCGCGCTGATTGGTGATGCCGATGCCGGCGATGTCGCGCGCGCCCACGCCGCTGGCGTCGATCGCCTCGCGCGCGGTGGACAGGACGTCGCGCCAGATATCCTCGGGGTCATGCTCGACCCAGCCGGGTTGCGGGTAATGCTGCGCGAATTCGGTCTGGGCGACCGCGACGCGGCGCGCCTGTGCGTCGAACAGGATCGCGCGCGTCGAGGTGGTGCCCTGATCAATCGCGAGAATGTGCTTGGCCATGAGGGTCCTCTCCCGTCCGGCCTTCCAGTGTCGCGGGCCGGCGGGCGGCGTCAATGGCGTGGGCCGATTTTCGGATCGCACTGCGGCGGTTCGGCGTTAGGATCGCCGGACGGAGGGCGTGCGTGGCGGAGACGGATTACGACCTGCTGATCGTCGGCGGCGGCATCAACGGCGCCGGGATCGCGCGCGATGCGGCGGGGCGGGGCCTGACCGTCCTGCTGGTCGAGGCGGACGATCTGGCCGGGCACACGTCGTCGGCGTCGACCAAGCTTATCCACGGCGGCCTGCGCTATCTGGAATATGGCGAATTTCGGTTGGTGCGCGAGGCGCTGATCGAGCGCGAGCGACTGTGGGGCATGGCGCCGCACATCATCTGGCCGCTGCGCTTCGTGCTGCCGCAGACGCATTCGCCGCGGGCGGCGTGGATGGTGCGGCTGGGGCTGTTCCTCTACGACCATTTGGGCGGGCGTAAACGGCTGCCGGCGACCGAGACGGTGGGGCTGGCAGCGACGCCGTATGGCGCGGGGCTGCGCAATACGGCGGGCAAGGCGTTCGTCTATTCGGATTGTTGGGTCGAGGACAGCCGGCTGGTCGTGCTGAACGCGCGCGACGCGGCGGATCGCGGGGCGACGATCGCGACGCGGACGCGGCTGGTGCGGGCACGGCGCGAGGGCGAGCGCTGGGTCGCGTCGATCGCCGATGCCGCGGGCGAGCGCATGGTGTCGGCACGGGTGCTGGTGAACGCGGCGGGGCCGTGGGTGGACGACGTGCTGTCCCGCGTCGCGGGCGGGCATGCCAAGAACGCCGTGCGGCTGGTGAAGGGCAGCCATATCGTCGTGCCGCGCCTGTATGCCGGCGATCATGCCTTCATGCTGCAGAACCCGGACCGGCGGATCGTCTTCGCCATTCCCTATGAAGGCGACTTCACGCTGATCGGGACGACCGACCAGCCTTGGGAGGGGCCGCCGGCGAAAGCCGCAATCGATGCGGGCGAGACTGCCTATCTGCTCGACACGGCCAACCGCTATTTCGCGCGCGGGCTGCGCGAGAGCGATATCGTGTGGAGCTATGCCGGGATCCGGCCGCTGCACGACGACCATGCCGGCAATGCCTCTGCGGTGACGCGCGACTATGTGCTCGACCTCGACGCGGCGCCGGGGCGGGCGGCGATGCTGAGCATTTTCGGCGGTAAGATCACGACCTATCGCAAGCTCGCCGAACATGCGCTGGCGGAGCTGGGCGCGGTGCTGCCGGATATAACGGGGGCGTGGACGGCGGGGGCGGTGCTGCCGGGTGGCGACCTGCCCGGCGGGGATTTCGAGGCGTTCGTGGCGGCGCTGGTGCGGGCGCGGCCAGGGCTGCCGGCGACGCTGCTGCGGCGGCTGGCGCGCGCCTATGGCACCAGGGTGGCGGCGGTGCTGGGCGATGCGCAGGCGATGCGCGATCTGGGCGAGGATTTCGGCGGCGGGCTGACCGCGCGCGAGGTCGACTATCTGGTCGCGCAGGAATGGGCGCGGACGGCGGAGGATGTGCTGTTCCGGCGTAGCAAGCTGGGGCTGCATGTGCCGGACGAGACGGCGGCGCGGGTGGCGGCGTATTTGCGGGACATAGGCGCATAGACTGGCGCCATCGACGGCGCCCCGATCCGTCATTGCGTCGCGAGGGCTCGCAATGACGGATCGGTGGGTGGCGGTCGGTGCGTCGAGACCCGCGCCGTTCAGCGCACGCGGGTGATGATATTCTCGATCCGCTCCTGCTGGCCCGAGCGGGGGCGGGGGTTGAGGTTCTGGCTGACGGCGAGGTCGGCGATGGCGGCAAGGTCGCTGTCGGCGATCTGCTGGCCCAGGGCGCCGGTCCAGCCCGCGTACCGCTCGGCCTTGATCGCATCGAGACGGCCGTCCTCGATCAGCGCGGCGGCGTTGAGCAGGCCCTTCGCCACGACGTCGATCCCGCCGACGTGACCATGGAACAGGTCGGCGGCGTCGATCGACTGGCGGCGGACCTTGGCATCGAAGTTGAAGCCGCCCGTCGTAAAGCCGCCCGCGCGCAGGATTTCGAGCATCGCGAGCGTCATTTCCTCGACCGAGTTGGGGAATTGATCGGTATCCCAGCCGTTCTGCGGATCGCCGCGGTTGGCGTCGATCGAGCCAAAGATGCCGAGCGCGCCCGCCGTCGCGATCTCATGTTCGAAGGTGTGGCCCGAGAGGGTCGCGTGGTTCGCCTCGATATTGACGCGGACCTCGTCCTCCAGCCCATAGCGCTTGAGGAAGCCGTACACCGTTGCCGTGTCGAAGTCGTATTGGTGCTTGGTCGGTTCGTGCGGCTTGGGTTCGATCAGGATCGTGCCGGTGAAGCCGATCTTATGCTTGTGATCGACGACGAGGCTGAGGAAGCGGCCGAGATTGTCGAGTTCGCGCTTCATGTCGGTGTTGTGGAGCGTCTCATAGCCCTCGCGACCGCCCCACAGCACGTAGTTGGCGCCGCCGAGGCGGTGCGTCGCTTCGAGGGCGTCGCGCACCTGCATCGCGCCCCAGGCGAACACCTCCGGATCCGGGTTGGTGGCGCCACCGGCGGCATAGCGCGGGTGGCTGAACAGATTGGCGGTGCCCCACAGGAGCTTGCGGCCGGAGGCGGCCTGAAGCTGTTCGAGGTGATCGACGGCGTCCGCGAAATGTGCGCGGTGTTCGGATACCGTCGTGGCATCGGCCATCACGTCGACGTCGTGGAAGCAATAATAGGGCACATCGAGCTTGCTGAAGAAGTCGAAGGCGACCGAGCGTTTGTGTTCCGCTGCGGCGGCATCGTTGGCGCCGCGGTGCCAGGGGCGATCGAAGGTGCCGCCGCCGAAGACGTCGCTGCCCGGCCAGCAGAAGGTGTGCCAGAAGCAGGCAGCGAAGCGGAGATGCTCCTCCATCGTCTTGCCGAGGACGACACGGGTCTTGTCGTAATAGCGATAGGCGAGTTCGGTGTCGCTCTCCGGCCCTTCGTAACGGATCGTCGGAATGTCGGCGAAGTATTCGGCCATTTTAGAGGCTCCTGATGCGGGAATAAGCGTCGCGGAAGGCGGCGTATTTGGGGGCGAGGCGGTCGCGCAGGACCGCATCGGGTTCGATGACGTGCGCCGTGCGGGGCGCGATGCAGATGTCGGCGGGCGGGCCGCCATCGACCGCGAGCTGCGCGAGGCGGGCGGCGCCGAGCGCGGGGCCGACCTCGCCCCCGTCGAGATAGACGAGGCGCGCGTCGAGCGCCGCGGCGAGCGTTTCGCCCCAGTATAGCGAGCGGGCGCCGCCGCCGATGACGGAGAGCTGCTCGATCGTCGTGCCCGCCTCGCGCATCACGCGCACGCCATCCGCCAGCGCGAAGGCGACGCCTTCGAGCACGGCTTGCGCCAGGCGTTCGGGGCCGGTGTCGTGGTCGAGGCGCAGGAAGGCGCCGCGGACCTGCGTGTTGTTGTGCGGCGTGCGCTCGCCGGAGAGGTAGGGGAGGAACAGCTCGGGGCCGCTGGCCGGGCCGGCCTGTTCGGCGCGGGCGAACAGATCGGCGGCGCTGCTCGCCCCGGTGAGCCGCGCCACCCAGTCGATGCAGGCAGCGGCGGAAAGGTGGACCGCCATCTGATGCCACATGGCGGGCACGCAATGGCAGAAGGCGTGGACCGCGTCGGCGACATTGGGGCGGAAGTCCTGCGTCGCGACGAAGATGACGCCCGACGTGCCGAGCGAGAGCAAGGCGTCGCCGTCGCGCACCGCACCGACGCCGGCGGCGCCCGCGGCATTGTCGCCGCCGCCGCCCGCGACCGGGACCGGCGCCATGCCCCACGGCTCGGCGACCGCGGGAAGCAGCGTGCCGGCGGTGTCGCTGCCCTCGACGAGGCGCGGCATCTGGTCGGTCGTCAGGCCGGTGGCGGCGAGCAACGTCTCGCTCCAGCGCCGGGCGGCGACGTCGAGCCACAGCGTGCCGGCGGCGTCGGACATGTCCGAGGCTTTTTCGCCGGTCATCAGCAGGCGGACATAGTCCTTGGGGAGCAGCACGGTCTTGATCGCCGCGAACGTCTCGGGTTCGTGGTGGCGGATCCAGGCCAGCTTGGGCGCGGTGAAGCCGGGCATGACGAGGTTGCCGCCACGTTCGCGGAAGGCGGGCGTCGCGGCGTCTAGGCCAGCGCATTCGGCGAAGGAGCGGCCGTCGTTCCACAGGATGGCGGGGCGCAGCGGCCGGTCGTCGGCGCCGAGCAGAGTCGCGCCGTGCATCTGGCCGGCCAGGCCGATGCCACGCACCGATCGCCGCACCGCGGGATCGATGGCAAGGACTGCGGCACAGGTCGCCTGCCACCAGGCGACGGGGTCCTGCTGCGACCACAGGGGCTGCGGGCGCTGGATGGTGAGCGGGGCGGTGCCTTGCGCGACGAGCGTGCCCGACGCGTCCACGACGACCGCCTTGACGCCCGACGTGCCGATATCGATGCCGAGGAACATGCCCTCAGTCCTTGAACGGATCGATGGTCTGGATGCTGCCGTCCGGGGTGAAGTGCAGCTGCGTCACCTTGGCGGAGCGCAGGTGGTTTTTCCCCGACGCTTGCGTGTCGTGGTAGAACAGCCACCACTTGCCCTGAAATTCCACGATCGAATGGTGCGTGGTCCAGCCCTGAACGGGCTTCAGGATATGCCCCGCATAGCGAAACGGACCGTAGGGCGAGGTGCCGGTGGCGTAGTTCAGATAATGCGTGTCGCCGGTCGAATAGGTGAAATAATAGGTGCCGCCCCGCTTGAACATCCAGGCGGCCTCGAAGAAGCGGCGCTCGTGATCGCCGCCGAGGACGGGCTTGCCCCGTTCGTCGAGGATGACGATCGGGCGCGGGCTTTCCGCGAATTGCTTCATGTCTGCGCGCATCCTGGCGACGCGCGGGGCGATCGCGGGCTGGTCGTCGCGGTGCAGGTCCGTGTCGCCGGCCTTGGCCTCGTAGCGATTGCCCTGCCAGCGCTGCAGCTGGCCACCCCAGATGCCGCCGAAATACATGTAGCTGGCGCCGTCGCTATCGGTGAAGACGGCGGGGTCGATCGAGAAGCTGCCGCGGATCGGCTGGGGATCGGCCTTGAACGGGCCGGTCGGTGACTTGGATGTGGCGACGCCGATGCGGAACACGCCGGCTTTGTCGCGCGCGGGGAAGTACAGAAAATAGGTGCCGTTCTTATAGGCGGCGTCGGGTGCCCAGGTCTGTTTCGAGGCCCAGGGGATCTGTTTCACGTCGAGCGCGACGGGGTGGACGGTGACCGGGCCCCCGATCCGGTCCATGCCGAGCACGCGATAATCGTGCATCGCATATTGGTTACCGAGATCGTCGTCGGCGATGCCGGCGTCGACGTCGTGGCTGGGATAGACGTAGAGTCTGCCGTTGAAGACGTGCGCGGATGGATCGGCGAAATAGAGGTCTTTGACCAACGGCTGTGCGAGGTAGCGCTTGCCGTCGGGGCTGCGCGGTTCGGCGCTTTGCGCGAGGGCGAGGCCGCTCGACAACAGAGCAGCGAGCGCGAGCAGGCGGGGGCCGCGGGCGGGCATCGATATTGTCCTTCCTAAGATCGGCCCTCTGGCGAGGCCTGAAACATCTGGATAGCGCTACCATATGGTGATTGCCATCCGGCGGCAAGGGCCGATGGCGGCGATTTCGACGATCGGGCGCGGGGGGAGGCCGCGGGGTGCTGATCGTGCGTGGCGCGATGCGCGGCCCGATGTGGGTGATCTCGCTGGTGTTTGGTGTCGGATACGGCGTCCCGATGATGACGCCGACGTGGAGCTACCAGCGTCGGCGCAGGTCAACCGGCGGGGCGACAGGAGACCAATTGGGGACAGCGGTACGGTAACGGTCGCAACGTGGCGCTTGCCGTGGACGCGCTTTTGCGTCCATGTCGGTGGGGCTGTTTCTTCTGGGACCCGATCCGCCCGCATGGCTTCCTCACCCCCTCCCTCGCGACCCTCCCGTCGATCGGGTTCGGCACCGACGATCAGCGATGTGGCGAAGCTCGCCGGCGTGTCGCCGATGACCGTCAGCCGCGTCATCAACGCCGAAACCAACGTGCGGCCTGCGACGCGCGATGCGGTGAACGTGGCGATCCAGACGCTGAACTATGCGCCCAATCGCGCCGCGCGCAGCCTGGCGGGGGCGGGGCAATTGCGGGTCGGGCTGCTGTACAACAATCCGTCGGGCGGCTTTCTGTCCGAAATGCTGCTCGGCAGCCTGGATCAGGCGAGCCGCAACGATGTGCAGATCGTGATCGAGAAATGCGAGATCGGCGACGATCACGAGCTCGCGGTCGCACGGCACATGATCAAGGGCGGCATCGACGGCATCGTGCTGCCGCCGCCCCTGTGCGAATCGCCCGCGCTGCTCGACCTGCTGGCCCAGGCGGGCGTGCCGATGGTCGGGCTGGCGACGGGGCGCGCGGGCGAGGGCGGGCTGGCGATCGGGATCGACGATCGTGCCGCGGCGATGACGATGACGCGGCACCTGATGGACCTGGGCCATCGGCGGATCGGCTTCATCGGCGGCGATCCCAATCTGTCGGCGAGCGGTGCCCGGCTGGCGGGCTATCGCGCCGCGCTGGAAGGGGCGGGGATCGGGATCGAGGACGGGCTGGTCGTCGATGGCCTGTACACTTATCGGTCGGGGCTGGATGCGGCGGAGCAGCTGCTCGACCTCGCCGAACCGCCGACGGCGATCTTCTCGTCGAACGACGACATGGCGGCGGCGACGGTGGCGGTGGCGCACCGCCGCGGGCTGGACGTGCCGGGCGACCTGACCGTCTGCGGCTTCGACGATACGGTGCTGTCGACCGCGATCTGGCCCGAGCTGACGACGATCCGCCAGCCGATCGCCGATATGGCGCGCGGCGCAATCGAAGGGCTGGTCGCGCTGCTGCGCCGCCAGCGCGGAGGCGACGATGCCGCGCCCGAAGAGCCGACGCGGCTGCTCGACTATACGCTGATCCGCCGCCAGTCCGACGCGCCGCCACGGCGCCGGCCGCGGGTGATCGAGGGATAGGTCTGCCGCGGCGCCCTGCGCAGGGTGGCCACGGCACGCGCCAAACGGCTTGACCGCCCGGACTGGCGTGATAGCGATATCACATTGCACACGGCTGGCGGACGACCGGCATGAGGAGAGCGATGTGACGGACAGGCGGGGGGCGGGGCATGCCCCGGGGAATCTGGATGCCGGGCAGGGCGTCAATCACGGCTTCATCGCCGGCATCGTCGCGGTCGCGACGATCGGCGGCTTCATGTTCGGCTATGATTCGGGCGTCATCAACGGGACGCAAAAGGGGCTGGAGGCGGCATTTTCGCTCGGCCACCTAGGCATCGGCGTCAACGTCGGCGCGATCCTGGTGGGATCGGCGATCGGTGCGTTCGGCGCGGGGCGGCTGGCCGACGCGATCGGGCGGCGGCGCGTCATGATGCTGGCCGCGCTGCTGTTCCTGGTGAGCGCGCTCCTCGCCGGTGCGGCGGGCGGCTCGATCGTGTTCATCCTGGCGCGGATCATCGGCGGCCTGGGCGTCGGCGCGGCGAGCGTGATCTCGCCCGTCTATATTTCCGAAGTGACGCCCGCCGCGATCCGCGGGCGGCTGTCGAGCGTGCAGCAGGTGATGATCATCACCGGCCTGACCGGCGCGTTCGTCGCGAATTTCGTGCTGGCCCGCTATGCCGGCGGTTCGACCGCGCCGTTCTGGCTCGACTTTCCGGCGTGGCGCTGGATGTTCTGGCTGCAGGCGATCCCGGCGGCGATCTATCTGGCGGCGCTGACCGTCATTCCGGAAAGCCCGCGCTTTTTGGTCGCCAAGGGCCGCGAGGGCGAGGCGAGGGCCGTGCTGACGCGTCTGTTCGGCGCGGGCGAGGCGGAGCGCAAGGTGGTCGAGATCCGCAATTCGCTCGCCGCCGATCACCACAAACCGAAACTGTCCGACCTGATCGACAAGACGACGGGCAAGATCCGCCCGATCCTGTGGGCGGGCATTGGCCTCGCCGTGTTCCAGCAGTTCGTCGGCATCAACGTCGTCTTCTATTACGGCGCGGTGCTGTGGGAAGCGGTGGGCTTCACCGAGGACAATGCGCTGCAGATCAACATCCTATCCGGGGTGCTGTCGATCGCGGCCTGCCTGTTCACGATCGCGACCGTCGACCGGATCGGCCGCAAGCCGCTGCTGCTGGTCGGATCGGCGGGCATGGCGGTGACGCTGGCGACAGTGGCCTGGGCGTTCTCCACCGCGGTCACCGATGCGGCGGGCACGGTGAGCCTGCCCGGACATAACGGCCTGATCGCGCTGGTCGCGGCCAATCTGTACGTGATCTTCTTCAACGCGTCGTGGGGACCGGTGATGTGGGTGATGCTGGGCGAGATGTTCCCCAACCAGATCCGCGGATCGGGGCTTGCCGTGTCGGGCTTTGCGCAGTGGATCGCCAATGCGGCGATATCGGTCAGCTTCCCGGCGCTCGCCGTGTCGCCGGGGCTGGCGGTGACCTATACCGGCTATGCGCTGTTCGCGGCGATCTCGTTCGTGTTCGTGCAGAAGCTGGTCCACGAGACGCGCGGGCGCGAACTCGAGGATATGCAGGGATAAGGGCGATTGGGCGCTGGCGTTACAGCGCCCAGTCGAGCTGCATCCAAAGCTTTTGCGTGTCGGTGAACAGCCGGTCGGCGCGATAATCGGCATAGCGCAGGCTGGCGGTCGTCTTGCCGAGCTTGGCGCTGGCAAGCAGGTTGAGTTCGTCGCCGTAGCGTCGCGACAGGCGGTCGCTGTCGAACCGGTGGTAGACGGCGGTCAGCGACACCGCCTTCAGCGTGCCGATCTGCTTCCACCCCCAGCCGGCGCTCGCATAGGCGTCGCGAATGCCGTCGGCGGGGGTGGTGGTGAGCTTGTCGGCCCAGCCCTGGAACTTGAAGATCGCGGAAAAGGGTGTCTGGAAGCTGGCGTATGCGGCGCCTGCGCTGGCGCCACGGCCCGCGCCGAGCACTTCATAGCCCCCGCCGACCTTCGGGCCGTTCAGATCGAGCGACAGGTCGGCGAGCCAGTAATCCGCGGCGTACATATTGGGGTTGCGGTGATAGTCGGACTGGCGCGCATAGCTGAGCTGATAGGCGAGCTTGGCGGTGCCAAGCGGCTGCGCGCCGGCCAGGCGGCCACCATAGGTCTGGCTGGACAGGCGATAGCCCTGCACCGCCGCTTCGTCCTCATCGATGAGATAGGCAAAGCCCGTGACCTTGCCGATCGGCGAATCCCAGCCGAGGTTGGCGAGGACGGTGTTGCCGCCGATCGCGGTCGGCCGCGCGCCGCGCCCCTCGATGCCGTTCACCGTGCGGACCGACCAGACATAGCTGACGTCGGCCTTCAGGCCCTGCACGGCGGTGATCTCGGTGCGCACGGCGTCGAAGGTCTGGCCGTTGTTACGGAACGCGGCGGCGCCGACGAAGCGTTCGTCGTCGAGCTGGATCACCTGTCGCCCCGCGGTGATCGCGACGCCCGGCGCGGCATAGCGCAGCTGCGCGCGATAGATGGCGACGCTGTCGGGATCGGCGATCAGCGGGCGCAGCGTGGCGGGGCCGTGCAGGCCGTCGAAATAGTCGGGCAGGATCGCGAGGTTCCCCTGCGCCTGGACGAGGCCGGAGAGGCGGCCGATCGCAGCCTGCACGCCGGTGCGCAGCCGCACCGTCACCGCGTCGCTATCCTGCGGCAGGCCATCCTGTTCGACATGTTCGTACCGCAGCCGCGCCTCGGCAAGCGGCGTCACCGTCTGCGCCGCGGCAGGCAGCGCCGGCAGGACGGTGGCGAGGGCGAGAAGCGGGGCGGTGAGGCGCATCGATCGGGTCCGTACGGCATCGGTGTCGCGCAGGAATGCGCTGTCCATTGTCGACCTATTAGGCGCGGAATGGTTAACAGGCTGATGACGTTGCGCTTCGGCTACGGAACGCACGGGCGGCTGAGCCGTATGGGGGATGGCACTTATGCCATCAGGAGATCGCATGGGCCTTGCTCCGCGCCTGTCCGGGCGGGTGGAAGCCCGGGCGCATCACTCCCCCGCCGCGCGTATCCTAGAGCGGATCGGGCCCTTCTTCGCGATCGGCGAAGTGTCCGGCGGGCCGTTGCTGATCGCGTCGCTCGTCGCGCTGATCGTCGTCAATTCGCCCTGGGGTGCGGACTATGTGCGGCTGTGGGATCGGCCGATCCGGCTGAGCTATGGCGCCTGGGCGTTCGCGCGGCCGGCGGCGGAATGGGTCAACGACCTGCTGATGCCGCTGTTCTTCCTGATTATCGGGACGGAGGTGAAGCGCGAGTTCGTCAAGGGATCGCTCGCGTCGCGCAAGACCGCGCTATTCCCGGTGGCGGGCGCGATCGGCGGGCTGGTGGTGCCGGTGGCGATCTATCTGGCGTTCAACTGGGGTACGCCGGCCGCGCATGGCTGGGGCGTGGTGGCGGCGATGGATACCGCGTTCAGCCTGGCGGTCGTCGCGATGTTCACGACGCGGCTGCCGCCGGCCGTGCGTGCGGTGCTGCTGGCATTCGCGGCGATCGACGATGTGTTCGGGCTGCTGGTGATCGCCTTCGCCTATACCGCGTCGGTACAGCCGGTGTTCCTGGGGGTGGCGGCCGCGGCGTATCTAGGCATCGTCGGACTGTTGCGGCTGCGCTGGGTGGCGTCGATCCCCTATGTGCTGCTCGGCGCCGTGGTGTGGATCGGCATCTTCGGGTCGGGCGTGCATCCGACGATCGCGGGCGTGGCGGTCGGCCTGTTGCTGCCGACGCGGTCGCGGCTCAGCCATGGTGACTTCGCCGAACGCGTCGAGCGGCCCTTGGACGAGTTGCGCGCGGCGCAATCCGAACAGGCGCGCGCGGGCGATGCCGCGGAGGCGGAGGAAAAGGAGGAAGCGGTCGAGGCGAAGCTAGGGTACATCCACGAAATGGTCGCGGCGACCGACGAGGCGGCGGAGCGGCTGGTGCGCATCCTGACGCCGTGGGTGTCCTATGTCGTGCTGCCGCTGTTCGCGCTGTCCAACGTACGCATCCATTTGTCGCCCGACGCGATCGCCGAGGCGCTGCACGCACCGCTGAGCCTGGGCATCGTCGCCGGCCTGGCGATCGGCAAGCCGCTGGGCTTCATGGCGTCGACATGGATCGCGACACGCGTGCTGGGCGCGCGCCTGCCCGACGGGGTGACGTGGCGGATGGTGCTGGGGATCGGTGGCGTCGCCGGGATCGGCTTCACGCTGTCGCTGTTCATCACCGAACTCGCCTTCACCGACGTGGCGCAGACCGAGATGGCGTCGCTGGCGATCCTGTGCGCATCGCTGGTGTCCGGCCTGTTCGGCTATGCCATCTTCTGGCTGGCGACGCGCTCAGCCGAGCGCGTACCAGACCGGTGAGGCGGTGAAGATGTCGGCGGCGGCGCAGGTGGTGCCGTCGGCGAAGCGGATCGTCGCGTCCGGAACCTCGGTGCCGCGGATCAGCGCGGCGACGCGCAGCGTGGCGCCAGCGTGGTGGCGGCTGAAGGCGAGGATGCGGTCGCTGCCCTCGACCTGTGCCGGACGATAGTCGCCGTCGGCGAACAGCGCGGGCGCGGCGCGGCGCTGCGCGAGCAGGTCGGCGATCAGGCGGAACTTGGCCGGCGCGTGCGGTGCGTCGAGCAGCGCCTGACGCTGCGCATAATCGACGGGGCGGCGGTTGTCGGGATCGACGAGGCTGAGGTCGGCGAGTTCGGTGCCCTGGTATAGGTCGGGCACGCCCGGCACGGTGTAGCGGAGCAGCGTCTGGATGAGCGTATTGGCGTCTGCAATCGGCGCCAGGTCGGCGACGAAGGCGGTGACCTCCGCGACGAAGCGCGCATCTGCGAGGAAGGCATCGGTCAGCGCGGCGGCGGCGGCTTCATAGGCCTCGTCCGGGGCTTCCCATGACGAGCGGAGGCGTGCTTCGCGCAGCGCCTTTTGCTGCCAGGCCTTGATGCGGTCGGCGAAATCGGGCGTCGCGCCCTCGTCCGGCCAGGCGCCGACGATGGTCTGGAGCAGCATGTAGCGGTCGGCGCCCGAGACGTCGTGATCCCAGGCCCAGGAGAGCTGGTCCCATGCCTCGACGCGGGAACGCCAGGCGTCGGGCATGACGCTGAGTGCGGCGAGGCGGGCGCGGAGGTCCTCGCCGCGCTTGTGGTCGTGCGTCGCGGTGGTGAGCATCGCGTGCGGCACGTCGTGCGCGCGGGCGGCCATCAGGTCATGGAAGGCATCGACGCCGATGCCGAGGATCGTCGCGTCGAAGCCGACGTCGTTGCGGGAGAGCAGGCGGGCGGAGCGGTAGAAAGCGGTATCCTCGACCGATTTGGCGGCGATCGGCGCGGAAAGCTGCTGGAAGCGACGGACCGCGTCGGCCGCGTCGCCTGGCCCTTCACCGGCGAGCCACGCGAGGATCGCATCGACGACATGCGCCTCGCCCGGCGGGATGAGGTCGGTGACGCGTTCGCGCACCGCGCCGCGGATCGCGGCGTCGCTGGCGGGGGCGGCACCGCCGGTGCCGTAAGTGCGATAGACGGGGAAGACCCACAACAATCGCTCGATCGCGCGGCGCAGCATCGCGGGCGTGACGGCGTCATCGGTGTTGAGCGCGACGAAGGCGGCGACGCAGGCGTCGAGCTGGCCCGCAAATTGCCAGGCCAGCAGGTCCTGCCGTGCGGCGAATTCCTCGCTTTCGAAATCGAGGTAGCGGTGGCTCATGTCCTGCCACAGCTCCTCGAGCGGCAGCGCGCCGAGCGGTTCGTGGATCAGCGTCGCGACCTGCTCCATAAAGTCGTAGCCGCTGGTGCCGTCGACGCCCCAGCCGACGGGCTGGCCTTCGCCGGCGCCGAGGATCTTCTCGATGACGATCCAGGCATCGGGGCTAAGGCGGTCGCGCAGCGTGCGGCAATAGCCGATCGGGTCGGTCAGGCCGTCGACGTGATCGATGCGGACGCCGTCGATCAGCCCTTCGTCATACAGGCGGACATAGAGCGCGTGCGTCGCCTCGAACACGGCGGGGTCTTCGATGCGGACGCCGGCGAGGTCGTTGACGGTGAAGAAGCGGCGCCAGTTTAGCAGGTCGTTGGCGGTGCGCCAGCTGGCGAGGCGATAATGCTGGCGGTCGAGCAGAGCGGGCAGGTCGGCGGTGTTGCCCCGGTCTTCGGGGCGGATTGGGAAACGATGTTCGCCATAGGCGACGATCTGATCGCCCTCGACCGCGATGTCGCCGTTGGCGAGCGCGGTGTCGAGCGTATCGCCGAGCACGGGGAGCAGGATCGGGCGGCTCCAGTCGATGTCGAAGACGCGGGCGTGTTCGCTGTCCTGCCCGCGCGCGAGGACGTCGTTCCACCATACGTTGCCGCCGCCAGCGACGCCCATATGGTTGGGGACGATATCGATGATCAGCCCCATGTCGCGCGCCTTGAGCGCGGCGACGAGGCTGCGGAAGGCGTCCTCGCCGCCGAGTTCCGGATTGATCGTCGTGGGGTCGATGACGTCGTAGCCGTGCATCGACCCGGCTGCCGCGGTGGTGACCGGCGAGGCGTAGATGTGGCTGATGCCGAGCCGGTCGAGATAGGGGACCAGCGCCTCGGCGTCGGCGAATGTGAAGCCCTTATGGAATTGCAGGCGATAGGTGGCGCGGGGGCTCATGCGGGGCTCTTGTGCGAGAGGATGGCGGTGCGGCGGGCGACCTCGGGCCGGGCGAGCAGCGCCTCGGTCGTGTCGGGCATGCGGCGGCGCCAATTGGGGTGTTCGTCGATCGTGCCGGGCAGGTTGGGCTGTTCCTCGATCCCGACCAGGTCCTCGAGCGGGACGATGGTGAGCGGGCAGGGTGCCTGCGCGGTGAAGGCGAGCGCGGCGTCGATCGCGGGCGCGGCATCGTGCGGCACGGGGCCGCTGGCGACACCGGCCTGCGTGGCGGCGGTCCATAGCGCCTTCTTTTCGCCGATGCGGCGGAGGCGGTCGCTGGGTTCATCGCTGTCGCTGCGCTTCAGCTTGTGCGCCCAGGTGATGTCGTGCCCGGTCCACCAGCCGGCGAGCGTCGCGGTGTCGTGTGTGCCGGTCATCGCCACGGCGCAGGCGTCCCATGCCTTGGAGGGGGTGAAGCTGTTCGCGTCGCGCTCGAAGGGCAGGACGCGCATGCCGTAGATGCCACGCGCGGTCAGCGTGTCGCGGAAGCCGGGCGGCACCGTGCCGAGATCCTCGCCGATGACGATCGCGTTCGCCCGATGCGATTCGATGGCGAGGATGCGGAGCAGATCGGTGAAAGGCATGGCGAGATAGGCGCCGTCGCCGGGCTTGCCGCCCTCTGGAATGACCCACAGGCGGCACAGGCCGAGGGCGTGGTCGATGCGGATGCCGCCCGCGTGCGCCAGGCCTGCGCGGACGGTGCGGATGAAAGCGTCGAAGCCGGTGCGGCGCAACGCGAACGGGCAGAGCGCGGTGATGCCCCAATTCTGCCCCTGCGGCCCGAGCGGATCGGGCGGCGCGCCGATCGACAGGCCGGTCAGCAGGTCGCTGCGGCGGCTCCACGCATGGCTGCCGCCCGCATCCATGCCGACGGCGAGATCGGCGATCAGGCCGATGCGCATCCCGGCGTCGCGCGCGGCGGCGTGCGCGTCGGCAAGGCCGGTGTCGGCGCGCCATTGCAGGAAGCTATAGAAACGGACGGCGTCGGCATGCTCCCGCGCGAAGGCCTCGACAGCCGGGGCGGTGGGATCATGATAGGCGGTGGGCCAGTCCTGCCATCCGTGCGCGCCGCTCTCCGCGAAGAAATGGGCGTGCAGCGCGTCGTAAAGGGCGTGCTGCTGCCAGTCGGGGCGGCGGGCGGCGGCGGCGTCGAAGCGGGCGATCTCGTCCGGCGTTGCGCGGTCGAAGGCGTGGCGCAGCGCGGCGAGGCGGCGGGGGAGGACGGCTTGCCAGTCGATCAGTGCGCCCGAGTCCGTGTCATCGTCGGCGGTGCTGGCGAGCAGGGCGTGGTGGACCAGCCGGCTCGACGGAGCATAGGGGCTGAAGCGCGACGGGTCGGCGGGGAAGAGCGCATGCGTCGGGCTGATCGCCAGCGCGTCGGCTCCGGCACCGGCAAAGGCACGGGCGGCCTCGGCAAGACTGCCGAAGTCGCCATACGGGGCAGGGCGCGATCCGCGCAGCGCCGGGATCTGGACGGCCGGACTCCAGCTGTGGCCGGGCGGCGCGGGAATGCAGCGACGCGGCGCGATGGCGAGGGTGATGGCGCCGCGCGCGGTGTCGAGCCGGTGATAGCCGGGTTCGCCTATCGGTGGGATGGTGCCGTCGGACGCGACCTGCACGATCCGCTGGGGGCCATGCTCCAGCGCCAGCGTCGCGGCGCCGGGTGCGGCGGTGGTGACGATCGGCATGCCGACATCGGCGGTGACGAAGGTCGCCTCGCCGTCGGTCGAGCGGTCGAGCCGGTCGAGAATGGCGGCGAGCGTATCGTCGGCGACGGTGCGCTGGCGGCCGGTCGCATCTTCCCAGTGCACGGCGATGCCGGCGGCCTTGGCGCGGGTGGCGAGGTCGCTCATCGCGCGATCCAGGCGGCGAACCGGTCGCCCTCGGCATGCAGCAGGTCGCCGTCGCCTGCGGCAAGCGGCGCGGGCGTGTCGGCGAGGTCTAGCGCGATGGTGAGCATGCTGCCGTCAGCCAGGCGCCAGCGGGCGGTGACCGCGGCGTCGCCGGTCGCCTCCGCACCGATCGCCATCGCGCCGGCAAGGTGGGGGACGATATGGGTCATGCGCAGCGTGATCAGGTCGCGGTACAGCGCACGCCATGTGGCGGCGTCCGGGCCGGGCTCGGGCCGCGATGCTTCGAAGGTGCTGCGGGCGTTGGGATCGGGAATGCGTGCGCGCGCCTGCGGATCGGCGAAAGCGTCGAACTTGGCGAATTCCTTGCGCCGCCCCTCACGCACCGCATCGGCGAGGTCGTCGTGGAAATCGGTGAAGAACAGGAAGGGCGTCTCGCTGCCGTCGGTGTCGCCCATGAACAGCAAAGGGATTTGCGGGGCGAGCAGCAGCAAGGCGGTCGCGGCACGCAGCTTGGCGGGATCGGTTAGTACGGTCAGCCGCTCGCCGAGCGCGCGATTGCCGATCTGGTCGTGGTTCTGGAGGAACGACACGAAGCGGGTCGGCGACAGATGCGCGCTGGGCGTGCCGCGCGGCGTGCCGTCATGGTTCGCCGATCCTTCGCCCTGATAAATGAAGCCTTCCGCGAGGCAGCGGGCGAGGCGCTCGGCCGGGCGATCGGCGAAGTCGGTGTAATAGGCGCTGGTTTCGCCGGTCAGCAGGACGTGCAGGACGTTGTGGAAATCGTCGTTCCACTGCGCATCATAGCCGCCATCGCGCAGCCGTGCGGCATCGTTGCGTTCGTTTTCGAGCACGAGGTGGATGTGGCGATCGGGCAGCGCCTCGCGGATTTCCGTGGCCATGGCGTCGAGAAAGGCGTCGTCCGCGATGGCGTGGACTGCGTCGAAGCGCAGGCCGTCGATGCGATAGTCGCGCAGCCACATCAGCGCGTTGTCGACGAAGAAGCGATGCACGGACTCTTCGTGCATCGCGACTGCGCCGCCCCAGGGCGTCTGGACCTCGGCATCGAAGAAGCCCGCGGCATATTGGCCGATGTAATTCCCGTCGGGACCGAAGTGATTGTAAACGACGTCGAGGAAGACGGAGAGGCCGAAGCCGTGCGCGGCGTCGACCAGCGCATGCAGATCGGCGGGGGCGCCGTAGCTTTCGTGCGGCGTATAGGGCAGCACGCCGTCATAGCCCCAACCGCGCGTACCGCCGAAGGCACCCACGGGCATGAGCTCGATGGCGGTGATGCCGGTCGCGGCGATGGCGGGGAGCTGATCGATGACGCCGCGGAAACCGCCGAGCAGGCCGGGATGCAGCTCGACGAGCACCGTCTCTTCCCATGGCCGCCCGCGCCAGTCGGTGACGGTCCAGGGATAGGCCGGGTCGATGACCAAGCTCCAGCCATGAACGCCGCCCGATTGCGCGCGGGACGCAGGATCGGGGACGATCGTGTCGCCGATGCGGAAGCGATAGCGCGTTCCGGCAGGGGCCTGCGTCGTCGCGACGAACCAGCCGTCGTCGCCCGCCACCATATCGGCCGGCGGGGCGCCGTCGATCTCCAGCTCGACGCCAGCAGCGTCCGGCGCCCAGAGCGCGAAGCGGGTGCGCCCGTCGTCGAGCGGCGTCGCGCCCCAGCACTTGGTCATGCCTGGTCCTCGAATGCGCCGGTCCAGGTGAGGAGGACCGCGCCTTGCGGCGCAACCTCATAGGCGTCCTCGATCTCCACCTCGCCCTGATCGGGCTTGGCGCTGTCGATCAGGACGATGCGCGTCGCGTGCGGCGGGGGAAGGTGGAAGGTGACGGGATCGGGCGAACCGTTGAGCAACAGCGACACGACGTCCAGCTCGCCGGCCGCATTGCGGCTGGCACGGCGCATCATCAGCGCGCGGCCTTCGGGGTTCTGCCAATCCTCCGCGCTGAGCTGCTGCCCGCGCTCGTCCCACCATTCGATGTCGTTGACGCCCTGTCCGGGCGTATCCTGCCCGTAGAGGAAGGTCGGCGCGCGCAGCACGGCGTAGCGGCGGCGCAGGTCGGTCAGGCGGGCGACGAAATCGATCTGCGTCTGGCCTTCGGGCGTCGCCGCGGCGTCCCAATCGAGCCAGCTGATCGCATTGTCCTGGCAATAGGCGTTGTTGTTGCCCTGTTGCGTGCGACCGAATTCGTCGCCCGCGACCAGCATCGGCGTGCCGAGCGAGGCGAGCAGCGTCGTCAGCATCGACCGTTGCACGCGTCCGCGCGCATCGTTGATCGCGGAATCGTCGGTCGGCCCTTCGTGGCCCCAGTTGCGCGAATGGTTGTTGTCGTGGCCGTCGCGATTGTCCTCGCCGTTCGCTTCGTTGTGGCGCTCTTCGTACATCACCGTGTCGGCGAGGGTGAAGCCGTCGTGCGCCGAGAGCAGATTGATGCTCGCCCAGGGACGGCGCGAGCGCCGGTCGAACAGGTCGCCTGATCCCGACAGGCGCGCGGCGAGATCGGCGCGCTGGCCGGCATCGCCGCGCCAGAACTGGCGGACGGTGTCGCGATATTTGTCGTTCCACTCCGCAAAGCCGGGCGGGAAGTTGCCGAGCTGATAGCCGCCGGGGCCGACGTCCCACGGCTCCGCCATCAGCTTCAGGCGGCCGAGTACCGGGTCCTGCCGGACGACATCGAAGAAGGCGGCACCGGGATCGAAGCCATGCTCTTCACGCCCCAGCGTCAGGCCGAGGTCGAAGCGGAAGCCGTCGATGCCGAAGCTGGTCGCCCAGTAGCGCAGGCTGTCGGTCACCATCTGGATGACGCGCGCCTTGCTGAGGTTCAGCGTGTTGCCAGTGCCGGTGTCGTTGATGCTGTAGCGCGGCTGGTCCTTGACCAGGCGGTAGTAGCTGGCGTTGTCGAGCCCGCGCCACGACAGGGTGGGGCCCTTTTCACTGCCTTCGCAGGTGTGGTTGTAGACGACGTCGAGGATCACCTCGATCCCTGCCTTGTGCAGGCGATGGACGGCGCGACGCAGCTCGTCCTGGCTGTCCGACGCCATATACGCCTGTTCCGGGGCGAAGAAGCCGAGCGTGTTATAGCCCCAATAGTTCTTCAGGCCCTTCTCCTGGAGGAAGCGGTCCTGCGTGAAGCTGTGGATGGGCAGCAGTTCGAGCGCGGTGACGCCGATGCGCTTGAGGTGCGCGATGACCGCGGGGTGGCCGAGGCCGGCATAGGTGCCGCGCTCGTTCGGCGGAACCAGCTCCATCAGCTTGGTCAGACCCTTCACATGCGCTTCGTAGATGACGGTGTCGGACCAGGGGGTGTTGGGCTTGGTATCGCGCGACCAGTCCCAATGATCGTCGACGACGACCGCCTTGGGCATCGCGGGCGCGCTGTCGCGCTTGTCGAAGGACAGGTCCTCCTTCGGATGGCCGACCTTGTAGCCGTGCAGCGCGTCGGTCCATTTGATCTGGCCGTGCAGCTTGCGGGCATAGGGATCGAGCAGCAGCTTGTTAGGATTGAAGCGGTGGCCGTTCTCGGGCTCGTAGCGGCCATGCGCGCGATAGCCGTAAAGCAGGCCCGGGCCGGCGTCGGGCAGATAGCCGTGCCACACCTCGTCGGTGCATTCGGGCAAGGCGATGCGCTTCAGCTCGCGCTTGCCGGTGGCGTCGAACAGGCACAGCTCGATCGCATCGGCATTGGCGGAATAGACCGCGAAATTGACACCGAGGCCGTCGAACGTCGCGCCGAGCGGATAGGGCGAGCCGGCGTCGAGCCGGTCGGGCAGGCTGTGCAAGATGAGGACCCCCATGATGTGTGCGTGCGAGAACGCAGGCGCAGCATGGAAGGTCCCCGTCGATCGCAGCCCGACCGCACATCCCGCCATGAGGCGGGCGTGCGGTCAGCATTCCGGAGGATCACTTGCCCGGCAGCGGGTCGATACCGTCGGTGCGCCATTGGCCGAGCAGCTTGCAGGTCTTGGTGGGGATGCGCGTGCCGGTCGGGTAATCGACGATGCAGACGCGCGGGTTGTAGCGGCCCTTGGCGGGCTGGGCGGCGGCGTCGCTCTGGCCGGCGGCGGGCGCTGCGGGGGCCGGGGCCGGCGCGGCGGCGGGCGTGGTGATCGACAGGATGGCGGCGGCGAGCGTGGTGGCGAACATGGACTTTCCTCCCAAAGGCGACAGCCCGATGCGGCTGCGACTGTGGTAGTGCATTATGCATGCCAAACACTGGAATGGCGGAAATCTGCGGTTTTTGGTTTTGGTGAAGCGCGAAACACACCGAAAGCTGGTGCATCTTGCCGATCGTCGGCAGCTTTGGCCTGGGCGGTTTGAGCCGCCCACCCTGCGTCGTTGCTTCGCTGCACTCGCAATGACGGATCGACCGTTGTCCCTCTAACGCGCAGGCCGGCTCAGGTAGCGCGAACCGGCGAGACAGAAGCGCCATGGCGTGTCGATCGCGCGGGTAATGCCGATGCGGGGGCCGGCGTGCAGGGGCGCTGCGCTGGTGGCGGGGATCAGCGTGAAGGGTGGCGCATCGATCGGGGCGTGATCGAGCCGCGCATCTATGCCGAGCGCCTGGCACAGCCGCCCCGGGCCGGCGCAGAGCAGGCGCGGATCGGCGAGGCCGCGGCGCGCGATCATCGTATCGAGACCGTGCGTGGGTTCGAGCGCGCGGATCAACACCGCGCTGCCGGGCGCACACACGATGTTGAAGCACCAGTGGATACCGTAGCTGCGGTAGACATAGGCGCGGCCCGCCGGCCCGAACATCGCGGCATTGCGTGGCGACGGCCCGCGCGCACTGTGCGAGGCGGGATCGTCGGCATCATAGGCCTCCGTCTCGACAATCGTGCCGCCGACGCCATCGACCAGCAAGGTCGCGCCGATAAGCGCCCGTGCGACCTGTTCGACGTCGCGATCGAAGGCGACGGCGGGCGCCGGCATGGCGCGGGCCTCGCGCTCAGTCGACCTTGGCGAGCCAGCGCTCCAGATCGTCGCTGCCGCCGATGACCTCTCCGTCGATCTCGATCAACGGCGTGGTCGCAAGGCCGCGCTCCGCCTTGAACGCATCGACCTCTTCGCGGGTGCGCAGGATATGGTCCTCGACTTCAAATCCTTCGGATTGCAGGATCTGCTTGGCGCGCACACCGAACGGGCAGATATGGTCGGCAAGCACCATCCGGTGCAATACGGCCTTGCGGGTATCGGTCATGACGGCTCCTGACGACTCTGCGGTGTTCGGGGACATAAAGGTGGAGGGCCAGCGCCGTTCCGCAAGGGATCGGATGACGCTGTATTTCGATGGCGGCGCGCGCGGCGATCCGGCGCGGATGGAAATCGGCGTGGTCGCGCATGGCCACAGCTACATTCGGGACGACATGGGCGTCGGCGACAATTGCACGGCGGAGTGGCTGGCGCTGCGGTACGCCGCGGCGATCGCCACCGCCGCGGGCGCGCGCGATGTGCTGTTCATCGGCGATGCGCGGACCATCGTCGAACAGGCGCTGGGGCGCTGGGCATGCCGCAGTCCGCAACTGCTGCCGCATCGCGATGCCTGGGTACAGGCGCGCAAGGGCTTCGATCGCGTCCATGTCCGCCATGTGCCGCGATCGAAGAACCTGGCCGGCATCGCTCTCGCGCGGCGTCATCCGCGCTGAGCGTGATACCGGGCGTGGCTTAGGCCTTCAGGCCCTTGGCCATGTTGAGATGCGCCGCGACGGTGGGGGCGAGGCCGGTGGCGAAGGTCTTCAGCGCAGGTACGTCGCCGCTCGCGCCATAGGCGGTCAGCATGTCATAGGCCTGTTGGTGCGCCTGCTGCTGTGCCGCGATATAGGCGGTGTCGAAGGCGGTGCCGGTCAGGCCCTTCAGCGAATCGAGCTTCGCCTGCTGATCGGCGTTGAGCGTCGGGTCGGGCGTGATCGCCGGGGTGAGGCCCGAAACGGTCGCCTTCAGCTTGTCCGTCGACGCGGTATGGGCGGCGATCATCTGGTTGGCGTATTTCTTGATCGCGGCCGACGAACTGTTGTCGAGCGCGAGCTTCGAACTAGCGATCTCGAATGCGTCGCTTGCCGCCGCGGTGTTGACGAAGGTCTGGCCGGCGGCGGGACGCGAGGCGGCACCCATGTTGGCGCCGGTCGCACCGGCGTTGGCCGCGTCGAAGCCTGCGGTGTCGTTCGCCATTGTGGCGTCCGCGCTGTTGGCGGTATCGGTGCGCGACCCGCAGGCGGACAGCGCCAGCGCGAGCGCTGCGGCCGACGCGATCCCCATGAAATTCTTAGACATTGTCCACTCCCTCAATCCGGGGTGGCCAACGTTCGGACGCGGCGCTGCGTTCCGGCGCGGGGAGCATTCGGCGCGCATCGACGTTTGATGGCGCGACGGTCGCTGTTTCGGCGACGCAACGGGAGCATGACGATGAGCATCTTCGGCAGCATCATGAGCAAGGTTTTCGGCCACAAGCCTGCCGCTTCGGCCGCCCCGACCCCGGCGCCGGCCCAGGCTGCTCCGCAGGCGCCGCAGCCGACCTCCGCGCCGCCGCAGGCTCCTGCCGCTCCCGCTGCGCCGACGCCCGCGGCGCCGGTCGATGTCGGCGCGGTGCTGTCGGAAATGGCGACGATGAAGAATGGCGGAGGCAATTACCAATCGTCGATCGTCGATCTGCTGAAGCTGCTCGACCTCGATTCCAGCCTCGCCGCGCGGCGCGAGCTGGGACAGGAATTGGGCGTCCATGCGGGCGAGGACGGCAGTGCCGAACAGAATATCGCGCTGCACAAGGCGGTGATGGCAAAGCTGGCCGAGAATGGCGGCATCGTGCCGGATTCGCTGCGCAACTGACGGGCTTTCCCGATGTCGGCGTTCGGGTTAGCCCGGACGCCATGACGCTCGCCGCCACGCGCCTCGATTCCCCCGTGGGTGTTCTGACGCTGGTGGCGAGCGACGTCGGGCTGGTCGCGGTGCTGTGGCCGGATGACGATCCGCGACGCGTGCCACTGCCCACGCTCGGCCAGCATGACGACCATCCAATGTTACGGGCCGCGACCGCGCAGCTGACGGCCTATTTCGCGGGTGAGCGGCGGGTCTTCGACGTACCGCTCGATATGCGCGGCACCGACTTTCAAAAGGCCGTGTGGGCGGCGCTGCTGACCATCCCCTATGGCCAGACGCGCAGCTATGGCGCGATCGCGCTGGCGCTGGGCCGGCCGGATGCGTCGAGGGCAGTCGGCGCGGCGAACGGGCGCAACCCGATCTCGATCATCGTGCCCTGCCACCGCGTCGTCGGATCGACGGGCAAGCTGACCGGCTTTGCGGGCGGCATGACGGCGAAGGCGCACTTGCTGGCGCTGGAACGACGCGACGGCGAACTGCCGTTCGGCTGAGGGCGAGGCGCCCCGCCGGTCGTTACGGTCAGTCCGCCTCGCGTTCCAGCTTGCGCGCCTGCACCGGTGTCTCGCCCGTTCGCGCTGCGGCGATGGCGGCCTGGAGCGCATCGGCACCATAAGGTTTGGCGAGCAGCACCGCGCCGGTGCCCGGGGGCACGCCCGCGGTGTCGCCGGTCGCGAAGACGATGCCGACACCCGGACGCAGATCGCGCGCGCGGGCCGCGAAGGCCGGGCCGGAGGCGCCGGGCAGATTGACGTCGGTGACCAGCACGTCGATCGGCACCGTCTGGAGCGCGGTGGCGGCATCCTCCGCACTCGCCGCATCGACGACGACATAGCCGCAGGCCTGCAGCATTTCGGCGGTGGTCGCGCGGATCACCTCGTCATCCTCGACTAGCAGCACCGTGACCTGTCCTGCCGCACCCGCGGCGCTGCGCAGCGGGGCAGGCGCCGTGGTCAGATCGCGCGCGGCCAGGCTGGCGCTGCGCTGGCGCTGGTTGGCGAGGACCGTGCGGAACTTCCGGGCCAGCGCCTCGCGCGTATACGGCTTCGACAGCAGCTCGACGCCGGCGTCGAGGCGGCCGCCATGCACGATCGAATTTTCGGTATAGCCGCTGGTGAACAGCACCGCGAGTTCGGGCAGGCGCTCCTTCGCCTTGCGCGCGAGTTCGGGGCTCTTCAGCGTGCCGGGCATCACCACGTCGGTGAACAGCATGTCGATCGGGATGCCGCTTTCGATGACGCTGAGCGCGCTTTGCGCGTCGACCGCCTTCAGCACGCGATAGCCGAGATCGCCCAGCATCTCGACGACGGTGGCGCGCACCTCGTCATCGTCCTCGACGACCAGCACCGTTTCGGTGCCGCCCTCGATCGCGCCGGTATTGACGATGACCTCGACGTCCTCGCTGTCCATGCTGCGCGGCAGGTACAGTTTGATCGTCGTGCCGTGGCCGGGCTCCGAATAGATTTTCACATGGCCGCCCGACTGTTTGACGAAGCCATAGACCATGGAGAGGCCAAGGCCCGATCCTTTGCCCTCGGACTTGGTCGAGAAGAAAGGTTCGAAGACCTTGTCGACGATATCGGGCGTCATGCCGGTGCCCGTGTCGCTGACCGCAAGCATGACATACTGGCCCGGCTCGACCTCGTCATGGGTGCGAGCGTATTCGTCGTCGAGATGCGCGTTGGAGAGTTCGATGGTCAGCTTGCCCTGGCCGCTCATCGCGTCCCGCGCGTTGATCGCGAGGTTGAGCAGCGCATTCTCAATCTGCGCGGGATCGATGAAGCAATTCCACAGGCCGCCGCCGAACACCGTCTCCACCTCGACGCCCTCGCCGATCGCGCGGCGCAGCATGTCGTCCATGCCCTGGACAAAGCGGGTGACGTTGACGACCTTGGGTTCCAGCGCCTGGCGCCGGCCGAAGGCGAGCAGCTGCGCGGCGAGCTTCGATCCGCGCGACACGCCGGCCATCGCATTGGCGACGCGGCGTTCGGCGCGATCGTTGCCGGCGATGTCCTTGGCGAGCAGCTGAAGGTTGCCCGACACGACTTGCAGCAGGTTGTTGAAATCGTGCGCGACGCCGCCGGTCAGCTTGCCGATCGTCTCCATCTTCTGCGCCTGGGCCAGCGCCGCCTCGGCGCGGCGACGCTCGCCGATTTCGGAGATGACGCGCGCTTCGAGATGTTCGTTGAGGTGGCGCAACTGTTCCTCGGCCCGTTCGCGATGGCGGACCTGTCGTTGCAGATGCTCGGCCTGATCGCGCAGCGACTGTTCGGCGGCGCGCTGTTCGGTGATGTCGGTATGGACGCCGACCCATTCGACGATCTCGCCGTCGGCATCCGTGATCGGCTGCGCGCGGATCAGGCAGTTGCGCCACGCGCCGTCATGGCGGCGGACGCGATGTTCGAACACGAAGACCGATTTGGCGGCGACCGCGGCATTCCACGCCGCGACGGTCGCATCCGAATCCTCGGGATGGACGGCGTCCGCCCAACCATAGCCGGCATAGTCTTCGCGCGATTGCCCGGTCAGCGCCGCCCAGCCGGGCTGCTCGCCGGTCATCTGACCATCCCGCGAATTGGTCCACAAGACGCCGTGGACCGCCTCCATCGCTCCGCGGAAGCGGTCGTTGCTGCGACGGACCGCCGCTTCGCGTTGCGCGCGCTCTTCGACGTCGGTCACCAGAACATGGATGCCCAGCACGTCGCCATCGTCACCGATGCGGGGGATGTACCGGATGTCGGCGCGGTGGAAGCTGCCGTCGCGATGCGGCAGACGTCCTTCCGACGCGATCGGTTCCCCCGCGAGCGCGCGTTCGACCAGCGGCAGGCGCTCGGCGTAACTCTCCTCGCCCAACACCTCGCGCAGGTGGCAGCCGACCATCTGATCCGGCGTACGGCCGAACCACTGCTGATAGGCGCCGTTGGCGAATCGGTAGACCAGATCGCGGTCGAGATACGAGATGAGGACCGGCAACGCGTCGGTGATGGTGCGCAATTCGGCGACGCTGTGCGCGACCGCCACCTCCGCGCTGACGCGCGCGGTATTGTCGATCACCGTACACATCGCGCCGCCGACCGTCCCGTCGTCGAGGTAGACGGGGGTGTAGAACAGGTCGAAGAAGAAGGTCTGCGGTACGCCGTCGCGCAGCAGCGTCATCGGCTGGTCGCGATAGGCGACGACCTCTCCGGTCGCGGACCGATCGAGGATCGCGCGGTTCCAGTCCCAGATTTCGGGCCAGACGCCTTCGGCGGTGCCGCCGAGCGCCGCCGGATGCTTGTCGCCCGCGATGGCGGTGTAGGCGTCGTTGTAGATCAGGACATTGTCCGGCCCCCACATCAGCACCTTCGGCACCGGCGAGTTGACGATATTGGCGACCGTCGTACGCAGCGCGCCCGACCAGTCAGCAACCGGCCCCAGCGGAGTCGCGGACCAGTCATGATCGCGGATCAGCGCACCGCACTCTCCGCCGCCGAGCGGCCATTGAGGGGCGGAATCAAGGGTCTGTTTCGGACGCAACGCGGGCATGGTGTTGAAATGGGCCGGGGTCGGGCGCGAGTCAAACCCTTAGGCAGGCCAATTCGTCGGATCGGTATGGACGCGCGGCCTGCCGCCCGGCAAAGCTCGCGACCATGACCCAGGATGTTTTGATCGAGATCAATGGCGCGCTCGGGCGGCTGCGGTTGCACCGGCCGCGCGCGCTGCATGCGCTCAACATGGCGATGTGCGAGGCGATGCTTGCGGCGCTGGAGGATTGGCGTACCGATGGCGACATCGCGGCGGTGATGATCGACCACGCGCCCTCAGCGGACGGCGATCCCAAGGGCGCGCGCGGCTTCTGTGCGGGCGGCGATATCCGCATGCTGGCCGACAGCGGCGCGGGCGACGGGGCGGCGGCGCGGGCCTTCTTCCATACCGAATATCAGCTCAATCATCGGCTGTTCGCCTATGCCAAGCCGACCGTCGCGTTCATGGACGGCGTGACGATGGGCGGCGGCGTCGGCATCGCGCTGCCGTGCCGCTATCGCGTCGCCACCGAGAACACGAAGTTCGCGATGCCGGAAACGGGAATCGGCCTGTTCCCCGACGTCGGCGGCGGTTGGTATTTGTCGCGCCTGCCGGGGCGGATCGGCCAGTTCATCGCGCTCACCGGCCACCGACTCGACGGGGCCGAGGCGCATGCGCTGGGCCTGGCGACGCATTACCTGCCCGCGAGCGCGCTGCCTGAGGTGAAGGCGGCGATCGCCGCCGACCCGCACGGTATCGACGCGATCCTGACTGCGGCGAGCGTCGCGGCGCCGCATGCAGCGCTGCTCGACCATCGCGCCGACATTGACCGGCTGTTCGCCTCCGACACGCTGGAAGAGGTGTTCGCGGCGCTGGAGGCGGATGGGGGTGACTTCGCCGCGCAACAGCTGGCGATCCTCAAGACCAAGTCGCCGCAGTCGATGAAGGTGTCGCTGCGCCTGCTGTACGACGGCAGCCTGATGCAGAGCTTCGCCGACGAGATGCGCCAAGAATATGCGGTCGCGACGCATGTCGTGCAGCGCCACGATTTCCTGGAAGGCGTGCGTGCGGTGATCGTCGACAAGGACAATAGCCCGCGCTGGAACCCGGCGACGCCGGAGGCCGTGACCGATCACCTGATCGACCAGATCTTTGCGCCTTTGCCGCCCGCCGAGGCGTGGACGCCGAATTAAGGAGAGGCCCCCTATGTCCGATTACAAGACCATCCTCGTCGAGCGGCGCGATGCCGTGACGCTCATCACGCTGAACCGGCCGGAGGCACTGAACGCGCTCAATGCGCAGGTGCTGGCCGACCTGCTGGCGGCGCTTGCGGCGTTCGACGCCGACGCAAGCCAGGGCTGCGCGGTGCTGACCGGCAGCGCCAAGGCGTTCGCAGCGGGTGCGGACATCAAGGAAATGGCCGCGATGGACTTCGCCGCCATGTACGGGACGAACCATTTCGCGGGCTATGAGCGGCTGACGCAGACGCGCAAGCCCGTGATCGCGGCGGTGGCCGGCTATGCGCTGGGCGGCGGCTGTGAGCTTGCGATGATGTGCGACTTCATCCTAGCAGCCGACACCGCCAAATTCGGTCAGCCCGAAGTGAAGCTGGCGGTCAGCCCCGGTATGGGCGGATCGCAGCGGCTCGCCCGCGCGGTCGGCAAGGCGAAGGCGATGGAGATGTGCCTGACGGGACGGATGATGGATGCCGCCGAGGCGGAGCGCGCCGGCCTCGTCAGTCGGATCGTCCCGGCGGCCGATCTGGTCGAGGAGGCGGTGAAGACCGCCGCGTCGATCGCCGCGATGGCGCCGCTTGCCGTGCTGGCGAACAAGGAAATGGTGAACGCCGCGTTCGAAACGCCGCTGGCGCAGGGCATCCAGTTCGAGCGTCGGCTGTTCAACGGGCTGTTCGGCACGGCGGACCAGAAGGAAGGCATGGCGGCCTTCGTCGAGAAGCGGCCGGGGAATTGGTCCGGGCGGTAAGGGTGTTTCGGCCGTCTTGTTAAGAAACGGCAGCCCGGTTTAGTCCGTCATTGCGAGCACAAGCGAAGCACGCTTCGCTCGCGATGACGAATCCGGTGCCTCATTGCGCCTCAGGCCAAGCCGGCGCGAGTGCCACCTCCACCGACACATCGGCGCCGGCGCGCGACAGCATCGTGATCAGCGACGCGATCGAAATCCGGCGGTTGTCGTGGTTGAGGATGTTGTTGAGCGTCGAGCGCCCGATCCCGAGCCGCGCGGCGGCGGTCGATTGCGGCACCTGCCACGCCTTCACCTGATCGGCCAGGGCCAGGCGCAGGTTTGCCCGGATCGCTTCGGCTCGAGCGTCGCAGGGCGGTTGAGGGTCGATCGTCGTCATGAGGGAAAAGGAAGACCCCGGGTTGCCCCGGAGCCTTCCGATACAGGTTAGAACTTGACGTTGACGTTCGCGAAGAACGACCGGCCGACATAATCATAGCCCGAATAGAGTGGGGCGTTGCCGATGGTCGTGAACCCGATGGAGGTGATCCGCGGGGGCTTGGTGTCGAGCAGGTTGCGCACGCCGAAGGTGAACTGGTACTTCTTCTGCACGTTGAACTGCACCGACAGCTGGTGGAGGACGTAGCCGTCCGCTTCCAGGAAGTAATTGTCGCGATACTGCTGAACCAGCGCCGGATCGGTGATGCCGGTCAAATTGTCGAATGCGAAGTAATTGTACGTCTTGTTGTGGTCACCGCCGATCCAGTCGAGCCCGTAGCGGACCGTCATCGGACCGACGGTGTAGTTGGCGTCGAAGTTGCCGACCCATTCCGGCGAGGTGACGATGCCGTTGGCGTCGGTCAGGAATTCCTCGGGGAACAGGCGGGTCGACTGTTCGGTGTATTTGGTGACGTTCGCGTTGAAGACGAACTTGCCGCCGAACAGGTTGCGGGCGTAGCGGCCGTTGAACTCGTAACCCTTCACGATGTTTTCGGACAGGTTCACGAAGCTGCTGGTGACGGTAAGCGCCTGATTGGCGTCACGCTGCACGAAGCGGCAGAACCCGGCGTTCGCATCGAAATTCGGGTTGCTGTAGCAGCGCGACAGGATCGTCGCACCGGACAGGTCCGACACGCCGTTGTCGACCTTCACGTCGAAATAGTCGAGCGACAGCGACAGCTGGCCGACCGATTCCGGCAGGCGCGGACGCAGCACCGCGCCGACCGTCCAGTTGGTCGAGGTTTCCGCGCTCAAGCCCGCCTCTGCCCCACCGACGCGGAACGAGGTGATGCTGTTGCGCTGTTCGAAGTCCGCCGGCAGGCCGATCGAGGCGCAGTTGCGCGCGATGATCTGCTGGTTGGGCGACTGCTGCGCGGGCACCGGCAGGCCGCTGCACGGGTCCGAGTTGGTCGGCAGGAAGCCGCTGGTCGCGCCCAGGAACTGTTCGGCGAGCGCCGGCGCGCGATACGACGTGCCGTAGCTGCCGCGGAAGCCGAAGCCGCGGAACGGTTCCCACTCCGCCGAGACCTTGTAGGTCGTGCCCGAGCCGTAGGAGGCGTAATCGGTATAGCGGCCCGAGGCGGTGACGTTCAGGCGATAGGCGAAGGGCAGGTCCTGCAGCAGCGGCAGGAAGATTTCGCCAAACGCTTCCTTGACGTTGTCCTTGCCGACCGTCGGCGTCGCGGCGGTCAGGCCGTACAGATTGCCGTTGATCGAGTTGAGGTCGGGCTGGTCGTTGATGCTCTGGCGGCGGTGCTCGACGCCCAGGGCCAGCTGCGCATCGCCGCCCGGCAGCTTGAACAGTGGGCCGTCGATATTGAAGGCATAAGTCGTCTCACGGAACGCCGTCGTGCCGCGGGTATTCGCCAAGATGTAGTTGCGGAAGTTCTGCGGCAGCTGGCCGCCGATCACCCCGGCGGTCAGCGCAGGGGCGGCGACGCAATTGGGGTTGGAGGCGGCGCTGGCGCAGCTGAAGGTGCCGTCGGGGTTGGCGACGACGTTGAGCGAGTTGGCGAGGCGATCGATCAGGAACGACTGACCGGTGTAGACGCCATCGTTCCACGACTTGCCGACATAGGCGTCATAGCGCCAGCCGGGGAAGAAGAAGTCGCCGCGGATGCCGCCCGAAGCGCGGACGTAATCGACGGTCTGCGCGTCTTCGGTCAGGCCGAAGCCGATAAAGGCGCGCGCCGCGATGATTCTGCCGCTCGACGTGTTTGTCGGGTTGGCGAACGAGCCGTTGCGGATGTTCGCCGGGAGCAGCGGGCTGCCCTGGAGATAGTCGAGCGACAGCTGGCGATACAGCGGCGATCCCGACTTGCGGCGGGTTCCGAGCAGTTCGCCATAGACCTCTGCATTGCCGAGCGCCTGCAGCTTGTAGGTCGCCGACAGATAGCCCGTGTAGGTTTCGACGCCGGTGACGAGCGGTTCGCGCTGCATCGCCGGATCGAACGTGTCGCGATCATAATTGCCGACGCCGAGATAGCCGGGGAACGGCCCGGTGGTGACGCCGGGGGCGGGGACGAAGCGGTTGAAGTTGCCGAGCACGCCGCTGGTGCGGCCGATCGCCTGACGCGTCGGCAGGCCGAGCGTGTTGATCGTGGTGCCGCCATTGTCGATCGTGAAGCAGTTGCGCGGATCGCCGACCGGGAAGGGATCGCCCGAGCCGAAGGCCGACCCCTCGCCATCGAGGAACCCGCCGATCGGGCAGTTGAAGAACGGCACGTCGCCGCGGGCGAGCGCGTTGCGCTTGCGATATTCGAGCGAGCCGACGATGCCGAGGCGATCGGTCTGCATGCCGAAGCTGGCGCTGGCGCGGCGATCGACGCCGGCGCCGACGGCGGGCACGTTGGTCTGCAGGTCGAGCTGCAGGCCGGTCAGCGCCTTGTCGGTGATGATGTTGACGACGCCCGCGACCGCGTCGGAGCCGTAGACCGACGACGCGCCGGACTTCAGCACTTCGATCCGGTCGATGATCGCAGTCGGCAGCACATTGAGGTCGGCGGCGACCACCGAGCCGCGCGTGCCGCCTGGCGCCAGGCGGCGGCCGTTGAGCAGGATCAGCGTGCGGTTCGGGCCGAGGCCGCGCAGGCCGAGCGTGTTCGCGCCGGTGCCGCCGTCGGTGACGAAGCCGCCGTAGGTGTTGTTGATCTGCGACGTGCCCTGGGTGATCGCGTTGCTCTGCAGCGCGTCGGCGGCGCTGGCGAAGCCGGCCTGCGTGATCTCGTCCTTGCCGATGACGGTGATCGGATCGGAAACGGAGAATTCGTCGCGGCGGATGCGCGACCCGGTGACGACGATGTCGCCGCCGCTCTGCGTGTTGCTGCCCGCGTCGGCGTTGGGCGACTGCGGGTTCTGCTGGTCGGTCGGGACCTGGGTGGGATCGGGGACCGGGCTGGTCTGGGTATCGGTGGCGGTGGTCTGCGCGAACGCAGGCAAAGCAGTAGCGAGGGCGAGCGGCAGGATCGCCGTCGCCGCATAGAGATGCGACAGTTTCACGAATTAACCCCTTTGGTCCCAGCCCCTTACGGAGCCTCTAGGGGCCATAAGATCGGTTCGCCGCATTCGGATCAAGCAACAAAATGACAGCATTGTGAACGTTTCTTGGCATTGTGATATGTATGCAACATTGTCTTATTATGTTGCGCTCGGGGATTGGAAAACGTCGCGATGACGGTCTCTGGCGCATGAAAGGTCCGAATTGCTGACGGACGCTGATGCCTGTGCCATCGCGCATCGCATCATGGGCTGATCCGGGATCGGCCGAAGTCCCCTATGGCACCCGCTCCGCACTTCGCTATGTCTCGGGGCGAGCGGCGGACGGACCGGTGGAATCGACGCTGTACGGGAGAGGAAGACGTGACCATGGCGTATGAGCATATTCTGGCCGAGCGGCAGGGCGCGGTCCTGGTGCTGACGCTCAACCGGCCCGATCGGCTGAATGCGGCGCCGCCAGCGCTGTTCGACGAGCTGCGCGACGCGCTGGCGCGACTGGATGGCGCGCGGGCGGTGCTGCTGGCGGGGGCGGGGCGGGCCTTTTGTTCGGGCGCGGACGTCGGCGGCGGCGCGCTGGGCGCCGACGATCCCGGCGAGGCGACCTATGCGGCGCTGACTGACCAGTACAACCCGACGATGCTGGCGATCGCCGATCTTGGCGTACCGGTGGTCAGCGCGGTGCGTGGACCGGCGGCGGGGATCGGGTGCAGCCTGGCGCTGGCCGCGGATTTCTGCGTGGCGAGCGAGACCGCCTATTTCCTGCAGGCGTTCGTCAATATCGGGCTGGTGCCGGACGGTGGCGCGTCGTGGATGCTGCCACGGCTGATCGGGCGGGCGCGGGCGGCGGAGATGATGTTGCTCGGCGAGCGTGTGCCGGCGGCCAAGGCACTCGACTGGGGCATGATCCACCGCGTCGTTGCCGACGAAGCGCTGGAAGCCGAGGCACTGGCGCTCGCGACGCGGCTGGCGGCCGGGCCGACGGTGGCGCTTGGCCTGATGCGGCGCGCCTTGGGCCGGGCGATGGAAAGCGACTATGCCGCGGCGCTGGCCGCCGAGGCGGATGCGCAACGCACCGCGCGGGGATCGGCGGATTCGACCGAGGGCGGCATGGCGTTCCTGCAAAAGCGCAAGCCGGCGTTTCAGGGGCGCTGATGACGCGGACGTGACATTTTGCGACATAAAAGCGCTGGACGCGGTGCGGTGTGTTGATCACACAGGACGCATGGCTCGCCTGACCGCTTCCCCGTTCGCCGCTCCGGCGCTCGCCGCGCTGGCCCTGGCGGGCTGCACCGTCGGCCCCGATTATCGCGCGAAGACGCCCGCCGAGCTGGGCGTTCCTACCGCCTATTCGGTGCCGGCGCCGGCCAGTCCGGAAGATCTGACGCGCTGGTGGTCGAACTTCGACGACCCCGTGCTCGGCCAATTGGTCGAGCAGGCGCGTGGCGCCAACACCGATATCGCGCAGGCGATCGGGCGGCTGCGGCAGGCGCGCGAGGCGCTGGTGCAGAGCCGCGCGTCGCTGCTGCCGACGCTGTCCGGGTCGGCGGGCTATCAGCGCAACGAGAACCTGCGCGGCGGTGGCCGCTCGTTCACGCTGCCCGACGGCACCGTGGTCGACACGGGTGGCGGCGGCACCAACAGCTTCTCGGCCGGCCTGTCGGCGAGCTATCAGGTCGGCCTGTTCGGCGAGATCCGCCGGACGGTGGAGGCGAGCCGCGCGCAATATGACGCGAGCGGGTTCGACTATGCGACCGTGCTGCTAAGCGTCGAAAGCGAGGTCGCGCGTAACTACGTGCTGGCGCGCGCCTATCAGGCGCAGCTCGCCAATGCGCGCGCCAGCCTGGCCATCCAGGACGACAATCTGGAGATCGCGGGGTTCCGCGTGCAGGCGGGCCTCGTCTCGTCGGTCGATGTCGAACAGGCGCGCAGCCAGCGGGCGCAGACCGCGGCGAGCGTGCCGCAGATCGAACAGCAATATGCCGCCGCCGTCGCGCGGCTGGGTGTGCTGACCGGGCAGGCGCCTGGCGCGCTGCGTAGTGCGCTCGCGGCGCCGCGTGCCATTCCGAAGGGGCCGGCGAGTGTTGGCGTCGGCATCCCCGCCGATGCGCTGCGCCGCCGCCCGGACGTGCGCAGTGCCGAGCGCACGCTGGCCGCCGCCACCGCGCGGATCGGCGTCGCCAAGGCGCAACTCTATCCGGCGCTGGCGATCACAGGGAACATCAACAGCAACGCGACCAGCCTGACGGGCCTCGGCGATGCGATCACCGGCGGCCTGTTCGCGGGTCTGACGCAGGCGATCTTCAACGGCGGCCGGCTGCGCGCGCAGGTGCGGAGCAACGAGGCGGCGGCGGATACGGCCTTCGCCAATTACAAGGGCGTGGTGCTGCTGGCGCTCGAGGATATCGAAAATGCCATCGTCGCGCTGGATTCGGCGCGGCGGCGCGAGACGCAGTTCGCCATCGCCTATGATGCCGCCAACGCCTCGGCGATCTTGAGCCGCAGCCAGTATCGCACCGGGCTTACTGACTTCACGACGCTGAACCAGCAGGAAGCCGCGTTGCTTTCGGCGCAGAACGGCCTGACGCAGGCGCGCTCCGACCAAGCGACGGCACTGATCGCGCTGTACGATGCGCTGGGCGGTGGCTGGGACCCCAGCGTCGTGCCGCAGGCGCCCGAGCGCGGCGCTACCCCCATTTTCGCAACGGAACCCCGCTGATGGCCGACGCACAGCTCGACGATTTCCTCGGCGTGAAGCCGGTGCCGGTGTGGCGCCGCTATGTGAAATGGGCGCTGGTCGCGATCGGCGTGGTGCTGCTCGCACTGCTGCTGAAGAGCTGCTTCGGCGGCAAGGCCGAGGCGGGCTATGCGACGCAGGGCGTGGAGCGCGGCAACCTGACCGTTACCGTCTCCGCGACGGGCAAGCTCGCGCCCACCAACCAGGTGACGGTCGGCTCGCAGCTGTCGGGCCTCGTCACCAAGGTGGTGGTCGACGTCAACGATCGCGTCCGGGCGGGCCAGCCGCTCGCGCTGATCGACCCGCAGCAGATCGACGACCAGATTCGCCAGCAGCGCGCGCAGATCGCCGCCAACCAGGCGCAGGTGAACCAGGCGCAGGCGACCGTCGCCGAAAGCCGCGCGCAGCTCGCCCGCCTCGAAGAGGTGTACAAGCTGTCGAACGGGCGCGTGCCGTCGGGCACCGAGCTCCAGTCCGGTCGCGCCGATTACCAGCGGGCGATCGCGGCGCTGAAGACCGCGCAGGCGAACGTCAGCGCCTCGCAGGCCCTGCTGGCGCAGAGCCAGACGCAGCGGCAGCGCGCGATCATCCGCTCGCCGGTCAACGGCGTGGTGCTGGCGCGCCAGATCGATCCGGGTGCGACCGTCGCCGCCTCGTTCAACACGCCCACTTTGTTCGTGATCGCCGAAGACCTGTCCCAGATGAAGCTGGAGGTCGCGATCGACGAGGCCGACGTGGGCGAGGTGAAGACCGGGCAGAAAGCGACCTTCACCGTCGACGCCTTCCCCGGCCGCACCTTTCCCGCGACGATCAGCCGCGTCGATCTGGGATCGAACCTGACGGTCAATTCGGCGAGCTCCACCGCGACGACGGCGACGACCGCTTCGTCGAACCAGGTGGTGAGCTATGCCGCCGACCTGACCGTCGCCAACCCGTCGTTGCAGCTGCGCCCGGGCATGACCGCGACCGCGGATATCGTGACGTCGGACAAGCAGAACGTGCTGCTCGTCCCCAATGCAGCGCTGCGCTTCAAGCCGAGCGACGGCGCGTCGGCTGGTGGATCGAGCGGCGGTATCGCCGGATCGCTGACCTTCCGCCCGCGCCGCGACCGGCCGGAGCGGACTGCGACGCTGGGCCGCGGCGCGACGCAGACGGTCTACGTCAAGGGCGCCGACGCCCAGCCGCAGCCGGTGCAGGTGACGACGGGCGACACCAACGGCACGATGACCGAGGTGCTGAGCGGCGACCTGAAGCCGGGCCAGCAGGTGATCACCGGCCAGCTGGCGGGCAATGGCGACAAAGCCGGCGGATCGCGGCGCGGTGGCGGTGCGGGCGGTGCCGGTGGCGGCCGTCGCGGGGGCGGGGCCGGTGGGCAGTAAGCGCGCCGTTGCGGGGATTGTGGAAATGCGGCGACGTCTGCCAAGCCACCCCCGTCACCCCGGACTCGTTCCGGGGTCCACCGGGCAGCGGCGGCACCGCTTGAGCCTCCAGCCATTCCCCTCGCCGCGGAGTGGACCCCGGAACGAGTCCGGGGTGACGGGTAGGGCGTGGCGCTGTTGCGTGCCTCTCTCCGTGGCGGGAAAGCGGGACGTTGCCCATGGCTGACCCGCTCATCTCCCTCCGCAACGTCACGAAGGTCTATGGCACCGGCGCGACGCAGTTTCAGGCGTTGAAGGGCGTCGATCTCGACATCCAGGCGGGTGATTTCGTCGCGGTCATGGGGCCGTCGGGGTCGGGCAAGTCGACGACGATGAACATTCTTGGCTGCCTCGACGTGCCGTCGGGCGGGACCTTCCTGTTCCGCGGCCACCATGTCGAAACGCTGGATCGCGACCAGCGCGCTCTGCTGCGGCGGCGCTACCTGGGCTTCGTGTTCCAGGGGTTCAACCTCTTGAGCCGCACCAGCGCGCTGGAGAATGTCGAGCTGCCGTTGCTCTATCGCGGCGAGGACAAGAAGACGCGGCGCGAGCTGGGTATGGCGGCGCTGGAGAAGGTGGGGCTCGATCGCTGGTGGGATCATACGCCCGCGGAACTGTCGGGCGGCCAGCAGCAGCGCGTCGCCATCGCGCGGGCGATCGTGACGCAGCCCGACGTGCTGCTCGCCGACGAACCGACCGGCAACCTCGACAGCGAACGCTCGGTCGAGATCATGGAGTTGCTGACCGACCTCAACCGCACCGCCAACATCACCGTGCTGATGGTGACGCACGAACCCGACATGGCGGCGTTCGCGCGCACCGTGGTGCATTTCAAGGACGGCTTGGTCGAGCGGATCGAGGCTCAGCATCGGCAGGGCGAGGCGGTGGCATGACGGTCCCTCTCCCATCGGGAGAGGGAGGGAGCCGGCCGGAGGTCGGCGGAAGGGTGAGGGCGACTGGGCGCAGCCGTCACGCTCCCACCCTCACCCGGCGCCGCCGAAGGCGGCTTGCCCCTCTCCCGACGAGAGAGGGGAAGAAGGATCATCAATGCTAGGCACCACCTTCATCCTCGCGATCCGGTCGATCCGGCGGCATCTGCTGCGCTCGTTCCTGACGATCCTGGGCATCGTCATCGGCGTCGGCGCGGTCGTCACGATGGTGACGCTGGGCAAGGCGACGACGGCCGCGGTGCAGCAGCAGATCAGCGCGCTGGGCAGCAACGTGTTGCAGGTGCGACCCGGCCAAGGCTTTGGCCGGGGTGGCGGTGGTCCGCCCCCGCCGCCGTTCAAGATCGGCGATGCCGACGCGATCGCGACGCAGATCGCGGGCGTCACAGCGGTCGCGCCGCAGACCAACGCCAGCGCCACCGCCATCTACGAAGGCGCGAACTGGTCGACGACGATCAACGGCACGACGCTGGCGTTCAACACGGTGCAGCCGTGGCCGCTCGCCGCCGGGCGCTATTGGTCGCCGGCGGAGCAGGAGGCGGGCAAGGCGGTGTGCCTGATCGGCAATACCGTGCGCAAGAACCTGTTCCCGTCCGGCAACGCGGTGGGCACGCGCATCCGGCTGGGCAATGTCAGCTGCGACGTCATCGGCGTGCTGACGACGCGCGGGCAGGGCGGCTTTGGCGACCAGGACGATGTGGTCGTCATGCCGATCAAGACGGTGCAGCGCCGCTTCGTCGGTAACGACGACGTGCGCGTGATGCTGGTCGGCGTCGATCCGGCCTATTCCAGCGCGACGGTGCAATCGTCGATCACCGCACTGCTGCGCGAACGCCGCCACCTGACCGGCGCGCGGCCGGACGATTTTAACATCTTCGACACCAAGCAGATTTCGGACACGCTGACCGGCACGACGACCTTGCTGACCCGCATCGTCGCAGCGGTGGCGGCGATCAGCCTTGTGGTGGGCGGGATCGGCATCATGAACATCATGCTGGTGTCGGTGACCGAGCGCACGCGCGAGATCGGCATTCGCCTGGCGATCGGCGCGGTGGCGCGCGAGGTGTTGCTGCAATTCCTGGTCGAGGCGGTGGCCCTGTCGTGCCTGGGCGGGATCGTCGGGCTGATTATCGCGCAGGGCGTGATCCTGGCGCTGGTGCCGCTGATGCAGGTGCCCTGGACGTTCGATCCGCAGATCAACCTGATCGCGTTCGGCATATCCGCGGTGATCGGCGTGGTGTTCGGCTATTTCCCGGCGCGGCGCGCGGCGGCGCTGAACCCGATCGATGCGCTGCGCCACGAGTGACGTGCGCGGCAACATGGACAAGATGAACGCCTGAATGGGTTGGGGTGGGTTGCGTCCAACGCCGTCGCGGGCCCGAAGACGTCAGCCTTCGTCATCCCTGCGCAGGCGGGAATGACGACTGGGTGAGGGGCGGGGCGCTACGCCGCTGAGTGTATCGTCACCCCGGACTTGATCCGGGGGCCCGCTGTTTGTCGGGGCGGTCGAAGAAGAAGCGGGACCCCGGGTCGAGCCCGGGGTGACGGGAAAGGTGGCGGTGCCTTACGACCGCCGAAGGCGGGTGTAGGTTTCGGGGTCGCCGACCAGCGCGCGGAGCCGCTCCAGTTCCTCAGGCGTATCGACGTCGATCAGTTCGGCGGGGGTCGTGACGACGTGCTTGCCGCCGCGGACCATGTCGCGGGCGCCCTGGTCGCCTTCCAGCGCCAGCAGGGCGTCGAAGCGGTTGCGGCCGAAGATGGCGGGGGGCTTGGGGCTGATGCCGTCGCTGGAGGCGACGACGGCGTCGGGGCCGTCCGCGGCTTCGAGCAAATGCCAGATGTGCGTGGCGGTGACGCGTGGCATGTCGGCGAGCGCGACGACCACCGCCTGCGCGCCATGCGCCCGCGCGCAGTCGACGCCGAGCGCGACCGATCGACCCAGCCCAAGTGCGGGATCGTCGTTCCGCACGGTCGTATAGCCGTGCGCGGCATAATTGCATTGTGCCTTGCCGACGACGGCGACGCGTTCGCGGAACGGCATGTCTTCGAGCGCGACCGCGACGTGCAGGCCGAGCGCGCGGCCGAGGAACGGTTCGTCGAGCTTGCTGCCGAGGTCACCCATCCGCTGCGAACGCCCGGCGGCGAGCAGTACAAGCACGCAGTCTTCAGCGGCGATCATGGAACGCCCCCACCATCGCCGCGGCGATCGACAGCGCGATTTCCGACGGGCCGATCGCGCCGATATCGATGCCGACGGGCGCGTCGATCCGATCGATCTGCACCGCGCTGAGGCCCTCCGCCGCTAGCCGTTCGCGGCGCGCGGCGTGGCTGCGGCGGCTGCCGAGCGCGCCGACATACGGCGCGTCGGTGGCGAGCGCGGCGATGAGCGCGGGATCGTCGATCTTGATGTCGTGGCTCAAGGTGACGACGGCGGTGGCGGGGCCGGGTTTCAGCGCGGCGATCGCCTCGTCGGGCCAGCGGTCGTCGAGCGTTACGCCGGGAAAGCGCTCTTCGGTGAGGAAGCGCGCACGCGGGTCGATGACCGTCGTGGCGATGCCGAGCGTCGTCGCCAGCGCGGCGAGGCTCTGCGCGATCTGCACCGCGCCGACGATCAGCAGGCGGCGCGGGGGATCGTAGCGGTTGACGAAGACCTCTCCCGTCTCCTGGGGCCTGAGATCGCTATGCCCGGTGGCGAGGTCGGTGGTGACGGTCAGCGCCTCACCGCGGTCGCGCGCGTCGGCGATGCGGTCCAAGAGTTCGGGGTCGAAGCCGGCGGCAGAGACGGGCTGCACCATCACCGCGATCTCGCCGCCGCAGGGAAGGCCGACCTCCCAGGCCGCGGCATCGGCGACGCCGTAGCGCTTCAGCTGGAAGGGCGCGCCGGCGATGACGTCGGCGGCGGTCTGCAGGATGTCGCTTTCGACGCAGCCGCCCGACACCGATCCTTCGAACCGGCCGTCGCCATGGACGAGCATGTGGCTGCCCTTGGGGCGCGGCGCGCTGCCCCAGGTGGAGACCACGGTGGCGAGGGCGAGCGGTTCGCCTTTCCATTCGCGCGCGGCGGCGAGGACGGAGTCGTTTTCGGCCATATCGTCTTTCCTTCAGTCCTCCCTCGCGTCAGCGGGGGAGGGGGACCGTTCGCGCAGCGAATGGTGGAGGGGGCGTTTCCGCAAGCGACCGAGGCCGTCGCGTACCTCCCCCTCCGTCAGCTTCGCTGCCACCTCCCCCTGGCGGGGGAGGAGTTTTAGAGAGCGGGCAAGCCCGGCAGCAGGGCGTCGAGCGTGACGGGGAAGTCGCGCACCCGCACGCCGGTCGCGTTGTAGATGGCGTTGATCACCGCCGCGCCCGCGCCCGAGATGCCGAGTTCGCCCACCCCCTTCGCGCCCGCCGGGTTGGCGCTGTCGTCGATCTCCTCGACGAAATGCACCTCGATCTGCGGCACGTCCGCGTTCACCGCGACGTGATATTCGCCGAAGTCCGGGTTGACGAAATGGCCCGAGCGCGGGTCGACGACCGCCTCCTCGCTGAGCGCATAGGCGATGCCCCACACCATGCCGCCGATCAGCTGGTTCGCGGCGGTCTTTGCGTTGAGGACGCGGCCGACGTCGAACACGCCGAGCATACGGCGCACGCGCACCTCGCCGGTGATCGCGTTGACCGCGACCTCGACGAAATGCGCGCCGTGGCTTGCCTGGCTGGTGCGCTGGCTTTCCTTGCCGGGGGCAGTCTTGCCGCGGGCGACGATTGGCTCCCCGCGCAACAGGTCGGGCAGCGCGACGCTGCGGCCGCCGGCGGTGACGCAGCCGTCTTTCAGCGTCAGGTCTTCGGGCGCGGCATTCATGCGGCGGGCGAGGTCGCTGAGGATATCCTCGCAGGCAAGCGCCGCGGCGGCGCAGGCGCTGCCCGCGCCGAACGATCCGCCCGAGCCGGCGCTGGGCGGCAGGTCGCTGTCGCCCAGGCGAACCTCGACAGCGGCGATGGGCAGGCCGAGCATCTCGCCGACGGTCTGCGCCAGGATGGTGTAGGTGCCGGTGCCGATGTCGGTCATGTCGCAGGCGACGACCGCGCGGCCGTTCGCCTCCAGCCGCACTTCGGCTTCGGCCTTGACGGTGAAGTTGCCGCGCAGTGCCGCGGCCATGCCGTGGCCGATCAGCCATTCGCCCTCACGGCGCGCACCGGGCGTGCGGTTGCGCTGGTCCCAGCCGAAGCGGCGGGCGCCCTCGTCATAGCAATCGAGCAGGCGGCGCGTGGAGAAGGGCTTGCCACTGACCGGATCGACATCGGGTTCATTGATCCGGCGCAGCTCGACCGGGTCCAGCCCCAGCCGTTCGGCGAGCTCATCCATCGCGCATTCGACGGCGAAGGTGCCGATCGCTTCGCCAGGCGCACGCACCGCGCCGGTAGCAGGCAGGTCGAGCCGGACGAGGTCAGTGCGAAAGCGACGGTTTTCGCCGCCGTAGAGCGGTAGCGAGCCGAACGGGATGGGTTCGAGGAAGCGCGCATCGTCGTTCTGCGCGGCGACGCCTTCGTGGGCGAAGGCGGTAATGCGGCCATCCTGCGTGGCGGCGATCCGCACGCGCTGCGTCGTCGCCGAGCGGTGGTGGACCAGATAGGCGGTCTGCCCGCGGGGGAGCGCGACCTTGACCGGACGGCCGGTCTTCTGTGCGGCGATGGCGGCGAGGATCACCTCCGGCCCGACGCCGGTTTTGCCGCCGAACCCGCCGCCGACGAAGGGGGCAAGGACGCGGACTTTGTCCGTGTCGAGGCCGAGTGCTTTCGCGATCGTGGTGCGCGCGGCGCCGATCACCTGGTTGCTGGTACGGACGGTGAGCGTGCCGTCCTGCCACCAGACGGTGCTGGCATGCGGCTCGAGCGCGGCGGGGAAATGGACGGGGGTGGTGTAGGCGAGGTCGACCGTCACCGGCGCGTCGGCCAGCGCGGCGTCGAGGTCGCCCTTGTCGATCGCGGGCAGGAAGCCAAGGTCGTGGTCCTGCTCGATCGCTTGCTCCGCCATGGCGAGGCGGGCGGGGGCCTCTTCGACCGATACGATGACGCGGCTGGCGGCGTCGCGCGCGATCGCCTGATCCTCCGCAACGACGATCGCGACGGGCTGGCCGTAATGGAAGATCGCGTCGGTGCCGCTGTGCGCGGCGCCCTGCGAATTGCTGCCACCGGTGACCATGCGGGGGTCGTCGTGGATGACCGCGACGACGCCGGACAGTGCTTCGGCCGCCGCTGCGTCGATCCCCGTCACACGGCCGCGCGGCACCGGGGCGCCGACGATCGCGGCGTAGAGCGTGCCCGCGGGCGCGTCCTCATAGGCATAGGTGGCGGTGCCGCTGACCTTCGCCGGCCCTTCGATCCGCGCGATCGGCGCGCCGAGCACGCCCTGTTGCCCGTGCGCCAGCCCGTGGGGGCGATACGCGCGGTCCATCGTCATCTCGTTCATACAGGCTTCTGATCCTTGCCCGGGACCGGGTGAGGGCGAATGTAAGGTGTTGGGCGGGGAGGGGAAAGGGTGGCCCCTTCATACTTCATCACCCTTCCCGTCATTCCCGCGAAGGCGGGAATCCATAACCTCTGACGATTGCGACAGAGGCGCGACGGTAGCGCGTCTGGATTCCCGCCTTCGCGGGAATGACGGTTGAGGGGCGGGGCGAGGGCATCACACCGCGGGCAGGCCCTCCAGCAATTTGTCGAGCGTCACCGGGAAGTCGCGGACGCGCACGCCGGTGGCGTTGTAGATCGCATTGCCCACCGCGCCCGCCGCGCCGCAGATGCCGAGTTCGCCGATGCCCTTGGCGTGGAGCGGGTTCGCCTGGATGTCGCGTTCGGGCAGGAATTCGACGTCCAGCTGCGGCACGTCGGCATTCACGGGGACGTGATATTCGCCGAGGTCGCGGTTGACGATCTTGCCGTTGCGCGGATCGTGGACTAGCTCTTCCGACAACGCGCAACCGATGCCGAAGGTCATGCCGCCCAGGCATTGCGAGCGCGCGGTCTTGGCGTTGAGGATGCGGCCAGCGGTGAACACGCCGAGCATCCGCTTGACGCGCACCTCGCCCGTCACCGCATGGACCGCGACCTCGCAGAAATGCGCGCCATAGCTCGCCTGGTTGAAGGTCTTTTCCTGGCGGCCGGGGCTGACTTCGCCCGTCGCCTCGATGCCGTCGCCGACCAGTTCGGCCAGCGGCACGCTGCGATTGTCGGCGATGACGCGGCCGTCCTTTAGCGTCATCGCGTCTTCGGCGACACCCATCGCCTTGGCGATCTTGGCGCGCAACGCCTCGCAGGCGAGATAGACTGAGGTGCCGGACGATCCCGCGCCCCACGACCCGCCCGACCCCGCGCCTGGCGGTGCATCGGTATCGCCGAGGTGGACGGTGACGTCCTCGATCGGCAGGCCAAGGATCTCGGCGGTGATCTGACCCAGGATCGTGTAGGTGCCGGTGCCTATGTCGGTCATGTCGGTTTCGACATGCGCCTTGCCCTGGCCGTCGATCGAAACCTTGGCGGCGGACTTCATCAGCATGTTCGACCGCGCGGCGGAGGCGACGCCCATGCCATGCAGCCAGTCGCCGCGCCGGTCGGTGCCGGCGGGCTTGCGGCTCGACCAGCCGAATGCTTCCGCACCCCGCTCCAGACAGGGGATCAGCGAGCGGGACGAATAGGGGATGTTCTTTTCCGGATCCTTCTCAGGCTCGTTGCGGCGGCGCAACTCGATGGGATCGATGCCCATCTTTTCCGCCAGTTCGTCGATCGCGCCCTCCAGCGCTATCAGCCCGACCGCTTCGCCCGGCGCGCGCATCGATCCCGCCAGCATCCAGTCGAGCCGGACGATGTCGTGCGTGATGCGCCGGTTGTCGCCCGCATAGAGGAAGTGCGTCGCCATGCCGGTGGGTTCGAAGAAATCCTCGCCCGGCAGGTTGCTGACCAGCGTCTCGTGGCCGATCGCGGTGAGCTTGCCGTCGGCGGTGGCGCCGAGGCGCATCCGCTGTTCGGTGTTCGATCGGCGCACGGTCGCGTCGAACACCTGTTGGCGCGCCATCACCGCCTTCACCGGGCGGTTCAGACGCTTGGCGGCAATCGCCGCGGCGACGCTTTCGGGAGCGATGCCGAGCTTCGACCCGAAGCCGCCGCCGACATAGGCCGCGACGATGCGCACCTTGTCCGCCGACACGCCCAGCGCCTTGGCAAGCTGCTGCTTGTCGGACGAGGGCATCTGGTAGGCGCCGTACAGCGTCAGCGCGCCGTCTTCCCACACCGCCAGGCTGGCATGCGGCTCCATCGCGGCGGAGTTCTGCGAGGGCGTGGTATAAGTGACGTCGACGGTGAAGGCGGCGTCGGCCATCGCCTGGTCGATATCGCCCTGATCGTGGTGCGGCGGGATCTGCTGCGGCTTGGGCTTTTCCGCCTCGCCCTTGTGCGCCTCGAAGTCGTAGCGGCCTTCCGCGGCGTCATATTGCACGTCGACGTGCAAGGCGGCGTCGCGTGCCGCCTCATAGCTTTCGGCGATGACGATCGCGATGATCTCGCCGTGGTAAGCGACATCCTCGACGCCCTGCGTCGGCGCGGTCGTCTCGCCGCCCTGCTGCGGGTTGCGGATGAAGCTGGCGTAGTCGGTGATGACGTCGATCACGCCGGGCAGCGCCTTGGCACGGCTTGCGTCGAGCGACGTGATCTTGCCCGCACCCACCGTCGCGCGGACGAGATAGCCGTAGGCGACGTTGTCGAGCGCATATTCCGCCGCATAGGTCGCCTTGCCCGACACCTTCTTGGGGCCGTCGATCCGGTCGATCGGCTTGCCGATCACGTCCTGCGACGAGGTGTCGAGCAAGCTATCGGGATGGCTTGCATTCATGGTGAGCGAATTGGTGTCGCCCTTACCGAAACCGAACATGCCTTATTCTCCCGTCAGGTCGCGAAGCGTGGCGACGAGCACCCGGCGCGTCAGCGGGATCTTGAAGTCGTTCGAGCCATAGCCCGTGGCATCCGCCAGCAGCGCGTCGGCGGCGGCGTTGAATACGGCGTCGGACGGCGCCTGGCCGACCAAAGCGGCCTCCACCGCCGGGTTGCGCCACGGCATCGGGCCAAGGCCGCCGAAGGCGAGTGATGCAGACGCGATCTTGCCGTCTTCGACACTCACCACGCCCGCGATCGACACGATCGCAAAGGCATAAGACGCGCGGTCGCGGACCTTGCGGTACACTTGGCGTCCCTTAGGCGGCGCAGGCAGTTCGATGTGGGTGATCAGTTCGCCCGTCTCCAGCACCGTCTCGATGTTCGGCGTGTCGCCGGGCAGGCGGTAGAATTCGTGGATGGAGATACGGCGCTTGTCGCCGTCGGGGCGCTGCGTGATAATCGTGGCATCGAGCGCGCGCATCGCCACCGCCATGTCGCTGGGATGCGTCGCGATGCACTGCTCCGACGTGCCGAGCACCGCGAGGATGCGGTTGAACCCGCCGATCGCCGAACAGCCGGTGCCGGGCTCGCGCTTGTTGCAGGGCATGGCGGTATCGTAGAAATAATAGCAGCGCGTCCGCTGCAGCAGGTTGCCGCCCGTGGACGCCTTGTTGCGCAACTGGCCGCTCGCGCCGGCGAGCAGGGCGCGGCTCAGCACCTCGTACTTGGCGATGACGCGGGGGTCGGCGGCGAGGTCCGAATTGGGCACGAGCGCGCCGATCGTCAGCCCGCCATCCTCGCGCTCCTCGATCTCGCCCAAGGGCAGCCGGCTGATGTCGACCAGCTTTTCGGGCGTTTCGATCTGCAGCTTCATCAGGTCGAGCAGATTGGTGCCGCCCGCGATGAATTTGGCGCCCGAGCTGTGCGCGTCGCGCACCGCGGCATCGGCGCTGTCCGCCTTGGCATAGGTGAAGGTCTTCATGCCTCTGCCTCCGCCTTGGTGTTGCTATGGCGCAGCGCGATATCGACCGTACCGTTCGCCTCCGCCACCTCGCGGATTGCATCGACGATGTTGGGATAGGCGGCGCAGCGGCACAGATTGCCGCTCATCCGTTCGGAGATTTCGCCATCGTCGAAGCGCGGCGCGTCGAGGTCGTCGGTGACGTGGCTGGGCCAGCCCTTCTTTACCTCGTCCATCATGCCGACCGCGGAGCAGATCTGGCCCGGCGTGCAATAGCCGCACTGATAGCCGTCGTGGCGGACGAAGGCGGCCTGGAGCGGGTGGAGGTCGTCGGGCGTGCCCAGCCCCTCGATCGTCACGATCTCGTCGTCCTGGTGCATCACCGCGAGGCTGAGGCAGCTGTTGATGCGGCGGCCGTTGACCAGCATCGTACACGCACCGCACTGGCCGTGGTCGCAGCCCTTCTTGCTGCCCGTCAGCCCCAGATGCTCACGACACAGGTCGAGCAGCGAGGTGCGGATATCGGGCTCCGCCTGATAGGACTGCCCGTTGATCGTGAAGTGCATGGAAACCCTCGCAGTTCGGGGGTGTCGCACCCCTGTCAGATTAGGGCCGTAACGCTCTGGGTCATGATGGTTTCCGCTTTGCGAATCGCTCTCACCGGGATGCTGCTGGCATCCGTTCCCGCAACCGGGCAGGATCGCCCCATGACGCATGCTCCCCTGTCATCGCCGCCCCTGTCGCCCCCTATCGTGATCGCGCACCGCGGCGCGAGTGGATCGCGCCCCGAACATACGCTGGCCTCGTACGAGCTCGCGATCGAACAGGGCGCCGATTTCATCGAGCCCGACCTAGTGCCGACCAAGGACAATGTGCTGGTCGCGCGCCACGAAAATGCGATTGGTGGCACCACCGACGTCGCGCAACATCCCGAATTCGCCAGCCGCAAGACGACCAAGACGATCGACGGCCAGACGCTGACCGACTGGTTTACCGAGGATTTCACGCTCGCCGAATTGAAGACGCTCCGCGCGAAGGAGCGCCTGCCGCAGCTGCGCCCCGGTAATGCGACCTACGACGGCAAGTATCAGGTGCCGACGCTGGCCGAGATCATCGACCTCGCCAAGCGGCGGTCCAAGGAACTGGGGCGGACGATCGGCATCTATCCCGAAACCAAGCATCCGACCTATTTCGCCAGCATCGGCCATCCGACCGACGTCCTTCTGGTCGAACAGTTGCGCAAGGCGGGGTGGCATGACGCCAGCGCACCGGTGTTCATCCAGTCGTTCGAGGTGAAGAACCTGCAACGCATCCACGCGATGACCGGCATCCGCCTGATCCAGCTCGTCGCGGGCGAGGGGGCGCCTGCGGACGGCGCCGCGCCCTCCTATGCCGCGATGCTGACGCCGGGGGGGCTGAAGCAAATCGGGACCTATGCCTTTGGCATCGGGCCCGACAAGGCGCAGCTGTGGACGGACAAGACGGCGACCACGCCCTCCACGCTCGTCGCCGATGCGCATGCCGCCGGCGTCCGCGTCCACCCCTGGACGTACCGCGCCGAAAACGCCTTCCTGCCGCCGCGCTTCCAGCGGGGGACGGACAAGGCCGCGCATGGCGATATCGCGGGCGAAATCACGGCGGGGCTGGCGCAGGGGATCGACGGATTCTTCACGGATTATCCGCTAATTGGCGTAGAGACCCTTCGGTCGGCCAAGGATCATCCGTAAATGCGTATCGCTCCTGTTTCATGCGTTCTTCTGATACCGCTCGCGCTCGCCACCACCGGCTGCGTCAGCACCGCCGCTACGATCGTGAAGGCGCCGTTCAAGGTCGCCGGCAAGGCGATCGACTGGACGACGACCAGCCAGGACGAGGCCGACCGCAATTACGGCCGCAAGATGCGCAAGCAGGAAGCGAAAGAGGGGCGCGAACGCCGCAAGGCCGCAGAGCAATGCCGCAAGCATCCCGACGATCAGGATGCGTGCCGCTATTCCGGGTATCGCGCGGGGTATTGAGGGGGGCGTGGCGTCGCGTTTCCTTACGCCCCTTCCGTCATCCCGGCGAACGCCGGGATCCATGGACACGGGCGACTGATGGTAGCACGCGACAACGGCGTTTACCGCAACCATGGATCCCGGCGTCCGCCGGGATGACGAGAGGGGGGAGGCGGCGCCTGCGACCCCTACGTCCGTCATTCCCGCGAAGGCGGGAATCCAGAACCTCTAACGGTTGCGATGGAGCCGCACGGTCAGCCAGTCTGGATTCCCGCCTACGCGGGAATGACACCTATATGGCTTTAGCTAAAGTATTCATCCGGCACGCCCCCGCCAATTCGTCATCCCGGCGGACGCCGGGATCCATGGACACGGGCGACTGATAGAGCCGCGCGACGATGGCGTTCACCGCAACGATGGATCCCGGCGTTGGGCGGGATGACGAGAGGGGGAGAGGCGGCGCCTGAGACCCCCACGTCCGTCATTTCCGCGAAGGCGGAATTCAGAACCTCTAACGGTTGCGATGGAGCCGCACGGTCAGCCCGTATGGATTCCCGCCTTCGCGGGAATGACGGGTGGTGGTGGGCAAGGCGTTCCCGAACGTCTCCTCACCGATCCTGCGCCACTGCGCCCTTCGCCAGCGCCGCGGCCACGGCGATCATCACCTCCGGATGGATATGCACGCCCAGGTGGCCGCTGTTCACCTGCACCGCCTCGGCGCTCGGATCGTGGCAGATGAAGCCGTTGACGAATCCGTCGTGCGGGCTCCAGATCGCGGTGCAGGGCACCGGCAGCGGGGCGGCGATCGCTTCGCTGCGGGCGATGACGGCGGGGTCGTCGACGCGCTCGCCTGTCGCCCATTCGAACGCGCGCCAGACGTTGGTGGCGCGGCCCCAGCCGGCATAGGGCGAGCTGACCGTCACCACGCGCCGCACCAGATCGGGCCGGCGATGCGCGACCAGCCGTGCCATGATGCCGCCGAGGCTGACGCCGACCAGCGTCACCGGCCCGTCCTCCGCCTCCAATGCCTCGACCCGGGCGATCAGCCGTTCGGCCTCCGCGCCGACGCTCTTCACGCCCAGGTTCCGGCCCAGCCCCCAGCCTTCGGCGCGATAGCCGAGGCCTTCGAGGAAGCGCCGCAGCACCAGGCTGGAGCCGTCGGCGTCGAACAGGCCGGGCAGGATCATTACCGTGCCGCCCGCGCCCTGCGGCACGGCGGCGAGCGCGGCGGCGTGCCGCCAGCGGGTCGCGAGCATCCAGGCGACGCGCGGCACCTCGCTCGCCGCGAGCGCCTTGGGCGGGGGCGGGGGCGCGTCGAAGCGGTCGCCGAAGCGGGCGTGCGACGGCGGTTCGCTGCGCCAGCGGGCGAGGCCCGTCTGCAACCGGCTCAGAACCATGACAGCACCGTGATCGGGAAGGGCGTCCAGCGCCCGACCCGCACGCCCGCGTTCGCCAGCGTCGCGCCGACCCAGGCGTTGCACGTGCGCCGCGCGCTGTAATGGCCGGTGCCGGCATAGAAGACGTCGTTCGCGCCATAGCCGCGGAAGCTGCGGCGGACCGGCGCGGCGCTGGCGCGGATGCCGGCCGCCAGCCGGCGATATTCCTCGGGCCGCAGCGTCACGACGCGGATGCCGTCGCCAGGCGCGGGCGCAGGCACGTGCTCGACATGGAGCAGCGTCGCGTCGCTTCCGATCGCGGCGTGCAGGATGGTCGCCAGCCGTACGTCCGCCCAAGTCGGCGTATCGAGAAAGAAGGTCCGTTCGCCCCAGCCGATCGCGATATGGTCATAACGGGCATAACGCGGATCGGCGAGGTCGGCTCCCGGGGCCCAGTCGCGCCAGTCGATTCCGGCCGCGACCTTGGGCAGCACCAGCGACACATGCACGCCGTTCGATTCGAGATAGACGGGTATGCCGCGCGTCGGCGGCCGCCAGCCGGCGTTGGCGGGGATCGCCCCACCGATCATCCCGGCGCCGGCATAGCCTGCGACGACGACGGCCAGCACGGCAAGCGCCACGAGCAGCCCCCGTCCCATCCGTCGTATCGCCGCATATAGTATCATCCGAAACCTTATGTTACGCCGTCGTCATGGCCACAGACACGCACGCGCTCGCTTCGCCCCCCACCGATGCCGCCGCAGACTGGACGATCCCCCAGAACTGGCAGCATTACACGGCGGAGGAGCATGCGACCTGGGATACGCTGTTCGCGCGCCAATCCCAACTGCTTCCCGGCCGCGCATCGGACGCCTATCTGCGCGGGCTGGACGTGCTGAAGCTGTCGAAACCGGGCATCCCGGATTTTGAGGAACTGTCCGAACGGCTTATGAAGCTGACCGGGTGGCAGGTGGTGGCGGTGCCGGGGCTGGTGCCGGACGATGTTTTTTTCGATCACATGGCGAATCGCCGCTTCGTCGCGGGCAATTTCATCCGCCGGCCGGACCAGCTCGACTATCTGCAGGAGCCCGACGTCTTCCACGACGTGTTCGGCCATGTGCCGATGCTCGCCGATCCGGTGTTCGCCGACTACCTGGAGGCGTACGGCCGCGGCGGCCAGCGCGCGATGCAGCATGATGCGCTGAAATACCTGGGGCGGCTATACTGGTATACGGTGGAATTCGGGCTGATCCAGGAGCCGGAAGGCCTGCGTATCTACGGCTCGGGCATCGTGTCGAGCTATGCCGAAAGCCGCTTCGCGCTCGACGATCCCAGCCCCAATCGCATCGGCTTCGATATCGCGCGGGTGATGCGGACGGAGTATCGGATCGACGATTTCCAGCAGAATTACTTCGTCATTCCAAGCTTCGACGAACTGCTGCGGGTGACGGTCGAGACGGACTTCGCGCCTTTGTACGAAGCGCTGAAGGCGCAGGACGACATTCCGGTCGCGGCGATCGTCGAGGGGGACGAGGTGCTGACGCACGGCACGCAGGAGTATGCGCGGGGGAAGGCGGGCTGAGCGTTCCGCCGATGTCACGCGCATACTCCTG
>Ga0209816_1000133_pt1 | contig 59567 bp, 58 predicted proteins | sample CoawatmetaG01DNA_FD_187509 | JGI IMG/M metagenome (GOLD analysis project Ga0209816, IMG submission 187509) | Marine microbial communities from the West Antarctic Peninsula - Coastal water metaG017-DNA (SPAdes) (version 2) | ecosystem: Environmental > Aquatic > Marine > Coastal ...
CAGCAGGTACGGTGCAACCAGCAACCATTCCTCGTCGCTCACGTCAGATGGATACGGCTTGCGGCAAATGCTCATCCCACCTTGGATGAAGCAGCAAACCTCTCAAGTCCATAACAGCCTCTAGCGGCAGCGCGCTATGGATCCGCAACCGGCGGCGGGCGAGTATAGCCGCTCAGAGATTGCGGTCTAGCGGCAGCTCAATGGCGCCTGGACCAAATGCGCTCGGAAGTATAGCCGCTCAGAGATTGCGGTCTAGCGGCAGCATGCCAAGGCACGCTTCATCGCGCAGGCGGAGTATAGCCGCTCAGAGATTGCGGTCTAGCGGCAGCCCTCTGAAGCGTGAGCCGACGTGGCGCGTGAGTATAGCCGCTCAGAGATTGCGGTCTAGCGGCAGCAGAAAATGACGACCAGCGCATGGGAGGCATAGTATAGCCGCTCAGAGATTGCGGTCCAACTGCAGACTGCCTTCTCCGGACACAGTAAACGCAATAATTTGCAGAATACAACTGCCGCCCCACAGCGCGCCCCTCCCGCAGAAGAACGATCAGGACCATCGCATTCATCGAAACGTGACAAAAAAAGGGGCAGACACCCCCGGTGTCCGCCCCCTACATTATCCGCTCGAAAGCCGATCAGATATGGATCGGCTTGCCCTGCACCGCCATGGCGGCTTCCTTGAGCGCCTCGGCATGGGTCGGGTGTGCGTGGCAGGTGTACGCGATGTCCTCGGACGTCGCGCCGAATTCCATCGCCTGGGCGGCCTGGGCGATCATCGTGCCGGCGAGCGACGAGATGATCCACACACCCAGCACGCGGTCGGTCTTGGCGTCGGCGATGACCTTCACGAAGCCGTCGGTGTCGCGGTTGGTCTTGGCACGGCTGTTCGCCATGAAGGGGAACTTGCCGACCTTGACCTCGCCGCGCGCCTTGGCGGCTTCTTCCGACAGGCCGACACCGGCGATTTCGGGCATGGTGTAGACGACGCTGGGGATGACGTCGTGGTTCACGATGCCGGTCTGGCCCGCGATGTTCTCGGCCACCGCAACGCCTTCGTCCTCGGCCTTGTGCGCGAGCATCAGGCCCGGCGCCACGTCGCCGATCGCCCAGACGCCGTCGACATTGGTCGCGAAGTCATGATCGATCTCGACCTGGCCACGCCCATTGAGCTTCACGCCCGCCGCTTCGAGGTTCAGCCCGTCAGTGTTCGGCTTGCGGCCGATCGCGACCAGTACGGCGTCGGCCGACAGCGTTTCCGCCGCGCCGCCAGCCGCCGGTTCGACCGACACGGTCGCGCGGTCGCCCTCGACGGTGACGCCGGTCACCTTGGTCGAGGTCTTCAGCTCCATGCCCTGCTTCTTGAACAGCTTGGCCGATTCCTTGCGGACCTCGCCGTCGAAGCCGGGGAGAATCTGATCGAGATATTCGACGACCGTGACCTTGGCCCCCAGACGACGCCAGACCGAGCCCAGCTCCAGCCCGATCACGCCGCCGCCGATGACGACCAGATGCTCCGGCACCTTGGGCAGTGCCAGCGCGCCGGTCGAGTCGACCACGACCTTCTGGTCGATAGTGACGCCCGGCAGCGGGGTCACGACCGAGCCGGTCGCGATCACGATGTCGCGCGCGGTGACGGTCTGGTCGCCGACCGTGACCGTGCTCGAATCCTGGAACGCGGCCTTGCCCTTCAGCCAGGTGACCTTGTTCTTCTTGAACAGATATTCGATGCCGCCGGTCAGCTCGCCGACCGCCTTGGCCTTTTCGGCGTGCATCTGGTCGAGGTTGAGCTTCGCGCCCGCGATCTCGACGCCGAACTTGGCGAAGGTGCCGTGGCTCGCTTCCTCGAACAGTTCGGAGGCGTGCAGCAGCGCCTTGGACGGGATGCAGCCGACATTGAGGCAGGTGCCGCCCAGCGTCTCGCGCGCCTCGGCGCACGCGGTCTTCAGGCCCAGCTGCGCCGCGCGGATCGCCGCGACATAGCCGCCGGGGCCAGCGCCGATCACCAGGACGTCATAGTCATACTCAGCCATTTGTCTCTCCCGTTCCCCGGCGTTCGGGGTCCAGCCTGCGGGCGCACCCGCCTATCACAGCAATAACGGACCCTCGCCGGTGCAAGGGTCCGTATAGATCACGAAACGATCAGAGGTCGATCAGGATGCGGGTCGGGTCCTGGATCGCATTCTTCAGCGCGACGAGGAAGGTCACCGCCTCGCGGCCGTCGATGATGCGGTGGTCATAGGACAGCGCCAGGTACATCATCGGGCGGATGACGATCTGGCCGTCGACGACGACCGGACGCTCCTCGATACGGTGGAGGCCCAGAACCGCCGACTGGGGTGGGTTGATGATCGGAGTCGACATCAGCGAACCGAACACGCCGCCGTTGGAGATGGTGAAGGTGCCGCCCTTCATCTCTTCCATCTTCAGCGTGCCGTCCTTGGCGCGCTTGCCGAAGTCGCCGATCGTCTTTTCGATGCCGGCAACCGTCAGGTCCTGCGCATCGCGGATGACCGGCACGACCAGGCCATTCGGGGCCGAGACGGCGACCGAGATGTCGGCATAGTCGTGATAGACGATCTCATCGCCCTCGATCGAGGCATTGACCGACGGAATGTCCTTCAGCGCCATCGTCGCGGCCTTCACGAAGAAGCCCATGAAGCCCAGGCGAACGCCATGCTTCTTCTCGAACAGATCCTTATACTTGGCGCGCGCTTCGATCACCGCGGTCATGTCGACGTCGTTGAACGTCGTCAGCATCGCGGCGGTGTTCTGCGCTTCCTTCAGGCGCTTGGCGATCGTCTGACGCAGGCGCGTCATCTTCACGCGCTCTTCCTTGCGCGCCGAACCGGCGGGGGCAGCGGCCGGAGCAGCGGCGGCCGGAGCCGGGGCGCTCGACTTGTTGGCGGCGGCGGCGGCAACGTCTTCCTTGGTGATGCGGCCGTCCTTGCCGGTGCCCTTGATCGTCGCGGGGTCGAGGCCATGCTCGAGCACCGCACGGCGGACCGACGGCGAGAGTGCTGCGGGCGAGTCGCTCGACTCGTCAGCGACCGGAGCCGCCGCAGGTGCCGGAGCAGCGGCCGGGGTCGCGGCAACGGCCGGGGTTGCCGCTTCAGTCTTGGCCGGCGCCGAGCCACCCGCATCGACGGTCGCCAGCAGCGCGCCGACCTGCACCGTGTCGCCGACCTTCACGGCATGCTCACCCATGACACCCGCCACCGGCGAGGGCACTTCGACCGAGACCTTGTCGGTCTCCAGGCTCGCGATCGGCTCGTCGACCGCCACCGCGTCACCCGGCTGCTTCAGCCATTCGCCCAGCGTCGCCTCGGAGATCGATTCGCCCAGCACCGGGACCAGAACTTCAGTCGCCATTTCCATTTCCTCCGCCCGGTCCACCGACCGGGGCTCTTACGCGGGCGGGCAAAGCGCCCGCGCCAGATTTCATCCCTCCCCGGCCCATCCAAGAGCCGGGGAACTCGGTTAAGATCAGTCCGCTGCCGCCGTGGTCGGCTTGGCGGTGGTGTTGCTGCCCTCGGCGCGCGTCCGGCGGATTTCCTCGCGGACATTGTGGCCCAGCGCATCGGCGACCAGCGCGCCCTGCTCGGCGGTGTGGCGCTTCATCAGGCCGGTGGCGGGCGATGCCGCCGCCGCACGACCCGCATAGCGCGCCCGCTTCACCGACGCCCCGGCCTCGGCCAGCGCTTCCTCGATCAGCGGCTCGACGAAGAACCAGTAACCATTGTTCTTCGGCTCTTCCTGCGCCCAGACCACGTCCTGCAGGTTCGGCATCCGAGCGATCCGCTTGGCGAGCGCATCGCTCGGGAACGGATAGAGCTGCTCGACACGCACGATCTGGGTCGTGGTATCGCCCGCCGCATCGCGTGCCTCGATCAGGTCATAGGCGACCTTGCCGGTGCACAGGACCAGCCGCGTCGTCGCCTCGTCGGCGGCACCGTTGGTGTCCGACAGCAGGCGGCGGAAGTGGCTCTCGCCCTGGAAATCCTCGGCCTTCGACACCGCCAGCTTGTGACGCAGCAGCGACTTGGGCGTGAAGATGATGAGGGGCTTGCGGAAATTGCGGTGCATCTGGCGGCGCAACAGGTGGAAATAGTTGGCCGGGGTGGTGCAGTTCGCAACCTGGATATTGTCGCCCGCGCAGGACTGGAGGAAGCGCTCGGGACGCGCGGAGGAGTGCTCCGGCCCCTGCCCTTCATAGCCATGCGGCAGCAGCATCACGAGGCCGTTGGCGCGCAGCCACTTGGACTCTCCGCTCGTGATGAACTGGTCGATCATGATCTGTGCGCCGTTGACGAAGTCGCCGAACTGCGCCTCCCACAGCACCAAAGTCTTCGGATCGGCCAGCGCATAGCCATATTCGAAGCCGAGTACGCCATACTCGGACAGCGGGCTGTCCAGCACCTCGAAGCTGCCATGCTCGACGGTCTTGAGCGGCACATATTTATGCTCGTCGGTCTGGTCGACCCAGACCGCGTGACGCTGCGAGAAGGTGCCGCGACCCGAATCCTGACCCGACAGGCGGACTCCGTAACCTTCCGACAGCAGCGAACCGAAGGCCAGCGCCTCGCCGGTCGCCCAGTCGAAATTCTCGCCGGTCGTGAACATCTGGCGCTTGGCATCGAGCACGCGGTTGAGCGTCTTGTGGACCTGCAACCCTTCTGGGATCGTGGTCAGCGTGCGGCCGATCGCGTCGAACAGCTTCTTGTCGAGGCCGGTCTCCACGTTGCGGCGGCCTTGATCGGTCTCCTTCGGCGCCGACAGGCCCGACCAGCGACCGGCGAACCAGTCGGCCTTGTTGGGCTTATAGCTCTGGCCCGCCTCGAACTCGCCTTCACAGCGCGTGGTGTACTGCTTGATGTTCTCGTCGACCCAGGCCTGGTCGACCACGCCCTCGGACACGAGGCGCTTCGAGTAGATCTCGCTGACACCGGGGTGCGAGCGGATCTTGTTATACATCAGCGGCTGGGTGAAGCCCGGCTCGTCGCCTTCGTTATGACCGAAGCGGCGATAGCACCACATGTCGATCACGATGTCGCGGTGAAACTTCTGGCGGAACTCGATCGCCATCTTGGTGGCGAAGGTCACCGCCTCGGGATCGTCGCCATTGACGTGGAAGACCGGCGCCTGGACGCCCTTGGCCACGTCCGACGGATAGGGCGAGGAGCGCGCGAACTGCGGCGAGGTGGTGAAGCCCACCTGGTTGTTGATGATGAAGTGGACGCAGCCGCCGGTGTTATAGCCACGGATGCCGGAGAAGCCGAGGCACTCCCACACGATGCCCTGGCCAGCGAACGCCGCGTCGCCATGGATCAGCACCGGCACCGAGGCGGCGTGATCGGTCAGGTCGCCCGCGATCGTCTGGATCGCGCGGGTCTTGCCCAGCACGACCGGGTTCACCGCCTCGAGGTGCGAGGGGTTGGCGACCAGCGACATATGGACCTTGTGGCCGTCGAACTCACGGTCGGTCGAGGTGCCGAGGTGGTACTTCACGTCGCCCGAACCGCCGATGTCATCAGGGTTGGCCGAGCCACCGGCGAATTCGTGGAAGATCACGCGCAACGGCTTGGCCATCACATTGGCCAGCACGTTCAGACGGCCGCGATGCGCCATGCCGAACACGATCTCGCGCACGCCCATCTGGCCACCGTACTTGATGACCGATTCCAGCGCGGGGATCATCGATTCGCCGCCGTCCAGGCCGAAGCGCTTGGTGCCGACGTACTTCTTGCCGAGGAACTTTTCCCACTGCTCAGCCTCGATGACCTTGTTCAGGATCGCCTTCTTGCCATCGACGGTGAAGTCGATCGCCTTGTTCTGGCCCTCCATCCGGTCCTGGAGGAAGCGACGCTCCTCCACGTCCGCGATGTGCATATATTCCAGGCCGATATTGCCGCAATAATTCTTGCGCAGCGTGTCGACCAGCTCGCGAACGGTCGCCCATTCGAAGCCCATCGTGCCGCCCAGATAGACCTTGCGGTCGAGATCGGCGTCGGTGAAGCCGTGATATTCGGTCTTCAAGTCCTCGGGCAACTCACGCAGGCCCGACAGGCCCAGCGGGTCGAGGTTCGCCGCCAGGTGACCGCGCACCCGGTAGGTGCGGATCAGCATCTGCGCGCGAATCGCGTCGCCCGCCGCCTTGACGATGTCGGCGGTCGAGGGCGCTGCGGCGGCCGCTGCCGCCGGGGCGGGCTTGCCACCCTTGGCGGGCTTGGGCGCGGGTTCCATCTGCGTCGGGTCGAGGCCCGCCGTCAGATCGTCGGTCGAGGTCAGCGGCCAGCGCTTGTTCTGCCAGCTGGGGGCGCCGACGCCCTGCTCCAGACCGTCGAAGAAGGTCCGCCAGCCCGCATCGACCGACGCGGAGTCGGCCTGATATTTGGCATAGAGCGCTTCGATGAAGGCGGGGCTGACGCCCGCCGCGATATCGCTGAAATCCTGGCCTTCGTAGCCCATGAGACGCTTCCTCGACCGCTCGACTTCTTCATGATCGCCACCCCGGCACATCCGCCTGGGGTCCGCAGCCGCGAGCGGCCCGCCTGCCGCCACGGACCCCGGCGGGTGTGCCGGGGTGACGCGATACGCCTTACTTGTTCAGCACCGACAGCAGGGTCGAGCCGAGTTCCGACGGGCTGGCCGCGACCTTGATCCCGGCCGCTTCCATCGCCGCGATCTTGTCCTCGGCGCCGCCCTGGCCGCCCGACACGATCGCACCGGCATGGCCCATGCGACGGCCCGGAGGCGCGGTGCGGCCCGCGATGAAGCCGGCCATCGGCTTCGAACGGCCGCGCTTGGCTTCGTCACGCAGGAACTGCGCGGCTTCCTCTTCCGCCGAGCCGCCGATCTCGCCGATCATGATGATCGACTGGGTCTCGTCATCGGCCAGGAACAACTCGAGCACGTCGATGAAGTTGGTGCCGTTGACGGGATCGCCGCCGATGCCGACCGCGGTCGTCTGACCGAGCCCTGCGTTCGAGGTCTGGAACACCGCCTCATAGGTCAGGGTTCCCGAACGCGACACGACGCCGACCGAGCCCTTCTTGAAGATCGAACCCGGCATGATGCCGATCTTGCACTCGCCCGGCGTCAGCACGCCCGGGCAGTTCGGACCGATCAGGCGCGACTTCGAACCCGACAGGGCACGCTTCACCTTGACCATGTCGAGGACCGGAATGCCCTCGGTGATCGCGACGATCAGCGGAATCTCCGCGTCGATCGCTTCCAGGATCGAGTCGGCCGCGAAGGGCGGCGGCACATAGATGACCGACGCATCGGCGCCCGTCTTCGACTTGGCTTCGGCGACGGTGTTGAAGACCGGCAGGCCGATATGCTCGGTGCCGCCCTTGCCCGGCGTCACGCCGCCGACCATCTGCGTGCCATAGGCCAGCGCCTGCTGGGTGTGGAACGTGCCGGTTTCACCCGTCATGCCCTGGGTGATGACCTTGGTGTTCTTGTTGACGAGGATGCTCATCTAACTTCTCTTCCTCTTGTTCCCCGGCGAAGGCCGGGGCCCAGTTGGGGAAACGATCATGGCAGTGCGATCCGGTCGTAAAGATCATCCCAGTCGGGATTGAGCCCTTCGATTTCCCGCAGCTTCCAGGCCCGCTTCCATTCTTTCATCCGCAGCTCGCGCTGCCGTGCTGATTCGATGCTCTCATGCGCCTCGAACCAGACGAGGCGATGACAGCGATGTTTTCGCGTGAACCCGGCAACCACCCCGTCGCGATGCTGAAGCACGCGCCGGGCAAGGTTGCTGGTCACACCGAGATAGAGCGTCCCGTTGCGATCGCTGGCCATGATATAGACATAGCCCGGTCGCTCCATCTCAAACGCCTTCCCAACTGGGCCCCGGCCTTCGCCGGGGCACAAGGGAATGGATCAGGCCAGGCTCTCGTCGATGCCCTTGCAGGCCACGAGCAGTTCCTTGACCGCGTCGACCGAGACCTGAAGGTTGGCCTTCGCCTCGTCCGACAGCTTGACCTCGACGACCTTCTCGACGCCACCGGCGCCGATCACGACGGGCACGCCGACATAGAGGTTGTCGATACCATACTCACCCGACAGGTGCGCGGCGGCCGGCAGGATGCGCTTCTGGTCGTACAGATACGCCTCGGCCATCGCGATGCCGCTGGTGGCGGGCGCATAGTAAGCCGAGCCGGTCTTCAGCAGCGCGACGATCTCGCCGCCGCCGCCACGGGTGCGCTTGATGATCTCGTCGACCTTTTCCTTGGTCGAGAAGCCCATCTCGATCAGGTCGCTGACCGGGATGCCGCTGACGGTCGAATATTCCAGGACCGGGACCATCGTGTCGCCGTGCCCGCCGAGCACGAAGGTGTTCACGTCCTTCACCGACACGCCGAACTCTTCCGCAAGGAAGTGCGAGAAGCGCGCCGAGTCGAGCACGCCCGCCATGCCGACGACCTTGTTCGCGGGCAGACCCGAGAATTCGCGCAGCGCCCAGACCATCGCGTCGAGCGGGTTGGTGATGCAGATGACGAACGCGTCGGGGGCGTTGTCGCGGATGCCTTCGCCGACCGCCTTCATCACCTTCAGGTTGATGCCGAGCAGGTCGTCGCGGCTCATGCCGGGCTTGCGCGCGACACCGGCGGTGACGATGATGACATCGGCGCCCGCGATGTCGGCATAGTCGTTGGAGCCCTTGATATTCGCGTCGAAGCCTTCGACCGGGCCGCACTGCGACAGGTCGAGCGCCTTGCCCTGGGGCACGCCCTCGACGACGTCGAACAGGACGATATCGCCCAGCCCCTTGAGCGCGGCGAGGTGCGCGAGCGTGCCGCCGATGTTGCCGGCGCCGATCAGCGCGATCTTCTTGCGAGCCATTCCAATCCTACTCCGTAGTGGACGTACGTGATTGGTCACGCGGCCTACGCCTATTGGGGCGTCGGGGCAACCGTTATTCCACAGAGTTTAAGATTTTAAAAGATAATGGTTCGCAACTGCATTAAGGCGTCATTACCCCGTCATCGGAGCCGTGACCCTGGGCCAGATACTCCTCTGAGCGCATCTCTTCCAACCGGCTGATCGTGCGCTCGAACTCGAAGCGACCGTCCCCGGTTTCATAGAGTTCGGCGGGCTGCGCGTCCGCTGCGGCGAGCAGCTTGACCTTGTGTTCGTAGAGCGCGTCGATCAACTGGACGAAGCGCGCCGCCTCGTTGCGATTCTCCGGCCCCAGCTTGGGGATGCCGACCAAGATGACGGTGTGGAAACGCCGTGCCACCGCCAGATAATCCGCCGCCCCCCGCGCCTCGCCGCACAGCCGCTTGAAGGAGAAGACCGCGACGCCCTTCAGCGCCTTGGGGACATGCAGCACGCGCCCGCCGACCTTCAGGTCCTCGCTGGGCACATGCGCGGCATCCTCGACCGGATAGTCGGTCAGGCGGAAGAAGGCCGCCGACAGCGTCATCGTAGCCTTCGGCCCATTGGGCACCAGCCAGGTGTCGAGCCGCCCCAGCCGGTCGCGCCGGTAATCGGTCGGGCCGTTCAGGGCCAGCACGTCCAGCCGCTCCTCGATCAGCGCGATGAACGGCAGGAAATGCTCGCGGTTGAGCCCGTTCTTGTAGAGGTCCCTGGGCGGCCGGTTGGAGGTGGTGACGATCGTCACCCCCGCCTCGATCAACGCGGTGAACAGCCGCGACAGAATCATCGCATCGGGGCTGTTCGTCACCATCATCTCGTCGAACGCCAGCAGCCGGACTTCCTCGGCCAGCGCGGCGGCGACGGGCGCGATCGGGTCCCCCGCCTGCTTGGCGCGCTCGGTGGCGATGCGGGCGTGGACCTCCAGCATGAACTCGGCGAAATGGACGCGGCGCTTGGCCTCGACCGCGACATGGTCGAAGAACAGGTCCATCAGCATCGACTTGCCGCGCCCGACATCACCCCAGAGATAGACGCCCTTGGGCGCGGGCGTGCCCTTGCCGGTCAGGCGGGCGAGAAAGCCGGTCTTGCGCGGGGTTTCGAGTTCGGTCGCGAGTTGCTCGAGTCGGGCGGCGGCAGCGGCCTGTTCGGGATCGGGGCGAAGCTCTTCGGCGGAGACCAGGCGATGATAGGCGTTGAGGATGTCGGGCATGTTGGGGGCGATGTCTGCCCCGAGCCTGGTTCCGTCAACCCCATTCCTCCCCTGCAAGGGGAGGTGGCAGCCCGCAGGGCTGACGGAGGGGTGTCACCGCTTCGTTGAGGATACTGCCCCTCCACCATCGCTAACGCGTGTGCGAGCTTTGGCTTGCCCCCGGCAAGCCAAGATTGTGCCGGGGGCACAATTTCGCCCGCACACCCCCTCCCCAAGCTGTGCTTGGGGAGGAATGAAAAAAGGGGCCGTTTCCGACCCCCTTCCTGTTTCCATCGAACCCCGGCGGATCAGATGATCCGCTCGGCCTCCATCTTCTTGATTTCCGCGATCGCCTTGGCCGGGTTCAGACCCTTGGGGCAGACATTCGCGCAGTTCATGATCGTGTGGCAACGATACAGGCGGAAGGGATCTTCCAGCTCGTCCAGGCGCTCGCCGGTCATCTCGTCACGGCTGTCGGCCAGCCAGCGATAGGCCTGGAGCAGGATCGCTGGGCCCAGAAACTTGTCGCTGTTCCACCAATAGCTGGGGCACGAGGTCGAGCAGCAGGCGCACAGGATGCACTCGTACAGGCCGTCCAGCTTGGAGCGATCCTCCGGCGACTGGAGCCGCTCCTTGCCCGAGGGGGCGGGCGACACGGTCTGGAGCCACGGCTTGATCGACGCATACTGCGCGTAGAAATGGGTGAAATCGGGGACCAGGTCCTTGACCACGTCCATATGCGGCAGCGGGGTGATCTGGACCGTGCCCTTCACATCCTCGATCGCGGTGGTGCAGGCCAGGCCGTTGCGGCCGTCGATGTTCATCGCGCACGATCCGCAAATGCCCTCGCGGCACGAGCGGCGGAAGGTCAGCGAGCTGTCCTGCTCCGCCTTCATCTTGATCAGCGCGTCGAGCACCATCGGACCGCATTCGTCCAGATCGACCTCAAACGTGTCGTAGCGCGGGTTCTGGCCCGAGTCGGGGTCGTAGCGATAGACCTTGAACTTTTTCAGGCGGCCGCCGGTGGTCGCCTTGTGCGTTTCGCCCTTCTTGATGACGCTGTTCTTCGGCAGGGCAAATTCGGCCATGGTCACAAACCCGCTGGATGGGCCGACAGGCGTGTCGGCAAAGGATCGCTCCCGCCGATACATGACAGGGGCGCATGTCGCAAATGTCTTGACCGATTTAGGCGCTGCTTCAGATCACATCAAGGACGAGGCCCAGGTCGCGGGCCTCTTCGGCGTCGATGTACCAGTTGCTGCGCGCCTTTTCCTGCAGCGTCTCGAACGTCACCTGCGATCCGTTGACGATGGCGCGGAAGCCCTCCTCCTGGATCAGGACAGACTGCTCGATCTCGTGCAGCTTGGCCTTCAGCACCACCGGCAGGTTGGTCAGCGGGCCCGACAGGTCGATGCTGCCGCTCATCTGCCGCTCGTGCAGCATCAGCCGGGTGCCGCGCGTCAGGAAGCGATACTCGACCGGAAAGGCGGACATGAAGGTCGCCCCCGCCGAATAGACCGCGACCTTGCCCAGGAACAGCGTCTCGCGCCCCGTATAGTCGCGCAGCAGCCGGATCGAGTCGCCCATCGCCCGCGCCATCTCCGGGTCGCCGCCCAACGTGGTGATCGACACGACCAGCGGCCCGTCGGTCGGCGCGGCGGCGAGCTGGTCCTTGAACCCGGCATACATCATCTCGTCCACGGTGCCGTAGAGCTGGATATGGGGCTGAGCGAGCAGCGGGTATTTCACCGCTCTGTTGGGCTGGTCGTGCATGGGGGTGCGAACCGGGGTTGGGGGATAAGGTTCCGGTTCTGCGGTTCGGGCGTGGCCTTCGACTTCGCTCAGGCTGAACGGATGCTGATATTAGCCCCCCGTTCAGGCTGAGCGAAGTCGAAGCCCAAGGGAAACCCTATCCCAGCTTACCCCTCGCATAATCTTGCGTCCCGTGCGTCACCACGTCATCGCCGTCCACAAACTCCGCTACCGGAATATCCGGCAGAGCCTTGATCTCTGCATAAAGCGGCGCGAAATCCGTCTCCAGCGTGCTGCGGAGCAATTCCTCATAGCTCGGGATCACGAAGTAATTCTGCTGGAAATCGTCGATCCGGTATTCGGTGCGCATCACCCGCTTCAGGTCGAAGCCGATCCGGTTGGGGCTCGGGTCCTCCAGCGCGAAACGGCTTTCGGCATAGCTCGACACGATCCCCGCGCCATAGATGCGCAAGTTCCCATCCTCGCGCACCAGCCCGAACTCGACCGTATACCAGTAAAGCCGCCCGAGATATTTCAGCGCGTCCATGCCCAGCGCCCGCTGTCCGCCGCGCCCATAGGCGGCGAGATAATCGGCGAAGACCGGATCGGCGAGCATCGGCACATGGCCGAACACGTCGTGGAAGACGTCCGGCTCCTGCAGGTAATCGAGCTGATCGGGCCGCCGGATGAAATTGCCCGCGACGAAACGGCGATTGGCCATATGGTCGAAGAACACATCGTCAGGCACCAGCCCTGGCACCGCCACCACCTGCCACCCGGTGAGTTTCATCAGCCGGTCGGACAATTCCTCAAAATCGGGAATGCCCGGCCGCGACAGCTTCAGCACGTCGAGGCCGCGCAGATACGCCTCCGATGCGCGCCCCGGCAGCAGTTTCGATTGGCGCGCGAACAGCGTATCCCAGGTCGCATGGTCCTCCGCCGTGTAATGGTCCCACCCTTGCGGGATCGTCCAGTCGGCGGCAGCCCCTTCGGGCGGAGCGGCGAGAACATGGGTATCCTGTGCCATTCGCGGAGCCTATCATGAGGGTGGTGACAAATGAAACCATATCGTGGCGACGGCTGGGGCGCGTTGCAAGGGAGGCGCTGGCCGCTATCGGCCTGATGCTGCTGGCCTATCTGGCCGCTGGGCTGGCCCTGGGGGCGATCCCGCGCGCGACCGTGCCGATGCCGGAGGCGGGCGCGGATGCCGTCACCATCTTTGTCGAGTCGAGCGCGATCCACACCGCGATCATCCTGCCCAAACAGGCGGCGGGCATCGACTGGCGCGACTGGGCGCCGGGACAGGATTTGCGCGATCCGCGCTATGCGGGCTTTCCCTTCCTCGCCATCGGCTGGGGCGAGGCGGGTTTCTTCCGCGAAACGCCGCATTGGCGCGACGTGAAGCCGGGAACGATCCTGCGCGCCGCGCTGGGCAGCGACCGGACGCTGATCCATGTCGATCACCTGCCCCTGCCCCGTGCCAATGGCAAGGATGTGCGGATGCTGCGCCTGTCGCCGGACGCCTATCGCCGCCTCGTCGGCTTCGTCCAATCGAGCTGGCGGCGTGGCGGGTCGCATTATCCGGGCTATGACGTGTATGATGCCTTTTACGACGCGAACGGGCGATACAGCGCCGCACATACCTGCAACAGCTGGACCGGCGATGCGCTGGCGGCGGCGGGGGTGCGGATGGGGTGGTGGACGCCCTTTCCGTGGACGGTGATGGGGTGGCTGTGATCCCGCCACCGTCGAAGGCGCTCTGGGCCGCCGAGCTGCCGCGTGCGCTGTGGATGGGCGTGACCTGGTGGCGGCACCGCGCACTACTCGCCGCCGCGCCGGAAGGAGACGGGCGGACGGTGATGGTGCTGCCCGGCCTGGTCAATACCGACAAGGCCACGGTCGTCCTGCGCCGGTACCTGACCGGCAAGGGCTATCGCGTCCATGACTGGGGGCTGGGCCGAAATCTGGGTATCCGTAGCGTCGGGCCGGATGCCGGGCGGCTGATCGCGCGCCTGGAATCGCTGGCCGACAACGGCCCGGTCACGCTGATCGGCATCAGCCTGGGCGGGATCATCGCACGGATGGTGGCGCAGGCCCGCCCGGATCTGGTCGCGGGGGTCATCACCATCGCCTCGCCCTATGCGGGCCCGGCGCGGGCGACCAATGTCTGGCGCGCCTTCGAGCATCTGACCGGCGAGCGGGTGGACGATCCCGCCGTCCTGGCCCGCTCGGCCGCGATCGCAGGGCCGCTGCCCTGTCCATCGGCGGCGATCTGGAGCCGTAGCGACGGGCTGGTCGCAGGCAATATCTGCCGCGACGACACGACCCCGGCGGTCGAGGTCACGTCCAGCCATTTATGGGTCCAGCACCGGCCGCAGGTGCTGGCGGCGGTGGCGACCATCCTCGCAGGATGGCCGCCGCCCGTCAGCGGTCAGTAACCGGCGCGATAGCCGTCATAGCCCTGCTGGCCTTGCTGACCCTGCTGCTGGCATTGCTCGGGGTGCTTGCGGCACTGCTTTTCATATTCGCGGCGCTCACGGCCTTCCTTGGCTTCCTGCTTGCGCATCTTGCGGCCATAATTGCGGTCCGCCTCCGACTGGCTGGTCGTCGTCCAGTCGACCACCTGCCCCGCCGCCTGGAACGGCGCCTTCACGACGCTGGCGACCGTCTTGACGCAACCTCCCAGGCTGAGCGGCAGGGTCAGGACGGCGAGTTTCAGGGCAAGATCACGCATGGTCGTTCGGTCTTTCAGCGGGCGCGCAAAAAAGCGTTGCGCGTTTCTACGCCGATTTGCGGGAAATCGGTGAAGAAACCGTCGATGCCCTGGCCCAGCGCGGCGCGAATCTCGCCCGCGACGTCGCCATGCGCCTTGGGATCGGTGCCCTTGCGGAAAGCCGGACGCACGAAAGCATTCTCCGCGCGATAGGTCCAGGGATGAACGCGCAGCCCCGCCTTATGGGCGTCCGCCACCAGCGTGGTGGGCGCATCGCCTTTCCACAGCATCGCCTTGTCGGGCCCGATGCCCCAGGCATAGGTCGCGACCTGTTTCAGCCCCTCGGGCGTCATCATCGCGGCATAGCTGGGCGCGGCCTTGTCCGCCGGGCCGTCCTCGCCCGCGACCAGCTGGATCAGGCGGATGCCGGTCATGGTCTTCAGGTGCTTCAGATTGTTCACCTCGAACGACTGGATGAACACCGGCGCATCCGCCGTCGTCCAGCCCGCCTTTTCTAGCGCGGCGACCAAAGGCGCATCGGTGCCCTTGCCGATCGACGCGAAATAGGTCGGGTGCTTGGTCTCGGGATAGATGGAGATGGTGCGCCCGGTCTCCTTCGTCCGCTGCTTGGCGAGCGCGATGATCTCCTCCAGCGTCGGAATCTGGAACTGGCCGTCATAGGCGGTCGAGCGCAGCTGCGGCAGGCGTTCGCGGGCGCGTAGGGTTTTCAGCTCGGCCAGCGTGAAATCCTCGGTGAACCAACCGGTTTCGGCCTGACCGTCGATCGTGTTGGTCGTCTTGCGATCGGCGAACTCCGGGTGTGACGCGACGTCGGTGGTGCCCGAAATCTCGTTCTCATGCCGCGCGACCAGATGGCCGTCCTTGGTCGGCACCAGATCGGGCTCGATCACGTCGGCGCCCTCACGGATGGCGAGGTCATAGGCGGCCAGCGTGTGCTCGGGGCGCTCTCCGCTGGCGCCGCGATGGGCGATGACGATGGGAGAGGAGAGCGGCTTGGGGGCGTCGGCGGACATGGCCTCACCCTGCCCCATGACGAGGACCGCGGCAATGAGAGTGGTTCGCAACGGGAAACGCAACAGATTCATGGCGTTGTTTCATCCAATTCTAATCCCAGAGGGGATGCGCCCATGCATTTCACAATCAATGGTCAATCGCATGACATCGACGTCGATGTCCGAACCTCGCTGCTCGACCTCTGCCGCGAGCATCTGGGGCTGACGGGCTCCAAAAAAGGCTGCGACCATGGCCAGTGCGGCGCCTGCACCATGCTGGTCAATGGCCGCCGGATCAACAGCTGCCTGACGCTGGCCGTGATGCATCAGGATGACGAGATCACCACCATCGAGGGGCTGGGCCAGCCGGGCAACCTCCATCCGCTCCAGGACGCATTCGTGCGACACGACGGCTTCCAGTGCGGCTATTGCACGCCGGGCCAGATCTGTTCGGCAGTCGGCATGATGGACGAAGTGGAGAAGGGCTGGCCCAGCCATGTCACCGAAGACCTTGGGCAGGCCGAGCTGACGCCAGAGGAAATCTCTGAGCGGATGAGCGGCAATCTGTGCCGCTGTGCCGCCTATCCCAATATCGTCGATGCGATCCGCGAGGTGGCGGGGCTGGGCGACCGCAACCCCAATGAGGATGTGGGTCGGGAGGTCGCGGCATGAAGCTGTTCGACTATGCCCGCGCCGACTCGGTCGAAACCGCCACCCGCGACGGCGCGGTGCCGGGTGCGCGCTTTATCGCAGGCGGCACCAACCTGCTCGACCTGATGAAATTGCAGGTCGAGACGCCCGACACGCTGATCGACATCACCCGCCTGGACTTGGGCGGAATCGAGGAGCGCGAGGATGGCGGGCTGACCATCGGCGCGCTGGTGCCCAATAGCGACCTCGCTGCCGACCCGCGCGTGATCGAGCATTACCCGATCCTCTCCCGTGCGCTGCTCGCAGGCGCCTCGGGACAGCTTCGAAACAAGGCCTCGACCGGGGGCAATCTGCTCCAGCGGACGCGCTGCTATTATTTCTACGACCCCGCTTGCGCCTGCAACAAGCGCGAGCCGGGCAGCGGCTGTTCGGCGATTAGCGGCGAGAACCGCATCCTCGCGATCCTCGGCACCTCCGACCAGTGTATCGCCACGCATCCCAGCGACATGGCCGTCGCCATGCGCGCGTTGGAGGCGGTGATCGTCACGCAAAAGCCAGACGGCGACCGCCGCCGCATCGCGATCGGCGACTTCTATCGCCTGCCCGGCGCCACGCCCGAGATCGAGAATGTGCTGGAGCCGGGCGAGCTCATCACCCATGTCGAACTGCCGCCTGCCCCGGAAGGCCGCCAGACCTATCGCAAGGTGCGCGACCGCGCCTCCTACGCCTTTGCGCTGGTCTCGGTCGCCGGGATCGTCGCGGTCGAGGGTGGCAAGATCGCCTCGGCGCGTCTAGCATTCGGCGGACTTGGTCCGATGCCCTGGCGCAATGAGGCGGTGGAGACCACGCTCGTCGGGCAGGCACCAACCGATGCGGTATTCAACGCCGCCGCCGATGCGCTGCTGGCCGATGCCAGGGGCTATGGCTCGAACGACTTCAAGATTCCGCTGACGCGCCGCACGCTGGTCGCGACGCTCCGCGAACTGACTCAGGAGGGCTGATCCCATGTTCGGACTCGGCAAGGACGACACGAACGCGCTGACCATGGATCGGCCGCATCCCGACAGCCTGCTCGATACGGGCGTGCAAGGGGTGATTTCCAAACCGCTCGACCGGGTGGACGGCCCGAAAAAGGTGACGGGCACCGCCACCTATGCCGCCGAATATGCGATCGAGAATATCGCGCACGGCGTCCTCGTCAGCGCGACCAAGGGCCATGCGAAGATCAAGGCGATCGACGCCGATGCGGCGAAGGCCATCCCCGGCGTCATCGACGTCATCACCGATTACGACACCTTCATCCGCAACTCGCAGCAGGGCGGGGAGACCGAGGCGCCAACCCAGGGCGTCCGCACCATCGACTATTTCGGCGAGATCATCGCGATCGTCGTCGCCGAGAGCTTCGAGGTCGCACGCGACGCCGCTAAGCGCCTGAAGGTCGAGTATGAACCGCTCGACGACGGCGCGTTCGATTACGAGGCGAACAAGGACAAGGCCGAACCCGCCCCCGATGGCCTGATCAAGGGCCATTACGACCAGGGCGATTTCGACCAGGCGTTCGAGAATGCCGCGGTCAAGGTCGACGTCACCTACACCACCCCCAGCCAGAACTCGGCGGCGATGGAGCCGCACGCCTCGATCGCGGTGTGGGAGGACGGCGCACTGACGCTCTACGGCGCATACCAGATGCCGACCTCCGACGCGCAGCAGCTGGCCAAGGCGCTGGGCGTATCGGAATCCAAGGTGCGGATCATCTCGCGCTATATCGGTGGCGGCTTCGGGTCGAAGCTGGGCATCGCGCCCGAAAGCGTCGCCGCCGCCATCGCCGCCAAGCGGCTGGGTCGCCCGGTCAAGGCGGTGATGCTGCGCCAGCAGGTGTTCGACGCGACCGTCCGCCGCTCCAACACCGAACAGCGGATGCGCCTAGGTGCCGAAGCAGGCGGCCGGCTCGTCGCGCTGGGGCATGAGGCGATCACCTCCAACCTGCCCGACGAGGATTTCTTCGAGCCCGTCGGGATCGGCACCCACTTCCTCTATGCGGGTGAAAATCGGCGGATCAATCATGACGTGGTCCGGCTGAACTGGACGCTGTCGGGCTCGATGCGTGCGCCGGGCGAGGCGGTCGGCATGGTCGGCATGGAATGCGCAATGGACGAGCTGGCCGAGGCGATCGGCATGGACCCGATCGCGCTGCGCAAGGTCAACGATCCCGAACAGGACCCGGAACTCAAGGTTCCCTATTCCTCGCGCAACCTGACCCGTTCGCTAGAGGAGGGCGCGAAGCATTTCGGCTGGGACTGGCGTCAGGCACCGGGCACGCGGCGCGAGGGCGAGTGGCTGATCGGCATGGGTGTCGCCGCTGCCTGCCGCTCCAACCAGTTGCAGCAGTCCGCCGCCAAGGTCGAACTCCATGCCGACGGGACCGCGACCGTGTCCTCGGCGATGACCGATATCGGCACGGGCAGCTATACGATCATGGCGCAGATCGCCGCCGAGATCCTGGGCCTGCCGGTCGAGAAGGTCAGCATGTCGCTGGGCGACACCAATGATCCCCCCGCCGCCGGTTCGGGTGGCTCCTGGGGCGCGGCTTCCGCCGGGTCGGCGGTGTACCTCGCCGCCGAGCGGGTGCGCGAGAAGCTGGCCAAGGCGATGGGTGTCGAGGCAGATGGCCTGACCCTGAAGGACGGCATGGCGATCGGCGACAACCGCTCGGTGCCGCTCAGCGAACTGGTCGGCCAGGACGGCCTGTCCGCGATCGGCGAGATCAAGCCGGGGCAGCAGGAAAAGCAGTTCCAGCAGGCCAGCTATGGCGCGCATTTCGCCGAGGTCGGCGTGAATGTCGTCACCGGCGAAGTGCGCGTGCGGCGGATGCTGGGCGTGTTCGCGGCGGGGCGCGTGCTCAACGCCAAAACGGCGCGCTCGCAGTGCCTGGGCGGCATGACCTTCGGCATCGGCACCGCGCTGACCGAGGAGCTGATCCACGATCCGCGCACTGGCAAGCTGGTCAATCACGACTTGGCCGAATATCATGTACCGGTGAATGCCGATGTGCCCCAGCTGGAAGTCCATTTCCTCGACGAGCGGGACATCCATGCCAATCCGATCCACGCCAAGGGGATCGGCGAGTTGGGCATTTCCGGCGCGGCGCCCGCCGTCGTCAACGCCATCTACAACGCGACCGGCATCCGGGTGCGCGAGATGCCGGTGACGCTCGACAAGCTGCTCGATCATCTCCCGGCGCTTTGATGAGCGAGAATGACAGCGTCCTCGCCGCCGCACGCGAATGGCGGGGCGAGAAGATGGCGATAGCGACGGTGGTGTCGACCTGGGGCTCAGCCCCGCGTCCGCGCGGCAGCCATATGCTGGTCCACGCCGACGGCCGGTTCGAGGGGTCGGTTTCGGGCGGCTGTGTCGAGAACGACATCCTGCACACCGCCGCCGAGGTGATCGCGGGCGCGCCGTTCCAGGTAAAGCGCTACGGCGTGGCGGACGCCTCCGCCTGGGAAGTCGGCCTGCCCTGTGGCGGCGAAATCGCGGTGATGGTGCAGCCGGTGTCGGCGGACGGCTTCGACCCCGAACTCTTCGACCGCATCGCCGAAGCGCGCGCGGCGGGCCGGTCGCTGACCGTCACCACCGACCTGGCGACCGGCCATGCGGACCTGCGCCCGGTCGAGACCGGCGAGGTCTTCGCCAATCGCTACGACCCGCCGCGTCGCTTGCTGATCGTCGGCGCGGTGCAGATCGCGCAGAGCCTGGCGCAACTCGCGCAGACGCTGGGTATCGCCACCACCGTCATCGACCCGCGCGCCCGCTTCCTGACCGAGGAGCGCTTTCCCGGCATCACGCTCGACGATCGCTGGCCGGACGAGGCGGTCGCCGCCTATGCCCCCGGCCCCGCCACCGCCGTGGTGACGCTGAGCCATGACACCAAGATCGACGATCCCGCCCTGGTCGCCGCCCTCGCCCACGACACCGCCTATGTCGGCGCGCTGGGCAGTCGTCGCAGCCATGCCGCGCGGCGGGAGCGTCTGGCGGCGATGGGCGTTCCCCTGGCAGCGATCGACCGGATCGACGGCCCGGTCGGGCTGGACATCGGGGCGATCGGTCCCTCCGAGATCGCCCTGTCGATCGCGGCGGCGATGATAGGAGCCTTTCATGATCGACGCTGAGGATGTGGTGCTGGTCCTGCTGGCGGCGGGACAGTCGAGCCGCTTCGGGATGGCGAACAAGCTGGAGGCCGAGTTCCTCGGCAAGCCGGTCGGCTTGCACGTCACCACCGCGCTGGAGAGCATTCCCTTTGCCGACCGGATCGTCGTGACGGACGGCTGCCAGCTCGACTTCGCCGCGCGCGGCTACCGCGTGATCCACAATGATGACATCGCCAAGGGCATGTCCTTCTCGCTGCATCTGGGAGTGCGAGAGGCGATGAAGGCCGGCCCCAAGGCGATATTGGTTGCGCTGGCCGATATGCCGCGCGTGACGGCGGCGCATATCTATCGCCTGTTCGACGCCTTTGACGGACCCGACGCGGTCGTCGTGTCGAGCAATGGCGAACACCCCACCCCGCCCGGCGTCTTCGGATCAGGCCGGTTCGACGCCCTGCTGCAACTGAAGGGCGACGAGGGCGCCCGCCAGTTGGTCGCCGGCGGACGCCATGTCGTCACTGCGCCCGCCGAGCTGATCGACATCGACACGCCCGAGGATCTGGAGCGCCTGCGCCAGCTCGTCCACGCGCCCGAGCGGATCACTCGTGCCGTAGAGCATCGATCGGATTGAGCGCCGCCGCCCGCCGCGCCGGGAAATAGCCGAAGACCACCCCGATCACCGCCGAGATCGCAAAGGCGACGACGTTGATCTGCAGGTCGAAGGTCCACGGCACCTGCATCAACGGCACCAGCGCGGCGATGATCGCCTGCGCCAGGATCAGGCCGATGATCCCGCCCAGGCAAGACAGCACCACCGCCTCGACCAGGAATTGCATCAGCACCTCGCGCGCGACCGCACCGATGGCCAGGCGGATGCCGATCTCGCGCGTCCGCTCGGTGACCGACACCAGCATGATGTTCATGATGCCGATGCCGCCCACCACCAGGCTGATCGCCGCCACCGCCGCGACGATGCGGGTCAGCATCGTCGTCGTGCTGGTCAGCGTGTCGCTGATCTGCTTGGTATCGAAGATGTTGAAATCCTCGGCCTTGTCGCCGGTGATGTTGCGCCGCTCGCGCAGCAGCGAGGTCAGCGAGGCCTGGACCGCGCTGGTCGAATAGGCCTGATCGACGCCGACCAGCATCAGGCGAATATCGCGACTGCCGGTGAAGCGCCGCTGCACCGCCTTGATCGGCATCAGGACGACATCGTCCTGGTCGCCGAAGCCCCCCTGCCCGCGCGTCGTCAGCACACCGACCACGTCGCAACTGATCGCGCCGATGCGGAAGCGCTTGCCGACCGCATCGGTGCTGGGGAACAGGTTCTTGCGCACCGTATTGCCGATGATGCACACCGCCTTGCCCGACGCCTGCTCGGCCGGGGTCCAGAGCCGCCTCGAGGCCAGCGGCCAGGGCTGGACGGTGAAATAGGCCAAGGTCGTGCCGGTGACGGTCGTCGACCAGTTCGCGCCCTCATAGATGGCGGTCGCGCTGGTCTGCGCCTGCGGGGCGACCGCCGTTACGCCCGCAATCTGATCGGCGATGGCCGAGACATCCTCGGGCTTGAAGTCGGGCGGGCGCGGGCCGCCGCCGCCGCGCCCGAAGCCCTGGCCGGGGCGGACCTGCAGGATGTTGGTGCCCAGCGACGAGATGGACTGCTGCACGGCGGCCGTGGTGGCCTTGCCCAGCGTCACCATGGTCACCACCGCGCCGACGCCGATAATGATGCCCAGCGTCGTCAGGAACGAGCGTAGAACGTGTCGCCGGATCGACCGGATCGCGAGAATGAGCGTGGTGCCGAACATCAGTGCCCATCCATTTCCGGTACGACACCTGGCCGGTGCTGTGCCTCAACACGATCGACCAGCCCGTCCTTGAAGTGGATGACGGTGCGCGCAAAGGCCGCCATATCGGGCTCGTGCGTGACCATCAGGACGGTGATGCCGCTGTCCCGGTTGAGCCCGGTCAGCAACTCCATGATCTCCACCGAACGTTCGGAATCGAGATTGCCGGTCGGCTCGTCAGCGAGCAGCACGTCGGGGCTGGTGACGATGGCGCGCGCGATCGCCACGCGCTGCTGCTGCCCGCCCGACAGTTCGGCGGGGGTATGGTCCCACCATTGGTCGAGCCCGACCTTCTCCAGCGCCGCCATGCCCAGGTCACGCCGGGTCTTCTTGTCCTCACCGCGATAGAGCAAGGGCAGCTCCACATTCTCCAGCGCGGTGGTGCGCGAGAGCAGGTTGAACCCCTGGAATACGAAGCCCAGATAGCGCCGCCGCAGCATCGCCCGCTGGTCGCGGTCCAGCGTCTCGACATGATGGCCGCGGAACAGGAAATTGCCGCCGCTGGGCACGTCGAGACAGCCCAGGATGTTCATCGTGGTCGACTTGCCCGATCCCGAGGGACCCATCACCGCGACGAAGTCCCCGGCGGCGATGTCCAGGTCGACGCCCTTCAGCGCCTGGAACTGGGTGGCCCCCATTCCATAGGTCTTGGTGACGCCGCGAAGCTGGATGAGCGGGGCGTCAGCGGCCACCACCGCCCCCGCCGCCCTGCTGGCCGCCACCCTGGCGCCGCTGGCCGCCGCCGCCACGCGGGGCGCTCTCGCCGCCCGCCAACTGGCTCGTGATGACTTGCATACCGGGTTTCAGATCCCCCGACAGCACTTCGGTCATCATGCCATTGGAGTCGCCGGTGACGATCTGCACCGGCTGCGGCTTGCCGTCCGCGCCCTGGACATAGACGGTCTGGGTCGCGCCGCGCTGCACGGTCGCGGTGCGGGCGGCCCGGTCGCGACGCGGGCGGAAGGTCAGCGAACCGGCGATGCCGCCGCCGCCCTGGCCCGCGCCGTCCGACGGCTGGAAGCGCAGAGCGGCGTTCGGGATCAGCATCACGTTCCGCTTGTCCGACGTCACGATATCGGCGGTCGCGGTCATGCCCGGCCGCAATTGCAGGTCGGGATTGGCCACCGTCAGGTCGGCGGCATAGCTGACCACCTGTCCGGTGGTCGACGTCGCCCCGCTGGTCGAGGACGAGGCGGACGAACTCGCCGCGCTGACCGTCAGGTTCGATCCCAGGTCGACCCGCGTGATGGTGGCGGGGAAGGTGCGCCCCGGAAAGGCGTCGACGGTGAAATTGGCCTTTTGCCCCATCTTCACCTGACCGACATCGGCCTCGTCGATCGCGACCTCCAGCTTCATCTTGGTCAGGTCTTCGGCGATGACGAACAGGGTCGGCGTATTGAACGACGCCGCGACCGTCTGGCCCGGATCGACCTGCCGCGCCAGCACCACGCCGGACACGGGCGAGCGGATGATCGCACGCTGGCGCTGCGTCTGCGACTGGGCCAGCTGCGCGCGGGCGGCGGCGACATTGGCCTCGGCCACCCGGAGCGCCGCGACCGCACGCTGCGCATCCGCGCGGCCCGCCTGGAGTTCGGTGGCGGAGGGCACGCGGCCGTTGGACAGCTTGTAGACCTGCTCCAGCCGCGCGAGTTGCGCCTGCGATTCCGCGACGGTCGCGCGGGCCTGTGCCACCTGCGCGACATTGGCGTTCAGCGTCGCCTGTCCGGCACGGATCTGGTCGTCAATCTGTTCGGGGTCGATCAGCGCCAGTGCCTCGCCCGCCTTTACCCGGTCGTTCACGTCCACCACGACCTTCGTCACCAGGCCGGACAGCTGCGAGCCCACCGTCACCTGGCTGGTCGGGGCGAGCTTGCCGGTGGCGGAGACGGTGACGGTCAGGTTGCCGCGCGTGACCGACGCGGTGGCATAGCCCGCATCCTTATTGCCGCCGAAACAGCTTTTCAGCGCCAGCGCCAGCAGCACGACGCCGATGACGACGACGCCCCACTGCACCCATTTGCGCCAGCGCGGCTGCGGCTTCACGCCCAGGAAATCGTCGAGAGTCTGGTCGGCCATCAGCGGTTGTCCGGGGTTGGCGCGCGCAGGGGCGCTTCGGGTGTGGTGGTCGCGTCCCAGCCGCCGCCGAGCGCGGCGAACAGCTGGACCTGCGCGGTCGCGGCGTCGGAGCGGGCCTGCACCAGCCCGTTTTGTGCGCTCAGCAGCGCCGCCTCCTGCTGCGACAGGGTGGTGAAGTCGGTCAGGCCGGTGCGATACTGGCTGCGCGCCAGGATCGCCGAGTTGCGCGCCGCATCCAGCTGGATCGCGAATTGCCGTTCCCGCTCCCGCGCGGTGTTGAGCGCGACGATCGCATTCTCGACATCCTCCAGCGCCAGCAGGACGGTGCCCTGATAGGCGGCATAGGCCTGGTCGGCGAGTGCCTGGGCGTTCCGCACCTGGCTGCGCAGTCGGCCGCCATTGAAGATCGCCTGGGTCAGGCCCGCAAACAGGCTGCCGGTGATCGCGTCGCCCAGCGAGCCGATGCTGGTCGCCGCGGTGTTGAGATTTCCCGAAATGGCGAGCGCAGGATAGAGCGCGGCCTGCGCCACGCCGATCCGCGCGGTCGCGGCGGCCAGGTTGCGCTCGGCCGCGCGGACATCGGGACGGCGGCGCAGCACATCGGCCGGGATGCCGACGCCGATCACGGCGGGGCCGTTCGGAATGGGCCGCACCGCCTCCAGCCGCGCCTTCAGCGCACCGGGGGCCTGTGCGGTCAGCACGCCCAGGCGCGAGACGGCGGCGTTATATTGCTGCTCGATGCTGGGGATCGTAGCAGCGGTCTGCGCCCGCTGGCTGCGCGCCTGTTCCGCATCGAGCGAGGAGACGAGGCCCGCCTGCACGCGGAACCCCGCAATCTCCAGATTGTCGTCCTGCAGCGCCAGGCTGGCCCGCGCATTGGCCAACTGCGCCTGATAGGCCCGCGCGAGCACATAGTTGCGCGCCAGTTCGCTTTCCACGGTCAGCAACGTGGCGGCATAGGTGAACCCGGCACCTTCATAGGTCGCCCGGCTGGCCTCGACCGTACGGCGGATCTCACCGAACAGGCCGACCTGATAGCTGGCCGACAAGCCCAGGGTGAAGCTGTTGCTGCCACCCCCGCCGGTATCGACCACCGTACCGTCGGGCAAAGTGAAGCTGCGCCCGCCGCCGCGCAGATTTTCGTTGCGCTGATAGCCGGTCGAACCCGAGACGTTGGGAAGCAACGTCGCGCGGCTCTGGACCAGGCTTTCGCGCGCCTGACGCAGCCGGGCGATGGCCTGCACCACATCGGTATTGGCGACCACCGCCCGCTCGACCAGTTCGGCGAGCAGCGGATCGTTGAACGAGCGCCACCAGCGGCTCAGATCCTGCGCCTGGGCATTGGCGGCGGGCACCGACCAGCTGGCGGGCACGCCCAGCGCATCCGGTGCGGCTGGGCGATAATCGGGACCGACCGTACAGGCCGACAGGGCCGCCAGCGTGATGGCTGGGGCCAAAAGAAGGACGCAGTTGCGAGGCTTCATGGGCGCGAACGTGCCGCGCGCTTACCGCCCCGTCCAGTGTGATTATGTCGCAAATTGTGACGGATGCGATAGATTTCCGTCATTTCGGCGAGCACGTTTTCAGAGCGATTTGGTTCCCGCCGCCGCCAGAAAATTCCTCCCCTGCAAGGGGAGGGGGACCATGCGCAGCATGGTGGAGGGGTGTCCCGCTCTCGATAGGGGGGACACCCCTCCGTCAGGCCTCCGGCCTGCCACCTCCCCTTACAGGGGAGGATCAACCTGTCTTACCGCCCCACCCAGTCCGCAACCTGCTGCGCGACCTGGTTGGCCGCCTGGTTCAGCGCCGGGCCGACGCTGTCGGCGTCGATGCGGCCGACCGGCACGCGGGCCTCGAAGCGGCGCTTTTCGATCCCGGTCTGGCCATTGCGCTGCAGCGCGGCGTCGAACATCACGATGGCCTCGCGCCGGGTCGCGTCCATGCCGAACTGGCGCAGCTCGCCGCCCAGCCGGTCGCCCGGATCGCCGATCGAGTCGCGCGCCGAGAGGACCACCCGGCCGACCCGCGCGGTCATGGTATCGGCCACCAGCCGCGCGAACAGCCGCGTCGGCGGCTCGGCCCATTGCGCGTTCTTCACATAGGCGATGCTGGTCGGCGTCTCCTGCACCGGCACGCGCGCGGTCGCCAGTTCCTGCGGCGACGACGGCACCTGGATCGTGATCGACTTGCCGGGCCCCGAATCCTGGGTCTGGCCCACCATGGGTGCCGACTGCGCCTGAAGCGTCAGCAGCGAGGGCGGCGGCTTGGCACCGAAGCTGATGCAGCCGGCGAGCGGAAGCGATGCGAGCATCACGATCAGCGGAGTCTTCATGACGGTCCTCATCGGCTTCCTCACTTGCCCTTATAGTCCGGCAGCTTCTGCTGCCCGATCAGCGACCCTGCACCCTGCTGGTCGACCTTTTCGGCGACTGCCGACAGCGACTGGGTCATCACGCGCAGGTCCTTCACCAGACGATCCACCTCCGGCACGGTCTGCTTCGAGAAGGTCTGCAGGCCCGGCCGCGCATCGCCGATCGCCGCATTCAGCGTGTCCGCGCTCTTCTGCGCCGAGGCGATCGTACGGTTCAGATTGGCGATCGTCGGCTTCACATCCTCGGCCAGGATGCCGTTGGTGGTCGCCGCCAGCTGGCCGATCGACTGCGCCGCGTCGCCCGCCTGCTGGATCGCCACGCGGGTCTGGGCCAGCGTCGCCGCGATCTCGGGCCCGCGATCGGCCAGCGCATCGGTCAGGCGGTTGGTATTGTCGAGGATACCCGCGATCGACGCTTGGTTACGATCCGAGAGCAGGCCGGTCAGCCGCTCGGTCAGGGTCGACAACCGCTCCAGCAGCTGCGGCGCGGAGTTCAGGATCGCGCCGATGCCGCCCTGCTTGGTCGGGATGACCGGCACGCCATAGGGGCAGACGGTCCGGTTCTCGGGCGTCGGGCAGGTGATCGGCGGTGCACCCTTGCGTGCGCCGTCCAGCGAGATGGTGCTGGTACCCGTGAAGCTGGCCGAGATGGACGCGGTCGTGCCCTGCAGGATCGGCGTCTGGTCGTTGACTGCGACGCGCACCCGCACGAACTGCGGATCGGGGCGCCACAGCGCGATTTCCTTCACCTGGCCCGAGGGCACACCCGAATAGGTGACCGCCGAGCCCTTGGCCAAGCCATCCACCGACTGGCGGAAGAAGATGTCATATTCCTTCTCCGACGTGCCGCCCAGACGGGCGATCCAGACGGTGAAGATGGCCAGCACTGCGAGCAGGATCAGCACGACAGAGCCGACTAGGACGTGGTTCGAACGGGTTTCCATCAGCGTGTCCCTGCTTCGCCTCTCGCATGGGCATCGGCCGCACTCCCCTGGCTATGCTGGCCGGTGGCGTGGGTTTCGACTTCGGTGGGGTGGCGCGCGGCGTCGGCATCGGCCGAACGGGGCCGGATATCGGCGACCTCGTCCTTCGCGGCGATGGCGGCGCGGCCGCGCGGGCCCTTGAAATATTCCTCGATCCACGGATGGTCGAGCGCGATCAGCTCGTCGATCGTGCCGACCGCGATCACCTTCTTGTCGGCCAGCACCGCCACCCGGTCACAGATCGCATAGAGCGTATCGAGGTCATGGGTGATCAGGAAGACGGTCAGCCCCAGCGTCTTCTGGAGCGAGGCGATCAACTGGTCGAACGCCGCCGCGCCGATCGGATCGAGGCCCGCGGTCGGCTCGTCGAGGAACAGGAGTTCCGGGTCGAGCGCCAGCGCACGCGCCAGCCCTGCCCGCTTCTTCATGCCCCCCGAAAGCTCGGCCGGATATTTGGGCCCCGCATCGGCAGGCAGGCCGGTCATCACGACCTTGTAGGACGCGATCTCGTCCATCAGCGCCTGGGGCAGCTCGCGGTAGAATTCGCGCAACGGGACCGCGACATTCTCGGCAACGGTCAGCGTCGAAAACAGCGCCCCGCCCTGGAACAGCACGCCCCAGCGCTTGCGCACATCGACCGCCTCGGTCGCGTCGCGGCCGATGGTCGGTTCACCGAACACGGTGATGTCGCCCGCGTCAGGCGTCTGCAGGCCGATGATCGTGCGCATCAGCACCGACTTGCCGGTGCCCGACCCGCCGACCACGCCCAGAATCTCACCGCGATGCACGTCGAGGTCGAGGCCGTCATGGATGACCTGCTCGCCGAAGCTGTTGCGCAGGCCCCGGATGTGGATGAGGATATCCTCCTGCTCGGCCATCAATCCCATCCGATCCAGGTAAAGAAGACCGCGAAGAACGCGTCGAGCACGATCACCAGGAAGATCGCCTGCACCACTGCGGCGGTGGTGCGCAGGCCGACCTGTTCGGCGTCGGACTTGACCTGCATCCCCTGGAAGCAGCCCGCGATCGCGATGATCGCGCCGAAGACGGGCGCCTTGATCAGGCCGACATACAGGTCGGTGATCGGCACGACTTCGCGGATGCGCGAGACGAAGGTGACGGGCGGAATGCCCAGCGACACCGCCGCCAGAAAGCCGCCGCCGATGATGGCGATCAGCGAGGAATAAAAGCCGAGCAGCGGCATCAGCGTCACCGCCGCCAAGGTGCGCGGCACGACCAGCGCCTCCATCGGCGACACGCCGATGACGCGCATCGCGTCGATTTCTTCCGTCAGCTTCATCGTGCCGAGCTGCGCCGCAAAGGCCGAGCCCGACCGCCCCGCGACCATGATCGCGGTCATCAGCACGCCCAGCTCGCGCAGCGTCAGGCGGCCGACCAGGTTGATGGTGAAGACCTCCGCACCGAACTGGCGAAGCTGCACCGCGCCCTGTTGCGCGATCACGATGCCGATCAGGAAGCTCATCAGACCGATGATGCCCAGCGCGGAGACGCCGACCGTCTCGAACTCATGCACCACCGCGTTGAAGCGGAAACGGCGCGGGTGCCGGATCACGGCCAGCCCGGCAAGCGTGGTGGCGCCGAGAAAGCCGAGCAGACCGTAGAGCGTCTGGAAAGCGGTGACGACCGCGTCGCCGACCTCGCCTGCCACGCGCGAAAAGGGGCTGATCGCCTTGGGCCGCATGGCGACCGGCTGGTCCGCCTCCGTGACCTTGGAGAACAGATGCCGCTGGTCGTCGTCCAGCCCCTCGATCTCGGCCTGGTTGCGCGCGGCGAAACGGTGGATCAGCCAGGCGCCGACCGTGTCGATCCGCTCGACCTGCGACAGGTCGATCCGCCGGACGGCCGCATCCTCGCGATCCAGCCGCTCGGGCAGGTCGCCCAGCGTCGCCAGCGACAGGCTGCCGGTGAAGCGCAGGGCCCCACCGTCTGCCGCATCGTGCTGATAATCGGCCTTGGCGTTCATCACCTGCCTCTTTGCGGGAAAGCGGGGGCATCGACAAGGCGCTTCCTATCCGCGACGAATCGACTGACCGCATTAATTAGACGAACAAGTGACGTTTTCATAGCAGACGATCCAGCAGATGCAGGATCAGGCCGACGCTGCCGCCGACCAGCGTCCCGTTGATCCGGATATATTGCAGGTCGCGACCCACCGCATTCTCCAGCCGCGCCGTCACGGTATCGGCGTCCCAGCCGCGCACCGTTTCCGACACCAGCCGGACGATGCCATCGCCATAATCCGCCGCGATCCCGGCGACGGCACGACGCACGAAGCGGTTGATCGTCGCGGCCAGCCGGGGATTGTCCTGAAGCGTCTGGCCCAGCTGGCGCAGCGTCTCGCCCAGCCGTCCGGCGGTCACCGCCTGCGGATCTCGGGCCATGCGCAGCAGCGCCTCACGCGCCTGTTCCCACAGGCCGTCCAGCCAGCGCTGCATCGCCGGGTTGGCGATCAGCTCGGCCTTCATCGCCTCCACCCGCTCGCGGGTCCGGCGGTCATATTGCAGGTCCCAGGCGAGGCGATCGAGCCCCTCCTCGATCTTCTGGCGCAGCGGATGCTCGCGATCCTCGGCGACATCGTGGAGCAGCTTGTGCAGCCCGTCGATCAGCTTGTCGGCCAGCGTCTCGTCCAGCCCGGTCCAGCGCAGGATCGCCCCGGCCCGCTCATGCACCATGTTGCGCACGATCGCCTCATTGGCATCCAGCGCCGACGCCGCCCAGCGCAGGACGGAGTCGAGCAGCGGCAGGTGCCGTCCCTGCGCGATGCTGGCCTTGAGCAACTGGCCCAGGATCGGCGACACCTCGGTCGCGCGCAGCCGCCCGGCGATCCCCGCCTTGACCATGCCGCCCAGCCGCTGCGGATCGAAGGCGGTCAGCATCTCGGCAAACAGGCGCGAGGCCCCCCGACGGATTCGCCCACCCTCCTGCGGCGGCTGCGCCAGCCAGCGGCCGGCGGCACCCGCCACGTCCAGCCGGTGCATCCGACGCGCCACGACGCGCGGGATCAGGAAATTGGTGCGCAGGAAATTGGCCAGCGTGTCGCCGATCCGGTCCTTGTTGCGCGGCACGATCGCGGTGTGCGGGATCGGCAGGCCCAGCGGATGGCGGAACAGCGCGGTGACGGCGAACCAGTCGGCCAGTCCACCGACCATCGCCGCCTCGGCAAAGGATCGGACATAACCCCATGCGGGATGGACCGGCTGCATCGTGCGCGACACCAGATACAGCGCCGCCATGCTGACCAACAGCCCGGTCGCCACCGCCCGCATCTTTCGCAGGGCGGCTGGAACGGGCTGGCTACCCCCCAATCGCATTGCGAGTTCCATCACCCATGACAATTCGCGGGACGCGACTTTGTTCAAGAAGAATCTTTCCCGAGCGTAACGAAACGGGGCGCTTTCCATTCCTCCCCTGCAAGGGGAGGTGGCAGGGCGCAAGCCCTGACGGAGGGGGGCATCCCCATTGGGCACCCCTTGCGGCTATCCCCCTCCACCACCGCTTTGCGGCGGTCCCCCTCCCCGTTCCGGGGAGGATTTCACTCCGCCGGATCGTAGCCCAGCTTGCCGGTCGCGGGCGGCAAGGCCGGCCCACCGGCCGGCCCCTCGATCACCGGCCCGCCGCCGAGCTCGTCGCCGGGCTTGTAGGTCAGCAGTCGCTTGCCCAGGCGCGGGCCGATCCAGCGCTCGACGCCCACCGCCAGGCTGAACGCGGCAGGCACGATCAACAGGGTCAGCACCGTCGACAGGGTCAGGCCGCCGATCACGGTCACGCCCATCGGGCTACGCCACGATCCGTCGCCGCCCAGCGACAATGCGGTCGGGATCATGCCCGCGACCATCGCGACCGTGGTCATCACGATCGGCTGGGCGCGCTTGTGACCCGCATCCAGCACCGCTTCGCGGATCGGCACACCCTTCGCGATCTCCTCCAGCGCGAAGTCGATCAGAAGGATCGAGTTCTTGGCGACGATGCCGAGCAGCATCAGCAACCCGATATAGACCGGCAGCGACAGCGGATTGCCGCTGAAATACAGCGCCAGCAACCCGCCCAGCGGCGCGAGCAGCAGCGAGGCCATGTTGACGAAGGGCGGCAGGAAGCGGCGATAGAGCAGCACCAGCACCGCAAAGACCAGAAACACCGCCGAGATGATGGCGGTGAAGAAGTTCTTCATCATCTCCGCCTGCATCTTGGCCTGACCCAGCACCATCTCGCTGACGCCCATGGGGAGGTTCTTCATGATCGGCAGGTCATGAACCTTCTTCATCGCATCGCCGCTGATGACGCCCTTGGCCAGGTCGGCGCCGACCGTCACCTGCCGCCGCTGGTTCACGCGGTCGATCTGGGTCGGGCCTGCACCCAGCCCGATGTCCGCCACGACGCTCAAGGGCACCGAGCCGCCGGTCTGGGTCTGCACCGGCAGGTTCTGGATCGTCGACATGCGCGCGCGGGCATTCTGGTCCAGCGCGACGCGAATCGGCACCTGACGGTCGGACAGCGAGAAGCGCGCCGAGTTCTGGTCGATATCGCCCAGCGTCGCGATGCGGATCGCGCTCGACAGCGCCTGGGTCGTCACGCCCAGATTGGCGGCGAGGTCGAGGCGCGGACGGATGACGATTTCCGGCCGATCGACATTGCCGACGATACGCGGCGCGATCAGGCCGGGCAGCGTGCCCATCTGCTGCACGATCTTGTTCGCGGTGTCGCGCAGCACGGCCGGATCGTCACCGCCCAGCGTGATGGTCAGGTCGCGCCCGCTCGAGCCCCAGCCGAATTGCGACTGAAAAGTCACGCGCGCATCGGGGATCGCGGCCAGTTCCGGCGCCAGCGAGCGTTCGAAGTCGGTGCTCTTCATCGAGCGATCCTCCTTCAGCGTCGCGACCACGCGGCCATTGCCGACCCCGGTGCGCGAATAGACCGATTCGACGTCCGGCTGCTTCTTCAGGAAGGCCGCGACCTGGCGCACGACCTGATCGGTCTGGCCCAGGGTCGTGCCCGGCACCATCTCGATCTTGGCGACCGCCTGGTCATTGTCCTGCGGCGGCTGGAAGGTCTTGGGGATGATCGCGAACATCGCCACGGTCAGGGCGAAGGCGCCGAAGCCGATGCCGATCACCCACAGGCGATGGTCGCGGAACCGGCCGAAGAAGCGCCGCACGACGCCGCGCCGCACCCCATCGGTCGGCCGGTCATAGCGCAACGACCAGCGCAGCGTCGCCATATAGGCGTCCATCAGACGCCCCTCGCCATGGCTGGCGTGACCCGCCGACTTCAGGAAATAGGCGGCGATCATCGGCGTGATGAGACGCGCGACGGCAAGGCTCATCAGCACCGAGACGACGACGGTCAGACCGAAATTCTTGAAATACTGGCCCGGCACGCCCGGCATCAGCGCGACGGGCAGGAACACCGCGACGATCGCCATGGTGGTGGCCAGCACCGCCAGCCCGATCTCGTCCGCCGCGTCGATCGACGCCTGATAGGCGGATTTGCCCATGCGCATATGGCGCACGATATTCTCGATCTCCACGATCGCATCGTCGACCAGCACGCCCGCCACCAGGCTGAGCGCCAGCAGCGTCATCTGGTTCAGTGTGAAGCCCAGCAGGTCCATGAACCAGAAGGCCGGGATCGCAGACAGCGGGATGGCCAGCGCCGAGATCACCGTCGCGCGCCAGTCGCGCAGGAAGATGAAGACGACGATGACGGCCAGCACCGCGCCCTCGATCATCGCATGGATGGCGCTTTCATATTGCGCCTCGGTATATTTCACGCTGTTCGAGCGGAGGACGAAGTGCACCTCCGGATTGCGCTTTTCCAGCGCCTTCAGCTTCTCGACCGCGCCGTTATAGACGCTGACGTCCGAGGCGCCCTTCGCGCGCTGGAAGTCGAAGCTGATGACCTGCTGCCCATTGACCGCCGCCTGCGAGCGCCGCTCGGCATAGAGGTCGCGCACGGTGGCGATGTCGGCCAGCCGCACGGTACGGCCGCCGCGCACGTTGATCTGGGTCTGGCCCAGGTCATAGGCATTGCGCGCATTGCCCAGCACGCGGACCGCCTGTTCGGTGCCGGCGATCTCGGCACGGCCACCGGCGGCGTTCAGGTTGGTCATGCGCAGCTGCGCATTGACCTCGCTGGCGGTCAGCCCTTGCGCCTGCAGCTTCAGCGGGTCGAGGATCACGCGGATCTCGCGCGTTACGCCGCCATTGCGGATGACCTTGGACAGCCCCGGAACCGACAACAGCTCCTTGGTGACATTGTTGTCGATATACCAGCTGAGCTGTTCGGGCGTCATGTTGGACGCGACCGCCGAATAGCTGGCCAGGTCGTTATCGGTCGAATCGACGCGAATGACCTGCGGCTCGAGAATGCCGTCGGGCAGCATCGAGCGGATCTGGGTGATCGCGTCGCGCGCATCGCTGACCGCGCGGTCGATCGGCGTGCCGATATCGAGCTGGACCAGGGTCTGCGACTGGCCCTCGGTCACGGTCGAGGTGATCTGGTCGACGCCCTGCAAGTTCCTGAGCGCCGCCTCGACCCGCTGGGTGACTTGCGTCTCCAGTTCGGTCGGCGCCGCGCCCGGCTGGCTGACGACGACGACGACGATCGGGAAGTCGATATCGGGGTCGTTGTTCACGTCCATCCGCATGAAGCTGACGATCCCCGCCAGCGTCAGCGCGACGAACAGGACGATCGGCGGAACGGGGTTCCGGATCGCCCAGGCCGAGATGTTGCGGAAACTCATCTTACTTGGCCTCCGAGCCAGCCAGGATGGGACGAACCAGCTGGCCCGCCGCCAGGAAGCCGCCCGCCGAGCGCACCACCCGCTCGTTGCCGGTCAGGCCGGAGGCGATGGTCACGCCACTATCCGACACCTGCCCGATCTTGATGTCGCGACGCGCCACCTTGTTGTCGGGGCCCACGATATAGACGAAGCTGCCCTTGTCGTCGCTCTGGATCGCCGAGTCCGGCAGGACCGGCGCATGGCCCGCACCGCCACGGATCGTCGCCGCCGCAAAGCCGCCCGGGCGCAGCGCCGGGTCATAGGACAGGGCGATGCGTGCCACGCCCTGCCGTGTCTGCGGGTCGATGACCGGCGACACCTGCCACACCTGCCCCTGGAAGCTCTTGTCGCCGCCGACCGGCGTCACGGTCGCGGGCGAACCCACGGCCAGGCCGACCAGATCGGTTTCGGCCAGCTGCGCGCGCAGCTCCATCTGGCCGCCCATCGCCATGCGGAACAGCACGCCCGAGCCCGAGCTGACGATCTGGCCCGGCTCGGCCGCACGGGTCAGGATCAGGCCTTCGGCGGGCGCGCGGATGTCGAGGCGACCGTTACGGGCCAGCGCTTCCTTATAGGAGGCCTGGGCCTGGCGGACGCGCGCGGCGGCGGCATCGCGGGTCGCCGCGCGACGCTGAAGATCGGCCTTCGAGATGAAGCCGCGATCAACCAGCTGCTGGGCGCGATCGAGTTCGGCCTGCGCGATCCGCTGGTCCGACTGCGCCACCGCGATCTGGGCGTTCAGCGCGGACGCGGTCTGGGTCTGGACCGACCGGTCGACGGTGGCCAGCACCTGCCCGGCGCGGACCCACTGGCCCGGCTCGACCAGGACGCGGGTGATCATCCCGCCCTCGCCCGCCACGCCGACCGGCATTTCGCGGCGCGCGGCCAGGGTGCCGGTGGCCGAGATCACACGGCTGACCGCCTGCTGGCCCGGCACGACGACGGTGATGTTGGGCACCTGCGTCCCCGCACCGGCGCCTTGCCCCGCGTCATGCTTCTTGGGGGCGAAGAACATCCAGCCGAGCACGGCCACCACGATGACTGCGACGACCACGCCGATCCAGCGGCGCCGCCGCTGGGGCACGGGGCCTTCCAGACCCAGCTGATGCCCGCCACCGATCGCGCCCGTCTCGTAATTCATGTTCGTCACCGATCCCCGTCCCGCATTCCCATTGCGCGAAATAGCGCACAGGATGCACCCATCGCCGCTGTGTTATAGAAATATATCACTAGGTACAAGTATCTTTGCCTACGCCCGAATTGAGGCGGCTCTAAGATGATTCCGGCGCGTTCATCGCACGTTTTGCCGAGGCTCGCCAAAGCATTGGCCTCATCGAAGGGAGAAGATGATGAACAAGTTCCTGCTCGCCGTCACGCTGGCACCGGCGGCGCTGCTGCCCGGCGCGGCACTGGCCCAGGCGGCGCCCACGCCGACCACCGTCGAGCCGCTGATCCCCGCTACGGGCACGATCCTCGACATCTCGGCCGAGGGGCGCACGACCCGCGTGCCCGACCTGGCGACGATTCGCGCCGGGGTGGTCAGCCAGGCGACGACCGCCGCCGCCGCGCTGAGCGACAATGCCCAGCGCATGGCGCGCGTCCTGGCGGCGGTGAAGCGCGCCGGGGTTGCCGACCGCGACCTGCAGACCGCGACCGTCCAACTCCAGCCGCAATATCGCTATGGAGAGAATGTCCCGCCGACGATCACCGGCTATCAGGCGACCAACACGCTCAGCATCCGATTCCGCGACGTCGCCAAGTCGGGCAGCATCCTGGATGCGCTGGTCGCGCAGGGGGCGAACCAGATCGACGGCCCCAATCTGTCGATCGACAAGCCCGACGCCGCGCTGGACGAGGCCCGGACCGACGCCATCCAGCGCGCCCGCGCCCGGGCCGAACTCTATGCCAAGGCGGCGGGGATGCGGGTCGTGCGGATCGTGTCGATCACCGAGAATGGCGCCGATGCCGGCGGCCCGGAACGCCCGATGATGATCCGCGCGATGGCGGCCCGTAGCGACGCCATGGAAAAGACCAGCATCGCGCCGGGCGAACGCGACGTGACCGTCAACGTCTCGGTCCGCTTCCTGCTGGGCTGATACGGATCGGGGCCGCGCCGCTATGTGTGCGGCCCCTTTCACCATACCCGAAACAGCAAAAAGGCCGCCCGGTTTCCCGGACGGCCCTTTCTGGCTCCGCTCTGAGCGTGTGAGTGCTTAGCGCACCCGACCGCGACGAACGAGGTTCACGATCGCCAGCAGGACGACGGCGCCCAGCAGCGAAACGAGGAACGAGGTCAGCGTCAGACCAGCGTTGTTGATCGAACCACCGGCGAAGATGAGGCCGCCGATGAATGCGCCGACCACGCCGACGACGATGTTCAGGAAGATGCCCTGCTGAGCATCAGTACGCATGATGATGCTGGCCAGCCAGCCAATGACACCACCGACGATAAGCCACAGGATAATACCCATTGTCTTTCCCTCCGTTGGGCCCGCGAGCGGGACACGGGGGAAAGACGTGCGAATACCGGTTATTGTTCCGTCCCCGTACCGTCGATTCGATGAACCGTTTTCACAAAGTCAATGATGCGATCGTTTTTATCGGGCCTTCAGTATTTTTGCTGGCGTTCGTAGAGCGAGCGATAATGCTGGATGCGGGTGACGCGCAGGCCGGGCATGCCCGACCGGTCGATCGCGCGTTGCCACCCGGCGAATTCCTCGACGGTCAGGCCATAGCGCTCGCACACCTCGTCCACCGACAGCAGGCCGCCATTGACGGCCGCGACCACCTCCGCCTTGCGACGGACGACCCAGCGGGTGGTGCTGGGCGGGGGCAGGCTTTCGAGCGTCAGCGGTTCGCCGAGTGGCCCGATAACCTTTGTTGGACGGATCTTCTGGTTCTCGATCATCATGCAACCTCACTGGGGCTCCCTACCCCATGTCGTCTGTTGGCCCTTCATATCACGGGCCCTTGAACATCGCCTAAAATCGAAAGGTTAACGCGTCATTCATGCCTGCCCCACCGTGCGAGGGCCCGTGCCATAGGCCCGTTGAACGCCCCGTCGATCGGGGCGAACAGGCTGGTGGCAGGGGCATCGCGGGTAAATCCGGCCTGGACCGCGGCGGTCCGGCTGGCGGCCTGCCGCGCGGTCGCGACGACCATCAGCACCGCCAGGTCGAGCGGCAACACCGTGAGTTCGGTATCCCGATCAAACCGGTTGAAGCTGAGGTCCAAAAGCGCGATCCAATCCCGACTGGTGAGCCCCCCTGTTATCGGTCGGATATGAAAGCCGGGTAAAGGCCGGAAAGCAGGTCGCCTTTTTTCCACACACCTGTCACGCCGCTGCATCGGTCGCCCCGCCCGTTTCCGGCTCCGCTTCTTTGCAAGCGCGGGCGGAAAGGCGTATGGAGCGCCCCATGGAGCAGATGGTGGATTTTCAGCTTGGGGGCGATCCCCGGGCGCGGCGCATCGTGGTGGCGATGTCGGGCGGCGTCGACAGTTCGGTGGTGGCCGCGCTCGCCCATGCCACCGGGGCCGAGACGATCGGCGTCACGCTGCAACTCTATGACCATGGCGAGGCGGTGGGCCGCGCCGGGGCCTGTTGCGCGGGCCGCGACATTCGCGACGCGCGCGCGGTCTGCGACCGGCTGGGCATCGCGCATTATGTCTTCGACCATGAGGACAGTTTCCGCACCCAGGTGGTCGATCGCTTCGCCGACGAATATCTGGCCGGGCGCACCCCCATCCCTTGCGTCCAGTGCAATATGGGGCCGAAATTCACCGACCTGCTGAAGCTCGCCCGCGACCTGGGTGCGGATTGCCTGGCGACCGGCCATTATGTCCGCCGGGTCGAGGGCATGAGCGGCGGCGGGGGCGGGGGCGGCGCGCAGCTGCATCGCGGGGCCGATCCGGCGCGCGACCAGAGCTATTTCCTGTTCGCGACGACGCAAGGCCAGCTCGACTTCCTGCGCTTCCCGCTCGGCGCGCTGCCGAAGTCGCGGGTGCGCGAGATCGCCGCCGAGCTGGGGCTTGGCGTCGCGGCCAAGCCGGACAGCCAGGACATCTGCTTCGTGCCGGACGGCGACTATGCCGGGCTGGTCAAGAAATTGCGTCCGGAATCGGATACGCGCGGCGATATCGTCGATCTGTCCGGCGTGAAGCTGGGCGAGCATCGCGGGCTGATCCATTACACGGTCGGCCAGCGGCGCGGGCTGGAGATCGGCGGCAGCCCCGAGCCGCTCTATGTCGTGCGGCTGGAGCCCGAGACGAAACGCGTCGTCGTCGGCCCGCGCACCGCGCTGGCGGTGGAGGCGGCGCGGCTGACCGGCATGAACGTGCTGGGGCCGCTGGACGGTCCGCTCTTCGCCAAGGTCCGCTCGATGGCCAAGCCCGTGCCCGCGCACATGGTCGGCGATCGGCTGGTCTTCGACGCACCCGAATATGGCGTGTCGCCGGGCCAGGCGGCCGTGCTGTACGATGGCGACCGGGTGCTGGGCGGCGGCTGGATCGCCGAGACCGAGGCGGCACGCATCGCCGCCTGAGGCGTTGACCGGTCCATGACCGGCCCGAATATCGAAGAGCTGCGCCGCCAGATGGAAGCGGCCGCCGAGCGCCTGGACTTCGAGGAAGCACGGGCCTTGCGCGACCGCATCACCCTGCTGCGCGGCGGGGCGGCGGATGCGGACGTCGACACCAGCGGCCTCACCCGCCAGCAACCGGGCGCCATGGGGCTGGGCACCAGCCAGTCCCGCCCCGAGCGGCCCGAAGGCTGGGTGCCGCCCAAAAAGCCCGACCCGATGACCAAGGGGCGCGGGCGGCGTCAAAAATGACGCTTCAGAAGCCTGCCCAATCCATTGCTCCTTATAGAAGGGGGAGTGAAAGGGCAGGCTTATAGATGCCAGTCCGCCCTACAACGCCGTTCCCGCCAGATGCCCGATCGCCGCCGTCGCCGACATGGCCAGCGCGCCCCAGATCAGGACGCGCACCGCGCCGCTCGTCTTGCTCGCCCCGCCCGCCGTCGCGCTGACCGCGCCCAGCACTGCGAGGCAGACCAGTACGCCCGCCACGGTCCCCGGCAGCGCTGCATCGTGCGGGACCAGGATGGCCAGCAACAGCGGCACCGCCGCCCCCACCGAGAAGGACGCGGCCGACGCCAGCGCCGCCTGGACCGGGCGCGCGGCGCCTTCATCGGTGATGCCCAGTTCGTCGCGGGCATGGGCGGCAAGCGCATCGCCCGCCATCAATTCCCGCGCGACGGCCCGCGCGGTCGGCTCGCTCAAACCCCGCGCGTGGTAGATCGCTGCCAGTTCCGCTTCCTCCGCAGCCGGATCGTCCGCCAGTTCGGCCTTTTCCCGCGCCAGATCGGCCGCTTCCAGATCGGCCTGCGAGCTGACCGAGACATATTCGCCCGCCGCCATCGAAAAGGCGCCCGCGACCAGCCCGGCCAGCCCCGCCACCAGGATCGCCGAGCGATCCGCGCCGCTGGCGGTCACGCCGACGACCAGGCTGGCGGTCGATAACAGACCGTCATTGGCCCCCAGCACCGACGCGCGCAGCCATCCGGCCCGGTCGATCCGATGCCGTTCGCGGTGCGGCCCGGTCACCGCTGCACCGCAAAGGCCGTGCGATAGGCAGGCTTCACCGCCGCGAGGATCGCACGCGTCACCGGCAACGTCACCTCATAGGCCCCCTCGGCATAGGAGCCCGCGACATAAGGGTCGGCGATCAGCCCGATCCGGTTGATCGCCCGGCCATCGGTGGAGCCCAGCAACAGGGTCAAATCCTTGACCGGCGGACAGATGTTCATGTCCGACACGCTCCCCTGGTTACGCCGCCGCTGCTCGGCCTTCAACCGCGCGCAATAGTCGGTCCGCGTCGCCGCCTGAAGCGCCGCGACCGAGGTGAACAGCGCCTTGGGCGCCAGCCGCTGCCCCGCCGCCTTGTCCCAGACCAGGCCGTAGGAGGCGGGCGCCCCATGCGCACCGCCGGTATAGTCATAGCTGTCGCCCGACAGGCTGACGAAGCGTGGCGTCTGCGTCACCAGCTTCCAGGTCTGGTCATAGGAGTAGCGGCGATAGGGGAAGCCCGACTTCGCCGCATCGCGCCGCGCCGCCGTGCCGTCGCGGGCGGTCTTGGCGCGAAGCCGGGCACGGTCGGCGTCCAGCCATGCCTTCAACCCCGGCACCCGCGCGGCGGCCGCCGGATAGGCATAGCCGAATTCGTAATCGGCGGTCGTCGCCTTGCTCGCCACGTCCTGCGCCCAAGTCGGGGCGGCGGTGCCCAGCAACGCCAGTGCGATCATCATCTTGCCCATCACCGATTTCCCCACGCTACCACGCTCGCTCGCCTGTACGGACGATAAGCCGGCCGGTGGAGCGGTTTTTTGAGATTGGCACTAACGATTGCGGTGAGGAAACCTCAAATTTTCAGAAAAACCGCGCAAATCCGCCATCCTAAGAGGGTATCGGTGCCAATCTCTATGTAATTGGGTTTCGCAATCAAAAGCCGCTGAAATGCGCGGTTTTTCCTTAAAGTTCGCCAGATTGCGAAACCTCTTGCGAAACCGATGTATGAAACATCATTCGGGGAGCAATCGACCGCGCGATAGCCCCCAAGGTATCAATTGTTGGCTGCTCGGGATCGTCGGTATCCGACACACCTAACCGCCACGCAACGAACAACCCAAGGCGGGCAAGCCCCCCCAAATACGCAGCGCAAATATCCGCCGCCTCTGAGTCGGACAGCCCCCGCAAACCGAACGGGTTGAAGGCGGATTGCTGAATCAGCCGGATAGCAATTCGAACGCCAGCATGTCGTAAATCGAACTGGGGGGCTGGTGGGGCAGTCAGTACGGCGTAAGCAAACTCGTTGCTGAACCAGTCGAGGTGCGTCGGAGGGATGGCACCCCGTGCCTTCCAACTCGAAACCGTTGCACGGGAAACCCTCAACGTTCGCGCTAAATCAGCCTCCCTCTGAGCGAGGGCAACGCCTGCTGCATATAGGAAGTCAGCTACGTCATCGGCAGATTTGGGCAACAGCCTTGCAAACGATGTTGACAAATCGCTTGCAAAGTTCGCATACACTGAAGCATCGGTTTTATGAGGCTTTGCCATGGCGCGGGGTATGCAACCACTGCCAAACATTCTGCAAGCTGTTCGAGCAGCTTTCATTCTGAACGGTGGGACACTTGGAGGGTGGTGCCGGTCTAACGGCGTAGAGCCCGGTCGGGCTTGGAAGGTTCTGCAAGGCAAAAATCCCGGCCCTAAAGCGATCGAGTTGCGCGCTCGCATCGTTGCCGCCAGTTCGAAAAGTGCCGCCTAATATGAGTGGCGCTGAACACTGGTTGACCATCAGCGAGTTGGCGCAACTCGCAGGCATCAGCGAACAGGCTGCAAGGAAGCGTGCTCGGAGAGCAATGCTTGACGCTACCGGAATGCGGGTCCGTCATGTTGAGGGGCGCGGCGGAAAGGCCGGAAAGCGGCATGAGATTGCTCTATCCAGCCTGCCACTGCCGATACAGGAAGCTTATTGGGGCGATGACCTGCCGCTGCCCGCGATCGGTTGCGGCTATCGTCCAGCGCCGAATCAAGGCGAGCGCGCGAACTATCGCTATCGGGTCATCCAAGAGGCGATCGAAGCGCCCCGCGGATCGCCGGAGCGCAAGGCGGAAGTCCTTCGCGCCTCGACCAAGTGGAACGAGCCGGTCCGCACCATCTACCGTTGGATAGAGCGGCTGGAACGGTCGGGCGGCGATAGCAACGCCCTGGCGCGCAAGCTGCCGTCTGACGCGGGCGTTCGTCGCGTGTGGGTGTCGCGGCAATTCGATGCGGCGTGGATCGCGTCGAAGCGGCCCACCGATGAACTGGCGGCGATCAGCGACGAAATCGACCTGCTGATACGTCGCGTATGGGCTTCCCCGGCGCAACGCGCCGGATGGGAACAGGTCCGCCGCGACACGCTGACGCTGTTCAAGCGCGACCTGAGGTTGCGGGGCATCGAACTGCCCGCACCGGCCTTCTACGTCTCGCAACGTCGCATCATGGAGGCGCAATCCGCCCGGTTGCTCGACGTGCGGGAGAACGACCGCAAGCGCTGGGACGATATGAAGCCGCGTATCACCCGCGATGCGTCTGGCCTCGCACCCATGGAAATCGTCGTGATGGACGTGAAGCCGCTCGACTGCATCGTGCGGCGCGCGGACGGCTCGACGACGTGGCCTAAAATGATCGCCTTCATGGACTGGGGGACGCATCGCGTGTTCCGCTACTTCGTCCTCTTGGCTCCGGGTGAAGGTGTCCGACAGGAACATGTAATCGAAGCCTTCAAGGCCATGGTGTCGCATCCCGAATGGGGCTTTCCGCAAAAGCTGTACCGCGACAACGGCACCGAATTTGCGATGTTCGACAAGATCAGGGCGGCTCTGGAACTTATCAACGATCCCGGCGCGCGAACGATCATCAGCGCAAAGCCCTATTCAGGCGCGTCGAAGCCGATCGAAAGCAAGTTCGCGACACTCGACCGCTTCGTATTTTCGCAGATGTTGGGTTGGGCTGGCGGCAACCGCATGGACAAAAAGACCCAGAACGTGGGCAAGCCTCCCAAGCCTTATCACGGTACGTTCGAGCAATTCTGTGTCGAGGCGAACGAGCGGATCGAAGTATTCGAGACGATCGCCATCAAGTCGGGCTATTTCAAGGGCCGCAGTCCAGCCGACTGGTACGCCGCTAAGGTCGAAGCCGGTTGGCGTCCGGTTCGCGTTGATCCGCTGGCGCTAGAGGCGGCGTTCGCTCGCCATGACACGCGTCGGGTGGATCGCGGGGCGGTATCGATCGGCGGTAAGCTGTATCGGCATCCCGAACTGCCCAATGGGGAAACCGTCTCGATCGCGTTCCCCTACCAGCGGGACGCGCTGCCGATGGTGGACCTTCCCGACTTCGGTTGGGCGGTTCTGCAACTCGATATGCCGTACCTGCCGATGGAACTGGCGGGGGCTGTCGCATCCGGCCGCGATCAGCGGGACAATGAGCGCGCGGCTCGCCAGCGCCGCCGCCAGTTGCGGCCGATCGCGCCCACCGAGGTTCACGCCGCCAACGTCACACAGTTGCCCACGCGTGCCGCGCCAGCGCCGCTTATCGACCTCGACATGTCCAGCGAAGCGAGCCGCTTTGCCGGGGCAAGGATCGAAGGCGCGAAAGATCAACCACCCGCGATGACAGAGAGCGAGCGCGCCAAGCGCCGTCGTCGCCTTATCGTAGAAGCAGAGGAGAAGCGCCTTGCAGCAAACAGTTAAGTTCGTGCCTACCTCCGTAGGCACCTCCATGCTTACGATGCTTCGTAAGGTCCATGAGCAGCGGCGTATCGCGATCTTTTCCGGTCCTCCGGGCATCGGAAAGACGACGGCTATCAACACCTTTTCAGAAGAGCAGAAGGGGAATGTTGTTGTCATTAAGCTGAACCGCACCGGAAAAACCGGCATGGGTGCCCGTATGGTCATGCAAAAGATCATTATGGCAATCCGGGAGATCACGACGGATTACAACAACTATGTGTACCATGACACATATCAGGTGCAGCGTCAGCTATCCCAATTGATCGGCCTTTGGGCTGAACAAATGGGTGCCAGCAACCTGCCGCATCGGACTATCATATTTGATGAAGCCCAATGCCTGTCGCGTGATGCTATCGAAACCCTGCGCTACTGGAACGACGTGGATCGCTGCTACGGCCCCGTTCCGATAGGCTTGGTCTTCGTCGGCAACAACGAATTTGCGCTGTCATCTTCCAAAGGCAAGAAGTCGGTTATCTCGGACGCGGTTGCGGATCGTGCCCGCTATATCGAAGAGTTCGATTATAGCTGTGTTGAAAATGACGACATAAAGATGATACTTGAAGCGCACGGCATTGCGGATAGTCGCGCAATTTCGGCTGTCATAAAGCATTACTCTTCGTCACGGACGAGCAGGAGTCTGCGTAGTCTGGTAGACTATAAAATTCCACTCATGCGCGATCTATCGGGCGGCGGCGTCATTGATGCCTCGATAGTTGCGGAGGCTCTGGCGGCTTAATTATATATTGGGAGAGAGTGACATGGCATTCGCAGATTATACGCTGGATAACACGTTCAAGTCTTACGAGAGCCCGTACAACGCGCTCAATGATGTAGACTTGCTGGTTTCGCAAGCCGCTGACCTTCTTGTCCAGGCGCATGAGCTTGCGGACAATGACGGAGGAAAGAAAGCCGTCGATACGCTGCAAGCCCTGCTGAAAGCCACTCTGGCGTTGCTGGGCATGACCGGCCCGAACATCGATCGGCTGTACGAGTTGGTCAAGGATGGCGAGCTATCGGCCCAGTCTCGGACTTCCACCGGGCAACAGGCCGCCACGATGCAACGGCAGTGATTGCCGTTGCATGTTCCACACCCATTCTCTGACTCGGACTGGCGGCATTCGTCATGACTGAACGACACAGGGTCGCGGGCCAAGACGCCATGGACGAAATCGCCGATGCGATTGGCGAGGCGGCGGCCCGTGACCTTGCCCGCCAGTTCGGCGGTACTGGCCTGTACGTGCCGCGTACCATCGGCTCGCATCATCCGATTTGCGTCGCGATCGGGCGGGACGCCGCCGATCGCCTTGCCGCATGGGCTGGCGGCAGCGCAATTTCGATCCCTAAACAAGCGGAACTCAGGGCGCGCGTTCTGGAGATGAGAAAGCGGTCATTGACAATCGTACAGATTGCGCGCGAAACGGGTTATTCGGAACGCCATGTATATCGCCTCTTGCGTGAAGAGGATGATTATAGGCAGCCACAGTTGTTTGACTGAAAATCATTTCCTGACAGGTGTCAGGTCCTAACGTATCCTATCCCTCTCCATAGATCAGACAGAGCCATCATCCTTTCGGCTTTGCACCTATGGAGATTTCCGAATGTCTCATCAGACGGCTATCGCATCGTTCGCTAGCACGATCGAAAGCATCCGCAACGAAATCACGACCGTCGAAGGACAGATTACGACGCTCGAATATGAGCGTAATGACGTTGCGGCAGCGCCACCTCATACAGACGACATCATCGCCGTCTATATCCGTGGTCTTGCGGAAAGTGCTCGCACTTTCAAAACCCAACTGACCGCACAGTTGCGGGCTCGCTACGGCAGGCACGAGAAATACAGCAATCTCGATGCGCCGAACAACGCCAAAGGCAGTCTCCAGATTCTGACACTGGAGAAGCAGCAGCAGCAGCCCGGTTTCGGTGCGGGGCGGCAGATATCGACCGAGCTTAACATCGCGGCGCTGACCTGCCTGTTGGCGGATCGAATTGAGGTCATGATCCCCGACCTGGTGCGCGAGCTTTTCCCGGAGGCCGACGCCGGTATGCGGCAAGCCGACCGTGATGCCGCCCTCGCCAAGATCGATCGCGAGTTGGCGGAGCTCAAGCAGCGCAAGAGCCAATTGGTCGAAGACATCAACGCGGCCCGTCGCGCCGTGAACGGGCAGGGCTGATCTATGGCATCGCCCCCGGCTCTGATCCGGCTGGACGGCACGCCGATGCGTGCCGCCACACTGACTCAGGAAATCGCCGCGCCACAGACGATGGGCTTGCGTTCCATCTTGTCGGGGCATCCCGCGCAAGGGTTGACGCCCCGCCGCTTGGCTGGGCTTTTGCTGGCGGCAGAGCAGGGCGATGCCATCGGTTATCTCGAACTGGCAGAGGAGATGGAGGAAAAGGACCTCCATTATCTATCGGTCTTGGGAACGCGAAAGCGGCAGGTCGCACAGTTGCCAATCGAAGTCGTGGCGGCGGGCGATAGCGAGGAAGACAAGGCCGATGCCCAGTTGGTCCGCGACTGGATGACCCGCGACCTGATCCAGACTGAGATTTTCAATATCCTCGACGCGATCGGCAAGGGCTTCAGCGTCACGGAAATCATATGGGAGTTCACCGACGCCACGTGGTTGCCCGCTAAACTCATCTGGCGCGATCCCCGATTTTTCGAGTTCGATCGTGTGGACGGCACCACCCTTTGCCTGCGGGATATCAATGGCCCGCAACCCATGCCGCCGTGCAAGTTCATTACCCATTATCATCAAGCAAAGTCGGGCCTGCCGATCCGTGGCGGCATCGCGCGCGCGGCGGCATGGTCGTACATGTTCAAGAATTACGCGATCAAGGATTGGGTCGCGTTCCTCGAAAACTACGGAACGCCTCTCCGTATCGGCAAATACGATAATGGCGAAACCGAAACCAACATCAATGTCCTTTTGGACGCGCTGGCGACCTTGGGCAGCGACGCGGCGGCCGCCTTTCCCAAAACGATGGACGTCGAGTTCATTGACCCCAAGGTCGGGACGGCTCCGAATGACCTGTGGCGGTCCAAGGCGGAATATTGCGATGGGCAATTGTCCAAGGTCGTACTCGGTCAGACCGGCACCACCGATGGCAAGCAGGGCGGCTTGGGTGACGGCGGCAACAAGGTGCATGACGGGGTAAGAGAGGACATTGAGAGGGCGGACGCGGGACTGGTTGCCGCGACGCTCAATGACCAGCTCGTCAAGCCGATCGTGATGTTCAACCGGGGCGTGCGGCGGCGCTATCCGCGCTTGCGCATCGGGCGTCCTACCGCCGTGGACGTGAAGGCGCTGACGGAGGCCGCAACGGCGCTGGCGGCGCTTGGCGTCGAGATCGATGCGGATGAGGTGCGCGACCGTGCGGGCCTGCCCGCACCCAAGCCCGGTGGGCGCAAGCTGACCGTGGGCGGTGCCAGTGTGGGCCAGCCCGCTTTGCTGACCGGCTCACAACTGGCGTCGCTGAGCGAAATGGCTGCGGCCGTCGAGGCTGGCACCATGCCTATGGATCGCGCGCGGGCGTTGATGGCGGTCGCGTTCCCCATGCTTTCGGATGCGCAAGCCGATCGCCTGCTAGGCGGCGCTCAGGAGCGCGTCGGGGCGCCTCCAGCCCCCACCGGGGCGGAAAACGGTCGGGTGGCCTTCTTAGACCTTCTGAAACCTTCTGAATCGGCAATTCGGACTCGGGGCGGCGGTGCCGCTGTCGCAGATGCGGCACCCGTCGCGATCCGCGATAGCGTCGATAATGCGGTGGGACAGGCGCTCGACGGGTGGGAGCAACTGATGGAACCGGTACTCGACCCGGTGCGGCAGATCGTCGCGCAAGCGTCGAGCTTGGAGGAAATCAAGGCGACCTTGATCGATGCGATTGAGCGGATGGACCCTGCCGCACTGACCGAACGGCTGGCACGGGCGGGCTTTGGCGCTCGGCTGGCGGGTGACATCGATGTGCGGGGGCAGTCGTGAGTTTTGCGGCCCTTTTCGCGTTCCAGCGGCCTTCCGTTGCGCCCTATCGAAAATCGGACGGCACGCTTTCTGTCGCGCCCGCCGATGTTCCCCGGTTCGACCATGACGCGGGCGGTAGTCCACTGGGGTTGCTGGTCGAAGCGGGCGCGGAAATGGGACAGCATGATAGCATCGCCTTGCGAGCCCCTGTCCCGATCGAGGGGGCGGCAACGGTGTTTCATGAGGTCGCGAACGCTGACGGCATCCAGCGCCGGGCGCATTACACGCTCAATGCCACCGCCACCGTGAACGCTTGCCTAGCCCAAGTCTGCCATCATCGGGCGATCGGGGCGGTTGCTGGCTTTGTCGCGATCCGATCGGGCGTTGTGGCCTATCAAGGCAAGCGGTGGACGCCACCGGCGATCGTCACACTGGCGGACGGCAAAGCCATCACCCTCGCCAATGGCTTTCGGCTGCTGGCGTCCTGACCATGGCCGATCAGTCGATACCAGTCGCGCCGCCACGGGAAGCGGTAGACCGTTTCCAATCCAAAGGTTTCACCTTCGGCTATTCGTGGCAGGACGTTTGGCATGAGGAACATGGGCGGTCGTTCACCGTCGCAAAGGCCATGACGCGCGACGTGCTGGAGACGATCCGGGCGGAGGTGGATTCCGCGATCGTCAATGGCACGACCTTGGAGACGTTCCAGGCGAACTTGACCCCGACGCTACAGAAGCTGGGTTGGTGGGGTCGTCAGGAAATGGCGGACCCGCTGACTGGGGAGGTCAAGGAAGTCCAACTGGGGAGCCCGGCCCGGCTCGATACCATCTTTTCAGTCAATACCCGCGCATCCTATCAGGCGGGGCGGTGGGACCGCATAGAGCGGCAGAAAAAGGCATTTCCATACCTTCGATATGTGTCGGTCATGGATGGTCGGGAACGGCCGCAGCATCACGCATGGCATGGGACGATCAAGCCTGTGGATGATCCGTGGTGGGATACCCACTATGGACCATGCGGCTGGCGATGCCGCTGCACCGCCGTTGCCTATAGCGCCCGCCAGTTGGCGCAAAAGGGCTGGGAGGTCACGGAATCGCCGCCGTACTTTCCCGCTAAGGCGTGGGTGAACAACAGGACCGGGGAAGTCTCGGAACTGGAAGAGGGGATAGACGCCGGCTGGTCATACAATGTCGGCAAATCCCGTCTGAGCGGGCTGGCACCCGCCCCGTTGCCGCCAGCGCCCGGCGACCGAAAGCCGCCTGTCGCACGCCCTATGCGTGCAAATGGGGCTGCCGAATTAAAGGCGTTCTTCAAACCGTTCGGTATGGAAGCTGGCGACGTTCGCAAGGGGAAGGTGTTCACCGATCGCGGCGGATGGCCGCTCGCAATGTCCTTCGACTGGTTCAAACGGAATGGCGAAACCGTCATGCCGCAAGGCGATGTTGGCGGCGCTGGCGAGACGATCGCACACCCGCGCGAAATATGGTGGAGTTGGGGACGTGCGGCAAATGGCGCTGCCGTTCTTGTGCGGCGCTACGTCACGGTAGACAGCGAAGGTCGTGCGAGCCGCGTCGTGGACGTAGGTCGTGACGGCTGGACCGTGGATCACGGCGATATCGACCTAGATACGCTCCGTGTCGGCAAGCTGGCCTGGCAGGACGGTGCGCAGGGCTCGGGCTTAGCCGGAGGCGACGGAGAGAGCGAGCAGGAGGAATTTGCGGCGTTTGGCCTTCCAATGCCGATCAACCTGCAATCTCTGCCAGTGCATAGTCATGTTGGTTCTGAGGCACGAGGGAAAGGCCTGACCGCAGTCGGCTGCTGGTTCGACCTTAATGGCGGTGCGGGTTTGAGCGCCACAGGGTCAAATTTCGGGGGCATCGCCAGTGACAATGCACCGGAGTCTGTATGAGCACAGCGAAAAGCGGTTGCGCTGTCTTATGCACGAGGCCTAGACCGAACGCCCGAAACGGCGCGCAACGCCTGGTCTACATAGACCCCGGCGACGTCGTTCTCAATAGACGGGCAGTGGGCGCCGGTGTGTGGCGATACCTTCCCGCCCTTTCATACAGTCGCCTGACGTGCGTCATGTATATCGACAGCGCCGATACAGTGCATTCCGCCTGAAATAGTTCTGATGAGCGGTGGCATGGATGACGCGATTGACGATTACTGGGACGGTCGGCTGGACCTTCTGGAAGTCACCGAAAGACTGTTCGGGGCTGAGTGCCGTGATAGCGCGTGGGCGCGCTTTGGTGGACGCTCCATCTACATCCCGATCCACCCTCGACCGGATCACCCTCTCAGTGAAGCAATCGGCCATGACAGGGCAAAGGCCGTGGCCGGTGAATTGGGGGGTGTCGTCGTTCAACTCCCTCTCTGCCCATCGTCCGGCTGGAGAGGCCGTCGAGAGGTCATCCTTTCAGATGCGCTTCGAGGGGTGGCGGTCGTGGCGACAGCGCGGCGGCTCGGGTGCACTGAGCGGACAGTTTACCTCATCAGGCGATCCTTAAAGGAAAACGGGGAACTGCCTGAGAAGGTACAAAAGCGGGCCGGGGCCAATCGGGCATCACTCCAGGCATCGGTTTTACAGCGCCTGCAAGAAGGCGCTCCCGTCTCGAACATCGCCGCAGCGGTGAAGGTGTCCAAATCACGAATCTGGAAAATCCGGCGGGAATTGATCGCCGCCGGTCAACTTAACGAAGCGGAGAAAGCAGTATGAGCCAGCCCTATACCCTCCTCCATCCCCTTACACTCGACGCCAAAGGCGCGGCGTTGGTGGGGCTCCAGCAAGACGACAGAATTACCGAAGTTACGCTTCGTCGCGCGATCGGGAGTGACCTCAAGCTGATCGATCGGTTCCGTGACAAGCCGATTGAGTTGACGCTGAACATGATCGCAAAGCTTTCAGGTATCGACCTCTATGTCGTCGAGAAGTTCGACGCGGAGGATATCGGCCCTTTGGGGGACTTGGCCATGGCATCGTCACCGAATGGCCAATCAATTGGCGCGACTGCCTAGGCGAACTCGCACGCGCCTTCCGCTGGTCCCCGGCTGAACTCATGGCGCTCGAATGGTCTGACGTGGAAATGTGGCTCGATCAAAGGCCGGAGGTAATCGAAGCGTGAAACTGTCGCTGATCTTGGAGGCTGTGGACCGATGGAGCGCGCCAGCTCGTCGCGCTCAGCAGTCTACGCAGCGGCTGACCTCTGGTTTGGGTGGGCTGGCATCGCAATCGATGCGGGCGCGGAGCCAAAGCACGCAACTCGACCGTGTAGCGGGTCGCCTTCCGTCGATACTCACGCGAGCAAATGCCGCCGCCACCCGGTTCGCGCGTGCAGGGCTGACCGGCATCGAGCGGGGCGCAAGTCACGCAAGCCGCGCGATCGATGCGGTTGCATTACGAGCGGGGCGCTTCGCGATCGGCGGCGCTGGTCTGTTGGCCGCTGGCGGCGTTGCTGCGACGGGCATGTTCGCGCGCGGCGTCATCAGCAACGGCGCTCAGTTCGAGCAATACCGCGTGCAGTTGGAAACCGCGCTGCATTCCGCCAAAGCGGCGCAGGACGCTATCCGGTTTATCCAAAAGTTCGCGGCCGATACGCCTTACGAAATTGGCGAGGTCATGACGGCGTTCATTACCGCCAAGAATCAGGGCATCGATCCGTTCAATGGCGCGATGACCGATATCGGCGATAAGGCGTCATCCGTTGGTCGCAGCTTTGAGGACGTGGCCTTGGCGGTTGGCGACGCCATGCGCGCTCAGTGGGAGCGGTTGCTTGACCTGGGCATCGTGGGTTCGACCCATGGCAGCAAGGTCGCGCTTCAATATTTCGACCGCAACGGCAAGCAGGTTTCCAAATCGGTCGCCAAGGACGCGACCAAAATCCGGGATACTTTGCTGGGGATATTCCGTGAGTCCAGCGGTGGCGGCATGGCGCGGCAGTCCAAAACGCTGCTGGGTATATGGAGCAACCTGACGGACAAGGTGACGAACTTTGAGGTTTCCGTCGCCAACAAGGGCATTTTTGATCGCGTCAAAGGCCGGTTGCAGGAAGTCTTGGACTGGGCTGATCGTCTGGAAAAGGAAGGCAAGCTGGACGCATGGGCACAGCGCGCCTCGGACGAAATGACCAAGCTTTTCGACCGCGCCGATCGCTTTGTTCGGGAGGTCGATTGGAAGGCCGTTGCCGATGGTGTCGGTTCCATCACAAGCGCTCTTGTCACCACGGTCGAATGGATCGGCAAAGCGACGAAGGCTTGGGGCGAATTGAACCGTATCGGCGCTGGCATCGATAAGCGAGCGGGCTTCGATAACACCGGCAACAGCATCGAAAGCAAGATTTGGTCCGCGCTGACTTGGGACCCGTTCGACGCGATGATGAGTGGTCCGTCAAAGTCTACGCCTGCCCCGCAACCGGCAAAGCCGCGACCGGCTATCCCCAATCGTCGTGGCGTCTGGGAACGTGCATTGCAGAACGCCCCCAGTGCTTCGAGCCCGCTGATGAAACCGGCGCGGATGCAGGTCGATATCCATTTGAAGGGTGACGGTGCCAAGGGTGCGCAGGTTCAGAAAATCAGCACACCCGGTCACGTCACAGCAAGCGTGTCCCGTTCCGTCTCGCGCGGTCCTGCCATGGGAGGCGCGGCATAGTTTCGTCCTGGCGGTGCAAGCCGCTCAACGTCACCTCGACCGATGATTATCCATTCGGGTCGGTTCGGGGAACGAAGGACGATACGGCGGGGTCGGTGGCTTTCTCCTCCACCGGCCCCGCCCATCGTTCGGTCTATTTCCAGAAGGTTCTAAGACGTGTCTCAGCAGCTTCTTTTCACCCTCTCAGAACCTGTCACGATCGTCCTGAGTGGCGCGCATGGCCCGAAGCGTGAAAAGCAGATTGTCGACATCTCGCTACGCGGACTGGAACCGGGCGATATCCTGTTGCTCGACCGTTTCCGTCACCAACCGGCAACGCTCGGCTTGCAACTGGTTGCGACGTTGAGCGGCCTCACGGTGCCACAGGTAAAGCGCCTCGCCATGACGGACTTTGCGAAGATCGCGGACGCGGCATTAGCACGTTTGGCGGCGGCGGCGCGGCGCATGGGCATCCCGACCGAATGGTTTCGCGAACAGCCCGCCACGTGAACGGCCTATCTCGCTTTGTCTCATTTTGTCTCGGTTTATCCCGCCAGTGCCATTCTCTATGTCTCTCTCTACCGGTTCCTCTTGAGAGCCGAAATCAAAGAACGTATATCGAACAAATGGCGCAACTCGATACCCGTGAGAAGCTCGCGATCCTGGCGGATGCGGCGAAATATGACGCCTCCTGCGCCTCTTCGGGCACGTCGAAACGCAACAGCCGCGACGGCAAGGGGATCGGCTCGACCGAGGGCATGGGCATCTGCCACGCTTATGCGCCGGACGGTCGCTGCATCTCGCTGTTGAAGATCCTGCTGACCAATAGCTGCATCTTCGACTGCCATTATTGCATCAACCGCAAGTCGTCGAACGTCCGCCGCGCGCGCTTCACCGCGCAGGAGGTGGTGAACCTGACGCTGGCCTTCTATCGGCGCAATTATATCGAGGGGCTGTTCCTCTCCTCCGGCATCATCAAGTCCTCCAACTATACGATGGAGCAGATCGTCGAGGTCGCGCGGTCCCTGCGCGAGGATCACGGCTTTCGCGGTTATATCCATCTGAAGACCATCCCCGATGCCGATCCCGAGCTGGTGCGTCTGGCCGGGGTCCATGCCGACCGCGTGTCGATCAATGTCGAGCTGCCCACGGTCGGCGGCCTGCGGCGGCTCGCGCCCGAAAAGGATGCGGCCCGGATCGAAGGCGCGATGGCCGATGTGAAGACCGCCATCGAGGATCGGACGGACGCGGCGAAGAAGTACAAGTCCGCCCCCGGCTTCGCGCCCGCCGGCCAGTCGACCCAGATGATCGTCGGCGCCGATGCCGCGACCGACCGCGACATCGTCGGGCGCGCGGCGGCGCTGTACGACCGGTTCTCCTTGCGCCGCGTCTATTATTCGGCGTTCAGCCCGATCCCCGATGCGTCGGCCGTCCTGCCGCTGCAACGCCCGCCGCTGATGCGGGAGCACCGGCTATACCAGTCCGACTGGCTGATGCGCTTCTACGACTATCGCCCGAACGAAGTGGCGGCGGCGGCGGACGAGGCGACGGGGATGCTGCCGCTCGACATCGACCCCAAGCTCGCCTGGGCATTGAAATTCCGCCAGCATTTCCCGGTCGACGTGAACCGCGCGCCGCGCGAGATGCTGCTGCGCGTACCGGGGCTGGGGGTGAAGGCGGTGGACCGGATCATCGCCACCCGCAAATGGCGCAAGCTGCGGCTGGAGGATGTCGGGCGGCTGACCGTCTCGATCACCAAGCTGCGCCCCTTCCTGATCGCCGAGGACTGGCGGCCGGTGGCCTTGGCGGAGCGGGCCGACCTGAAGCCGCTGGTCCAGCCAAAAGGCAAACAGCTCGAACTCTTTGGCTGAGTGAGAGTGATTCGCGGGTGAAACGGGCGTCATGTTGCGCCGTTGGACCCCACGAAGGAGACGATCATGGCCACCGCCGACATCTATGCCGATCTGAAGCGGGATCACGACAAGCAGCGCGTGATGCTGAAGGAGCTTGCCGAGCTGAAGGGCGATGGCGCCAAGCGCAAGAAGCTGTTCGAGGCATTCCGCATCGAGATCCAGAGCCATGCCGCCGCCGAAGAAGAATCGCTCTACGCCACGATGCTCGCCGAACCGGACCTGCGCGACGATGCCCGCCATTCGGTGTCGGAGCATAAGGAGATCGACGATCTGCTCGGCGAGATGATGGACCTCGATTTCGCATCGGACGAGTGGGAATCCAAATTCTTCCACATGCGCCATCGCTATGAGCATCATATCGACGAGGAAGAGGAAGAGATGTTCCCCGCCGCCGAGAAGGAACTCGACGACGCGACCGAGGAAAAGCTGGCGGCCATCTATGAAGAGCGCAAGCCGATCGAGGAAAAGGAGGCCAAGGCCAACCCGCCCGGCGGAGACGAGCGCGATTGATCTTCGGGCGTAAGCTATCCCTGCCCTACAAGGGGAGGTGGCAGGGCGAAGCCCTGACGGAGGGGTGTCACCGGTCGCGAGCGAAACCGCCCTCGCGGCCGGGGACACCCCTCCACCATGCTATGCATGGTACCCCTCCCCTTGCAGGGGAGGAATGAGGGGGTATGCGCATCATAACCCTCTCCGCCCCCGACGATTTCGACGCATGGCGGGACGCCGCACGCGGGCTGGTCGCAGACGGCGTCCCGCCCGATCAGGTCGTGTGGCAGGTCGGCGAGCAGGCTGCCGACCTGTTCGGCACCATCGCCGACGACCGCCCGGTGGCGACCAGCTCGGGCTTCAAAGTATCCCGCGCCTTTCTCGACCTTGCACGCAGCGTCATCCTGTCGAACGACCCGAAACGCTTCGCACTGCTCCACACCGCGCTCGACCGGCTTGGCCTCCAGCCCCGGTTGATCGAGGACCAAGCCGATCCGCTGATCCGTCGCCTCGATCGGCTCGCCAAGGCGGTGCGGCGCGACATCCACAAGATGCGCGCCTTTCTCCGCTTCCGCGAGACCGAGGACGATGACGGCCCCCGCTATGTCGCCTGGTTCGAGCCCGAACATCATATCGTGCGTGCCAATGCGGCCTTTTTCGTCAACCGCTTCACCACGATGCGCTGGTCGATCCTGACGCCCGAGGTGTCGCTGCATTGGGACGGCAAGACCCTGTCCGAAGGCCCAGGTGCAACCAAGGCCGATGCGCCGGAAGGCGATCCGACCGAGGCGGTGTGGAAGACCTATTATGCCAGCATCTTCAACCCCGCCCGCGTGAAGATCGGCGCGATGCTGAAGGAGATGCCGCGCAAATACTGGAAAAACATGCCGGAAACCGCGTTGGTCTCCCAACTGATCGCAGGCGCGCAGGCGCGGGAGACGGGCATGATCGACACCGCCAGAACGGATGTGCGCACGGGGCGCGGCGGCAATGCGCAGGCGGCATGGAACGCACTGCGCGACGAGGCGACGACCTGCACCCGCTGCCCGCTCTACGCGCCTGCGACGCAGACGGTGTTCGGCGAGGGGCCGGTCGACGCCGCCCTGATGTTCGTCGGCGAGCAGCCCGGCGACCAGGAGGATCTGGCAGGCCGCCCCTTTGTCGGCCCCGCCGGCCAGGTCTTCGACCGCGCCGTCGCCGAGGCCGGGATCGACCGCGCGCGCGCCTATGTCACCAACGCGGTCAAGCATTTCAAGTTCGAGCCGCGCGGCAAGCGCCGCATCCACAGCTCGCCCAATGCGGGCGAGATCCAGGCCTGCCGCTGGTGGGTCGAGCAGGAACGCCTGCTGATCCAGCCGCAGGTGACGGTCGCGCTGGGCGCCACGGCGGCCCGGTCCCTGTTCGGCAAGGTGATGACCATCGGCCGCGAGCGGGGAAAGGCGCTGACACTACCCGATGGCGGCACCGCGTTCATCACGGTGCACCCCAGCTACCTCCTCCGCCTGCCCGATCCGGCGGCGAAAGAGGTCGAATATGCGCGGTTCGTGGAGGATTTGAAGCTGGCGGCGGCGGCGCTGTTGGCTTAACCGTTGTTGCCCATCGGCTTTTCCAACATAAAGTCGAAATGCTTTCGCGCCTGCTCCGCCACCTTCACCGAAAAGTTCATACTCAATCGTCCGCAATCCCAGGCGAGGCGGGCTTGCTGGCCAAGCCGAAGACTGCTGACCTCTCTCGCGTCATGCCAATCGTCCTGCCGTTGGAACTTCTCGAGATGGCATGGCCAGGGCCCATAGTTCGGATCGGCACGCTTCCCTTTGCTATGGCATGGGCGGACTGCGTTGAAGGGAATCAATTCTTCTACGTCACGGCGGACCAAGCGCAGGCGTGGGACGATGCGGGCGCCGACTGGCGGGCGATCGCCTTTGAAAATCTGTTGCGTCTGACCATGCGCCAACCTGCATCAGGCGTGAAAGAGGACGAGCGCGGACGCCCGTTCGTCAAGGTCATGCTACATCAGGATGCGCTGGGCCCATCCCGGCTGTTGGTGCCTCATCTGTTTGAAGATGTGCTTGGTCCAGACTACCAAGTCGCCATTCCGGAGCGGACCTGCGCGATCGCCTTTCGTCGCGACCTCACACCTGCCCAAGCGGCCGATATTACGGGCATGATCCATGGTTGTTACCAACACGGCACCGAACCGATGAGGCCGGAGCGGTTCGACGCACACGCGTTTTGGAACAACGACGTCCGCTGAATCCTCCAATCGCAACTGGCGTTCGACGAAAACACGCTCTTCACCCGATCCGAGTAGACAGTCCTCTGGAGAATCCGTCCGTACGATACAGAATTTGCTCGAAAGCGAAACGCATCGGCGAGCGGCTAGCTTTCGTCACATAGCCCGCGAATCCGGCCCGATCCGCCCATCCGCATCGTCCAACGCGTAGATGGCGGCCATATCCTCCTCGTCCAGCGTCAGCTCGGTCGCGGCGAAATTGTCCGCCATATGCGCCGCGTCCGCCGCCTTCGGGATCACCGACAGGCCATGCGCCAGATGCCAGGCGAGCACCACCTGCGCCGCCGAGCGGCCATGTTTCTCCGCGATCGCCGCGATTTCAGGCGTTTTCAACAGTTCGCCGCCCTGGCCCAGCGGGCTCCAGCTCTGCGTCACGATACCCTTGGCCTCGTGATAGGCGCGCGCCTCGCGCTGCTGGAAGCGGGGATGGAGTTCGATCTGGTTGACCGCGGGCACCACGCCGGTCGCCTCGATGATTCGGTCGAGATGCTCGGGCAGAAAGTTCGACACGCCGATCGACTTCGCTTTGCCCGCTTCGCGAAGTGCGATCAGGCTCTCCCATGCCTCGACATAGGCGTCCTCGACCGGGACCGGCCAGTGGATCAGGTACAGGTCCACCGCCTCGACGCCCAGCAGCGCCAGGCTCTCGTCCAGCGCCGCCTCGGCATCGCGGTGACGGTCGTTCCACAACTTGGTCGTCAGGAAGGCGTCGGCGCCCTGAAACCCTTCACCCACCCCCCGCTCATTGCCATATACAGCAGCGGTGTCGACCAGGCGGTATCCGGCATCGAGCCCGCGCCGCACCACCAGCGCCGCCTGCGAGTCCGGAATCTTGTAAGTACCCAGGCCCAGTCGGGGCAGGGTGCGGCCGTCATTCAGGGTCAGCATCGTCATGCCGTCCCAAACCGGCCGCACCACCATGCGGTTCCGATTGACCCCTGCCCCCCGATCGCGCAAGTCGCTAGCCCCATGGTCGAACATATTCTTTCCGCATTGGCGGGCTTTGCCATCTGGGTCATCTCGACGGGCGGCTATCTGGGCGTGGCGCTGCTGATGGCGATCGAGAGCGCGTGCGTGCCCCTGCCCTCCGAGATCATCATGCCGTTTGCGGGCTATCTGGTGTCGACCGGGCAGTTCAACCTGTACCTCGCCGCGACGGCAGGCGCGCTGGGCTGCAATCTGGGCTCGATCGTCGCCTATGAGATCGGCAAGCGCGGCGGGCGGCCGGTCGCCGAGCGCTGGGGCAAATATCTGCTGATCGGGCCGGGCGAGCTGGACGCCGCCGACCGGTTCTTTGCGCGCTATGGCCCTGTCGCGGTGCTGATCGGGCGGCTGCTGCCGGTCATCCGCACCTTCATCGCCTTTCCGGCGGGCGTGGCGCGGATGAAGCTCGTGCCCTTCCACCTCTATACGTTTCTCGGCAGCTGGCCCTTCTGCCTGGTGCTGGCGGTCGTCGGGCGCGAACTGGGCGAGAAGTGGGATTCCGACCCGCGCGTAAAAGCCTTTTTCCACCGCGCCGACCTGGCGATCGGCATCGTGCTGGTGGTGCTGATCGCGCTCTACATCTGGCACCGGGTGCGCGGGCTGAAGCGCCAGGCACGCTGAACCAGCCATAGCGCGAGCGGGATCGCGACGACGGCCCAGAGATACAGACCGTTCCAGGTCGTCCATTCCCACCAGTCGGAGGGGATGGTGCGCAGGTCGCCGACCAGGAAGCGCTGCTGCATCACCGCCTGCCACCAGGCCCAGCGGAAGGTCGGCGGCGCGAAGATCTCGGCCGAGGCGATGGTCAGGTTGATCGCGATCGACCCCGCCAGCAACAGCGCCAGCGCGCCCCTTTGCCAGAATAGCCGCGCCCGCGCCCAGAGCGGGGCCAGCCCCAGCGCCAATACCCCCGCCAGCGGCATGGCATGGCGCGGCCCGGTCGCATTGCCACCGTCCCAATAGACATAGGCGGCGTTGACCAGCAAAGCGACGACCGCCACCCCGGCGGCGGCCAGCGCCAGCCCACGCGTCGCGCGATCCTCGGCCAGTCGCCACAGGCCGATCGGGGCCAGGATCAGGATCGGCGCCACCCAGACGATCCCGCGCATCGGCCCGATCAGGATCTCGCGTAGCACCGCGATCCGGGGAATGGTCAGCCCGAACAGCCCCTGGTTCATCCCCTCGAACCCGACGACGCCCGAATAGCCGATGCGGAACACCGTGCCGAAGGCGAAGAGATTATAGGCGAATAGCGGCAGCAGCCCGACCAGCCCCGCCGCGATCAGGGGCAACAGCGCCATCGGCTCGGCCCGGTGCCGCCAGACCGCCCATAGCCCGATGACCGAGCCCGCCAGCACCGCCTGATATTCGACGACCACCGCCCAGCCCAGCGCCAGTCCCGCCACCGCCAACCAGCGTGCCCCGCCCCGCGCCACGCCCACAAGCGCGATGACGAACAGCGCGGCGACGCTCGCATGGCCGAGCAAGGTGGTGGAATAGCCCCAGATCGGCGTGCCCAGCGCATAGCCCAGCGCGGCGAACAGCCCCGCCC